>ENA-OQVM01003822-OQVM01003822.1-marine-metagenome-genome-assembly--contig:-NODE-3822-length-15938-cov-11.689742_pt1 | contig 15938 bp, 16 predicted proteins | sample MGYA00237776_ERZ505498 | MGnify/ENA primary metagenome ERZ505498 (study PRJEB26159, sample SAMN06265151) | marine metagenome | isolation source: Helgoland LTER site | place: Germany:Helgoland, sampling... | reverse complement strand
GCGGATATTTTGAAGCAATGTATTCCTGGCTGCGAGGAGTTGGTCAAACATTCTGATACGGAATTGGAGGCCAAGGTCGTGCTGAAAGTCGGTCCGGTAAAAGCGAAATTTAGCGGCACCGTAACCTTAAGCCCCGATGCACCGCCGGCTCGGTTTTCATTGACAGGCGCGGGCAATGGCGGCGCGGCCGGTTATGCCAAAGGCGGGGCAGAAGTGCATTTGGAAGCCCATCCGGAAGGTACGCTGCTGCGCTATACAGCCAAGGCTGAAATTGGCGGTAAATTGGCGCAATTGGGCAGCCGGTTGGTTCAGGGCACTGCGAAAAAACTTGCAGCGAAGTTCTTCAGCAGTTTTGCCGAACAGGTTGGGGGCGAGAATGCCGGCTGAAGGGCGAATCCTTTATGCCGAACATGCGCAGGATATTCTAGCCGCCACCCTTAATTTGCTGCACTCAGGTGACCCATGCGCCCTTGTGACCAGTCTGAATATTGAAGGCGGCGCGGCGCGGGAGCTTGGCTCTTTGGCCGTTATCAGTGGCAGGGGAGACATGATTGGGTACCTCTCCAATGGCTGTATTGATCGCGATATCATCAATCACGGCCTAGCCGCGATTGACACCGGTCAGCTCAAACATCTGCGCTATGGCGCAGGCTCGCCCTATTTGGATCTCAAACTGCCCTGCGGTGGCGCTTTGGAGCTGGTGATTGATCCGGCACCGGATTTGACCGCACTTGAGGCGGCTTTGGCGCGCCTGCTTAACCGCCAGAAAACTGTGCTCTCTTTTGCGGGTCGCGACGGGCCGGTGCAGATCGAATATGCGCCAAAACCTGCGTTGATCCTCGCAGGGCGGTGTGCAATTTTTCGCGCGACCGCGCAGCTGGCTGCGCACATGGATTTTGAGCTGCATCTTGCTTCCCCTGATCTTGAGGATCTTGTGAGCTTGAAAGTTCTTAACCTCACAACGCAGAAGTCGATGGCCACACCGACCGCCACGATTGATTTGCCGATAGACGCATATTCTGCGGTCCTTCTCGTCTTTCATTATCATGAATGGGAGCAGGCAGTTTTGATGCAGGCTGCGCAACAGCTTCCCTTTTCTATTGGCGCTCTGGGTAGCCGTAGAACGCATGCTATGCCGGTTGAGCGGCTCAAGCCCGCCGGGTTAAGCGAGGCACAATGCGCTCAGGTCCACGGGCCAATTGGATTGGTGCCCTCATTGCGCAATGCCTCTTTGATTGCCGTGTCAGCGCTGGCTGAAATCACAGCAAAATTGCCACCGTCTCAGATCCGCTTGTCCGCATCGTAACGCCTATACGGCCCATTTGGCAGACTTGAGGGGCAGGGCGCGTTCTTTAATTGGCAGATGTACGATAGCGCTGAACAGGCCGACTCCGACCCCAAACCACCAAACGACGGTATAGGTGCCATAGATGTCATACATCTTGCCCCCAAGCCAAACTCCCAGGAAACTGCCAAGTTGGTGAGAGAAAAAGACGATGCCATAGAGCGTGCCCATATAGCGCAACCCATAGATATGCGCGACCAAACCAGAGGTAAGCGGCACTGTGGCCAGCCAAAGTGCACCCATGACCACGGAAAATAAAATCACAGAGAGTGGAGTAATGGGCAGCGCGATGAAGAGCGCCGACGCGACCGTGCGGGCCATGTAAATTCCAGCTAAGAGATATTTCTTGGAATAGCGCTTGCCGAGATAACCTGCGGTGAGTGTGCCTGCGACATTGGCCAATCCGATTAGAGAAATCGCCAGCGCCCCTAATCGAGATGTTGAGGTGATCCCGAAAGAATAGAGTGCTCCACCTGGCATGATTGGGCTGCAAAGCTCAGTGATAAAGGCTGGGAAATGCGCCGTGATGAAGGCCAATTGATAGCCACAGGAAAAGAAGCCCAGAAAAATGAGCATATAGCTTGGGTCTTTGAATGCTTTGATCAACACCTCACCGATGCTCTCCTCCAGTTCGGACCTACTGGCTACCCGCTCTGTCTTCATCATCGGCAGGAAGATCAGCGAGCCGATGATAATGGCTGCGAAAGTGATGAAAACATGCTGCCAAGGCATCAACCCCAGCAGGTACTCTGCCAATGGGGCTCCGATCACCTGACCGACCGAGCCTGCAGCAGTGGCGATGGCCAGCGCCATGGATCGATGCTCATCAGAGGCCGCCCGACCCACCACGGCCAAAATCACACCAAAGCCTGTGCCGGCGATGCCAAAGCCGATCAATATCCCATAGGCCTGCATCGCGCCGGGGGTGACTGCATAGGAGGATAGAACCAGTCCAAGCGCATAGACCAAGCCGCCGAGCGTAATGGCTTTGCGATCTGTCACCTTGTCTGCGATTGCCCCGAAAATGGGCTGGCCGATACCCCAAAACAGGTTTTGAATGGCAATGGCCAAAGAGAATTCTGTGCGCAGCCAGCCGAATTGTTCTGCAACTGGAATTTGGAAAATACCAAAGGAAGCTCGCACCGCAAAGCTCAACATTACGATGATGCAGCCGGCGATTAAAACGGGAGTGAAGAGGGCGGTAGTCTTCATGCTCAGATTGTACTGCCAAAAATAGGATCTGCAAGAACCCCAAAGACGGGCGCGCGATTGCACCCAGCGCGGCGCGCAGCTATTGGAGGGGCATGAAGTTGCTTGATATCTATCAGAATGCCGTCGCCTGCGGTGAGTTGCAGCCTGACCCGGCGCAGGAAGCCGCGCTTTGCGCTTTGGAGCGGTTGCGGCTGGACTTAAGCCGCCCGCGCAAACGGGGGTGGTTTCGAAGGGCCGCGCCTGCGCCCGATGGGATTTACCTTTGGGGCGGCGTGGGGCGTGGTAAGTCAATGCTGATGGATATGTTTGCCCGCAGTCTTGGTCCATCCGTGCGGCGCGTGCATTTTCATGGCTTTATGCAAGAGGTTCATGAAGGCATCGCTCGGGCCAAGGCGCAAGGTGCGGTGGATGCCATTCAACCTGTGGCCGAACAGATGGCCAGGGGCATCCGCTGTTTGGCGTTTGATGAAATGCAAATCACCGATATCACCGATGCAATGCTAGTGGGGCGCTTGTTTGAGGCGCTATTTGCGGCTGGTATTGTAATTGTCGCGACGTCAAACCGTCACCCGGAAGATCTTTATAAAAATGGGTTAAATCGGCAGCTGTTTTTGCCCTTCATCGCTCTGTTACAGCAAAAAATGCTGGTGCATGAGCTGTTGTCCCCAAAGGATTACCGTCAAGACAGGATGGCGGGGCAGGGTCGATATTTCACGCCTCTCGGCCCGGCCGCGCGGGCTTACATGGATCAAATCTGGATGGATTTAGCAGGTGGGCCGGGGCAGCACTTCACCCTTGAGGTGAAATCCCGCCGGGTGATGATTCCAGAATTTCGCAATGCAATTGCCAGAATGTCTTTTGCAGAGCTTTGCGGCGCTGCTTTGGGTGCGGTGGATTATCTCGCCCTGGTTCAAGAGGCCAAGGTTTTGATGCTGGATGATATCCCGATGCTCGGGCGTGCAAATGCCAGTGAGGCCAAACGCTTTGTCACGCTGATAGATGCGGTCTATGAGGCGCAAATTGGGTTTGTCGCCTCCGCAGCGGCTGCGCCAGAGGCCCTCTATCCCAGTGGCACTGGCAGTTTTGAATTTGAACGCACCGCTTCGCGCTTGGCTGAAATGCAGGCGGTGGGATGGGGGCGAGGCTAGGCGAGGCGAGGCTAGTTTAGGCGTCGGGGTCATTCTCGCGCATTACATGCCCCGCCAGATATAACGAACCGCAGATTAAAATCCGCGCCCGTGGGTGGCGTTGGGACAGGTCCTGCAGGGCTGCTTGCACATCGCGCGCCTCGCGTGACGCGATGGCACAGCTCCGGCCTAATTCTGCCAGATCCGCGCTGGGAACAGCGTTGATTTCATTGGGGATGGTCACTGTCGTGAGCGACGCGCACTGCGTTGCAATCGGCGCTAAAAACCCTTTTACATCTTTGGTATTGAGCATGCCGCAGATGATATGGGTCTCGCGTTTGGGCAGAGTGGTGAGGGTTGCAGCGATAGCGCGTCCGGCGGCGGGGTTATGTCCGCCATCGAGCCAAATCTCATGGCCAGGAAGGCTGTCCACCAGCGGGCCCTCGCGCAACCGTTGCATGCGTGCGGGCCAATAGGCTTGCGACATAGCGGCAATGCAAGCTTCTTCGCTCTGTCCGAGATACCGCAAGGTGGCGATCGCCGCGCCGGCATTTTGAATTTGATGCGGACCGGGCAGGCACGGCAGGGGCAGATCCAGCAGGCCGGTTTCATCTTGATAGATCAAGCGCCCCATCTCAGTGCTGACATGCCAATGCTGCCCGTATATCTGCAAATCTGCACCAATTTTTGCCGCCTGACCTTCGATCACCTCTAGGGCTTCTTCTGGTTGTGGGCCCACAATAGCCGTGACCCCGCGCTTTACGATGCCCGCTTTTTCAAAGGCAATCTTGGCCAGCGTATCCCCAAGGAATTGTTGGTGATCCAGGTCAATGGGTGTCAGGACACAGGCCGCCGGGGCCTCGACCACATTGGTCACATCTAACCGACCACCCATGCCGGTTTCCAGCAAGGTATAATCTGCCGCATGTTCAGCAAAGCCCTGCAATGCGGCGCATGTGGTAATTTCAAAATAGGTAATCGTCTCACGGCCATTGGCGCTGTAGCAGCGATCAAGCAACTCTGTGAGCGCCGCTTCGCTGATCAAATCGCCAGCGATGCGGATGCGTTCATGAAATTTCGCGAGATGCGGCGAGGTATAGGCGTGAACCGTTCGCCCAGCGCCTTCGAGACCTGCGCGGATCATCGCCTGTGTGCTGCCTTTGCCGTTGGTGCCGGCCAGATGAATGACTGGTGGCAGCCGGTCTTGTGGATTGCCCAATGCGCGCAAAAGCCGCCAAACCCGGTCCAAGGTCAAATCAATGACCTTAGGATGCAGGGCCATCATCCGCTCGAGGATGATGTCAGAATTTTTTGATGTCATTTCGCGCTAGTCGTTTTGACAGAAGTCTCATTGGCCGAGGGTTTCGGTAAATCTCCTTTGATCGCGGGAGATTGCTTCAAAAGCATTCGGGTGATGGTGATCAATTCATCGCGCATATTGGTGCGATGAGTTACACGGTCCAACATCCCGTGATCCAGAAGATATTCGGCACGTTGGAACCCTTCGGGCAATTTTTCACGAATGGTTTGCTCAATGACCCTTTGGCCCGCGAAGCAGATCAAAGCATTGGGTTCGGCGATATGCACATCGCCCAGCATCGCATAGGAGGCCGTGACCCCTCCAGTGGTGGGGTGGGTCAGTACAACGATATAGGGAAGGCCAGCCTCTTTGAGCATTTGCACCGCAACGGTCGTGCGAGGCATTTGCATCAAAGATAAAATGCCCTCCTGCATGCGTGCTCCGCCGGCGGCTGAAAATAAGATCAGCGGGCGCTTGAGCTCAACGGCGCGCTGGGCCGCCGCGATGATGGCGTTGCCAACATACATGCCCATAGATCCACCCATAAAAGCAAAATCCTGGCACGCGGCGACAATACCCGTGCGGCCCATTTCACCTTCCACGACCAGCATGGCTTCCGCCTCACCGGTTTTCTTTTGCGCCGCTTTCATCCGGTCTGGATATTTCTTTTGATCGCGGAAATGCAGCGGGTCGGTGATGGGTTTTGGTACGTCCACTTCAACAAAAATACCACCGTCAAACAGGGCTTCCAGCCGCGCGCGCGGGCTAATCCTCATGTGGTGATCGCAATGGGTGCAGACGTTCAAATTCTCCGACAGCTCTCGGTGAAACAACATCGTGCCACATTCGGCGCATTTGGTCCAAAGATTTTCGGGAACTTCGCGGCGTGAAAACAGCGAGTTAATCTTTGGCCTGACGTAGTTAGAAATCCAATTCAACGCGTGTGTTTCCTGTTTTGTATGACTTAAGGCCAGTTAATCATCTGCGGGACAAATTGCAACTCACCTGCGCAGCGTGAAGCGGACAGTGAGATAGGCCAGCAGAAGAAAGGCAGCGTCATATGGCACGAGTGAGATTAACTTCTCCTCATCCATGATGGAAAAATCATAGGTAAAAAGCGCCAGCCCGCCGAGGTAATCTGGAAACCCAAATAGAATAATAGCATAAAAGTTCCAAACAAAATGAAGCGCGATGGCCGGGCCAAGCGTGCCACTTCGCGCAGTGAGGTCGCCGGCGCACATGCCAAAGAGTGTTGTGGACAGAGCGATCCACGGCGCCGCTGCCCCCACGACGGCGGGGTCATAATGCAAAAGGCCAAAAATTGCCGAAGGGATCACGATCCAGACAAGTCTATGCAGGCCAAGCGCTGCCAACTGGCTTTGCAAATATCCGCGAAATACCAATTCTTCGGCACTGACCTGAACGAGCAAGAACACCAAGGAGAGGGGCAGCAGGCTGAGCCATTGGCTGAGCGGCAGGTTCGGTAGGAGCGTGATGCCATAATTTGCAATAGCAGCTACGGCGGTGGCCAAAGCCAACAGACCACCTAAGGATCGTAGAAACTGTCCTTTTGCGCGGGCGAAATCGCCGATGAGCAAAACTGGGTTGTAATTATGCAGGCTCCAGACCGTGAAACTAACCGCGGCCGTCATAAACCCAAAACTGCCCAGCAGCACAAACATTTGACTTGGGCTGCTGGGGCCGGGCATTTGCATCGTTTGCTCACACCAAGCTTGGCCCATGATGGAGATAAGCCCCTTCCAGACCAGGCCTAAAAATAGTGAGTAGAGCAGAGTTGTGACCATAATTCCGAGCATCAGCCTCAGGAGGCTTGCCTTCGGACGCGCCCGGGCGATGAGAGCTTCATAGGGTTCGTAAGACATAAGATAAAGGATACCGCGCCCGCGTGGTACTGGCCAGAGTGAAAGGCATCGCTGCGCATAGCTTAGGTGACCTTCACTCTTGTCCCAAGCTCGTGAAGCGCTTAAACAACCGCAAAGCTTTATACAAAGGGTCTCGCAATGAATAAGCCTGTCTTCGATAAATCCAATTTGCCCAGCCGCCATGTGTCGGTCGGTCCTGCGCGTGCGCCGCACCGATCCTTTTATTATGCGATGGGCATGACAGCCGAAGAAATCGCACAGCCTTTTGTGGGCGTTGCCACCTGTTGGAACGAGGCAGCACCCTGTAATATTTCGCTCAACCGTCAGGCCCAGGCCGCTAAGATCGGTGTGAAACATGCTGCAGGAACCCCTCGGGAATTCACCACAATCACGGTGACGGATGGGATTGCGATGGGACATGAGGGGATGCGGTCCTCCCTGGCCAGTCGTGAGGCGATTGCCGATACGGTTGAGCTGACCGTGCGCGGTCATTGCTATGATGCGCTGGTGGGGCTTGCAGGTTGCGATAAATCCCTACCTGGTATGATGATGGCGATGGTGCGGCTAAATGTGCCATCAGTATTTATCTATGGCGGATCCATCTTGCCGGGCACGATGAATGGCAAAGACGTGACGGTACAAGATGTGTTTGAAGCCGTGGGCCAGCACCAGGCCGGTCAACTTTCAACTTGTGAGCTTGAAAAATTGGAAGCGGTGGCCTGTCCCTCGGCGGGCGCTTGCGGCGGGCAGTTTACGGCCAATACGATGGCCTGTGTTTCTGAGGCGATTGGCCTGGCCTTGCCAAACTCCACAGGGGCTCCCGCGCCTTATGAATCGCGCGACCAATATGCAGTTGCCTCCGGTGAAGCGGTGATGAACTTGCTGGATAAGAACATTCGCGCCCGCGATATCGTGACACTGAAATCTTTGGAGAACGCGGCGCGGGTTGTGGCTTGTACGGGCGGATCGACCAATGCTGGCTTGCACCTGCCAGCGATTGCCCATGAGGCGGGCTTGGAATTTTATCTTGATGATGTCTGCGATATTTTCCGCGATACACCTTACTTTGTCGACTTGAAGCCCGGTGGGCAATATGTTGCCAAAGACCTCTATGAGGTTGGTGGTGTTCCGGTTGTAATGAAGGAGCTGCGCAAAGCGGGTTTGATGCACGAAGATTGCATGACCGCAACTGGGCGTTCAATGGGTGAAGAGCTGGACTTGATTGAACGGGAAGCCGATGGGCGGGTGATCTATCCGGTCGAAACTCCCATCACAAAAACAGGTGGCGTTGTGGGCCTCAAAGGCAATCTTGCTCCTGAAGGCGCGATTGTGAAAGTGGCGGGTATTGCGGCGCAGCATCAGATTTTTACCGGCCCTGCGCGGGTTTTTGATTGCGAAGAAGACGCGTTTGAGGCCGTTAAAGAGCGTGCCTATGAAGAAGGTGAGGTCTTGGTGATCCGCAATGAAGGCCCATCAGGCGGTCCGGGCATGCGCGAAATGCTCTCCACCACAGCGGCGCTTTCGGGCCAAGGCATGGGCAAAAAAGTTGCGCTCATCACAGACGGTCGGTTCTCCGGTGCGACCCGTGGTTTCTGCGTTGGCCACGTTGGGCCTGAGGCGGCGGCCGGTGGTCCGATCGCTTTGATTGAAACAGGCGACTTAGTCACGATCAATGCGATGTCTGGTGAGTTGAATGTTGATTTGACCGACGAACAATTGGCCGAACGCAAAGCCAAATGGAAAGGCTCGCGCGAAACCATCTACGCCAGCGGCGCGCTTTGGAAATATGCCCAATTAGTGGGTCCAACCTACCGAGGTGCGGTGACCCATCCCGGCGGCAAAGCAGAGCGTCACGAATATTTTGATCTCTAGGCTTCTCTGGGCAGCCAGCCTGTTTGCCATGGCTGGCTGCCAAACATATGTTTTTGACAGGGTAGAATCTGCGCGCGCTCCAGGCGCCCAGGTATCTTTGCCCAGCGGCATCACAATTGCTGCACCCAAGGGTTATTGCCGCGATCGTCGCAGCGGTCGCCGGGGTGCGGTGGTCTTTGCACGCTGTTTCAATTTGAGGGCAGTTTTCTGACTCTTGCCATTGATCTGCCTATCTGGGGCAATTTTTGCAGAGCGTCCGGCGGGTTTTACGGTACGTTTGAACATCAAACATGGGCCCAATACCGAACAACTCATTCAGGCGCATGATCTCAATCATTCAGAGATTGGAGCGGAATTTGATCTTGCGCATTTGAACATCAACGTGAAGCGCGTGGAAAAAGTTTGGCTGGATCTGGTGTTTGAGACCCCGAATTTTAACCGCATTTCAGTGACCGATCTCGCGTTTCACAAGCGACCGAGGGGAGGAATTTGATGACGAGGATCGCACTATGAGTCACCTCACGCATTCCGAGCTGAGAAATGGAATTTGGTTAAGGCGGCTGGAGGGCATCTCGGAGACGCCAGCTGTGATCGTAACCTACCAGGGGGTTGAGATTGCGGGTGTATCGGTGAAGCCCATTGCCGATAATATATTTGGGGCTTGGACCTCTCCCTACCGCTTGAGATGCTGCCAGACGGTGTTCACAGCTGTATAATCTCATTGGCGACCGGTGAGAAAATCGGTAATTTGACGGTGATCGCGGGTGACGTATTGGCCGGTGATTTGCGCGCCGAAATAGAGCAGTTACGCGCGGAACTGAATCTGCTCAAAACGGTTGTGCGTCGCGGATTGAGCGAACCTAAGGACGCGCCGGCACCAAAATTACTTCGACCCGACGATTGATCTCGCGCCCCTCTGGCGTGGCGTTGCTGGCCAAGGGTGCGAAATATCCGATCCCCTCACAGCTGATACGCGTCGGGGAAATCTGGGGAAATTGACGGAGTAACATGCTCCGCACCGCCTCGGCTCTTTGTTTGGACAGTTCAAGATTGGCCTCATGTGATCCGCTGGAATCCGTGTGACCTATGAGGGCGATGGATTGATCGCCGTGGCGGGTCAAATAGGCACCTAAAGCCTGTAGGGAGGCGAAACTTGCCTTGTCCAAACGTGCCGATCCGGCGTCGAAGGTGAGATCTGCCAGCACATAGCGCCCGGTGGTGTTGAGATCTGTTTCCAAAAACCCACTGGCAGATGCCGGCAGCGCCGCTGACAGCTGAGGCATCGGCGTGCCGGACTGTCTAACTCGGGTGAGTTGTACATGGGTTTGACTGAGAGAGCGGCTGATCAATATCCATAGGCCATGAGTATTGTTTTTCTGCCCACTCAAAAAGACGTAGTCGCCAAGATCCACGAACATCTGCGGGGGTGGCAAAACCGGCAGGGTGAAGCGGAACTCATAACCGCCACAGGTTTGATCTACGCAGTGAAGGGCTAGCTCATAGCCCTGTGCTTCCAGTTGCGGCCAAATAGCGGCGGCCACGACATCGGGCTTGCGGCTCTCGCTCGAGTGAAACGTGGCTGTCGTGATCTGTCCCGTGAGTGTGATGCTGGGTACCTCGGAGCCGTTCCACACTCCGGTGGGTAATGTCAGGGTCGCCAAGCCCTGTTCACTTTCGCTGCTTTGAATCAGCCCCATGGGCATAGCCAGCTCAAGCGCTTGAGCGGACATAGGCAGAAAGAACAAAAAAGCGAAGCTGCGTAGCATCTGTGTCCTAGCGGTGTTGTGCGTGGTACTGCGCATTTGGGCGCATATCAGTGGCGCTGGCAATCCGGTTGGTCATGTTAAAAAATCCTGTCACTGCTGAAATATCCCAAATGTCGCGGTCCGAAAACCCCACAGAGCGCAGGGTGGCGCGGTCCGCCTCTTCAATATGATGGCTGCTTTCCGTCATTAGGGCGGCAAAATCAAGCATGGCTTTCTGCCGGGCGTCCAAATCGGTGCTGCGGTAATTCATTACCAATTGCTCCCCCAAGATGGGATCTCCTGAAAGGGCGCGTACCGCCGCCCCATGGGCCGTGAGGCAATAAAAGCACTTATTTATCGAGGATACGACGACAGCAATCATCTCTCGCTCGAGTTTCGACAGGCCGCTGTCAGCCAGCATGACATCGTTATAGAGCGTGGTGAACGCATTTAATTTATCAATGTCAAAGGCATAGGCCTGCAATACATTCGGAACCATGCCTAGTTTTTCTTGACAAATGTCAAAATATTTTTGCGTCGCCTCAGGTAAAGGCGAGACCGCGGGAAGGTTCAAAGCGGTGGGGGAATCAGTCATGTGGTGTCCTTTATACGATAGTGATAATGCCCCACGGGACGCATGCCCAAAGAGCTATAAAGACGATTTGCGGCTTGATTGTCGCGGGTCGTCATCAGGGCCATATATTTTGCACCGTGATCTTCGGCCCATTTTGCGGCCTGTGCCATTAGCTTTCTTGCCACGCCCATGCGGCGGAAGGCCGGCAGGACCTCAACCGCATGCAGCATGGCAATCTCCTCATCAAGCGCTAGGAATCCGACTCCGGCCGGAGAGTCTCCACTGCGGGCGAGGAGCGCGGTTTTTGGGGTCTGCACTCGGTGCATCAGAGCGATGCGTGGCTCGTGAACGCCGCCTGCTGCCCAAATCTCCCGCATGATGTGCAAGGGTTCCCAAATACAATAGCTTTGCGCCCGGGGCAGGGACGCGGGACGCAAACGCGCGGTTTCACATAGATAAAGGATCACCGGATCGATGATCTCATAGCCGCGGGCTGCAAGTGCCGCATCGAGGATCGCATCGCCGTCGCGGATCATAAATAGGTGTTCTTGCCCCATCGTCGTTAGGGTTGCTTCGATCCACTCTATATTGGCCAAGTCCTTTTGGGCCAATGTGACAGCCGACACACGTTTACCACCACCCGCCCCATCGCGAATCTCCCAGCCCGCCTCTTGGCGGGTCGTGCGTGCCGGCCAAGTGGTTGCGGTGGCTTCATACAATCGGTGGGCGGTGGGTAGGGTCATTGTGGAAATTCACCCTGCAAGGCCGCCAGTGCGTTTTGCAGCTGGGTTTCATCTGTGCCACGAAAGACGATATTTGCGCCAAATAGCCCGTCTTTTTGGAACGGATAGCAGCCGATTGACAGCTCGGGGAAGGTCTTGGCCAAGAGGCCAAGTGGGGCGGCGATATCTCCCTCCCCGCGATCCACCCGATAGGTGACACTCAGCAGCGGCTTGCCGCCTGTGAGGCTGGGAAGCACGCTGGCAACCATGGCCTGAAAAATCGAGGGCACCCCGGCCATCACATGCACGTTTTGCAACGTAAAACCGGGCGCTTTGCTCACTGGATTGTCGATCAGGTGCGCGCCATCGGGGATACGCGCCATGCGCAGACGTGCTTCATTTAGAACTTGGCCATTGGCGTCATAATGGGCTTGTAATATGGCGCGGGCATCGGCACGCACACCGATCGAGACGCCGAAGGCTGCCGCGATGCAATCGGCGGTGATGTCATCATGGGTGGGGCCAATGCCCCCGCTGGTGAACACATGGGTATAGGCGGCGCTGAGTGCGCGCGTCGCATGGACGATCGCTTCCCTGTCATCGCTGATCACACGCACTTCTTTGAGATCAATGCCCTGTTCGGTAAGTTGGCTGGCAAGATGATACATATTGGCATCTTGGGTGCGTCCCGATAATATTTCATCGCCAATGACAAGCATCGCGGCTGTTGGATTTGGCATTGGGCATCCTTGCGCTCGAATATCCGTTAGGTATAGGCCTGCTCTATGCGCTTTCAAACCCCCCTTGTGCCAGGTCGGCTGATCAAACGTTATAAACGCTTTTTGGCAGATATTATTTTGGATGATGGTCGGCAGGTGACCGCTCATTGTGCCAATCCTGGCGCTATGACTGGCCTTCAGGAACCGGGTCTGCGTGTCTGGCTTGAACCCAATGATGATCCCAAGAAAAAGCTCAAGTTTGGCTGGCGCGTGGCGCAGCTGGATAGCGGTGCATGGGTTGGGATAGACACCAGCTTGCCGAATAAAATCATTCATGAGGCTTTGCGCGCGCAAAAAATTGCTGAACTTGCCGAGTATGACACCATCCAGCCCGAGCAAAAATATGGCGCAAACTCGCGGGTAGATTTTTTGTTGAGCGCGCCCACACTGCCGCAAGCCTATGTTGAGGTCAAGAATGTGCATCTTTTGCGCAGCGGCGATTGGGCCGAGTTTCCCGATACGGTCACAGCGCGCGGGTTAAAACATTTGGACGTTTTGGGAGATATGGTAGAGGCGGGCCATCGTGCAGTGTTGATCTACTGTGTCCAGCATACTGGCTGCGCGCGGTTCCGATTGGCGACAGATTTGGATCCCGCCTATGCGGAGGCGAGCAAACGCGCCCTGCAGCGCGGAGTGGAGATGCTGTGCTACAGCTGTGCGGTGAGTTGTGAGCAGATCACCCTTGAGCGGGCGTTACCCCTTCATATAGATGGCCCTGCGCAGAGTTGAATTTTTCCTGTCATGGTCTGGCTGTGCGCGTGACCTTGGCCTATAGAGAATGAAGATCTGATTTAGGAGCATTCACGTGACCTCAGCCCGTGGACGACTGACCAAAGATGGTATCCGAATTTATGAACCCGGTGACTTTGCGGGCATGAAAGAAGCTGGCCGGGTCGCTGCGACCATTTTGGATGACATAATTCCCTATATCACCGTTGGGCAAACCACTGGTGAGATTGATCGGGTGATTACCGACATGGTGTCCGCACATGGGGCGATCTCTGCTACGATTGGGTATAAAGGCTATCTGCACGCCAGCTGTATTTCGGTCAATCATGTGGTCTGCCACGGCATTCCGGGAAACAAGCGCATAAAAGATGGCGATATTCTGAACATTGATGTGACTGTGATCGTTGATGGTTGGTATGGGGACACCAGCCGCATGTATGTGGCTGGTACACTGCCGCGCAAATCTGAACGGTTGATTCAAGTAACCCATGACGCATTGTTCAAAGGGATTGCCGCGGTCAAACCCGGCAATACGTTTGGCGATATTGGTCACGCCATTCAAACCTATGTGGAAGCGCATCGCATGAGCGTGGTCAAAGATTTCTGTGGTCACGGCTTGGGGCAAGTGTTTCACGCGCCGCCCAATGTATTGCATTATGGCCGTGCCGGCACAGGCCCTGTTCTGGAAGAGGGCATGTTCTTTACCATTGAGCCTATGGTCAATCTGGGGCGGCCTGAAACCAAAGTTCTTGCTGATGATTGGACTGCTGTGACCCGTGATAAATCCTTATCTGCGCAATTTGAGCATTCGGTGGGCGTGACAGAGACGGGTGTGGAGATTTTTACACTGTCGCCAAAGGGTCTATTTCACCCAACCTATAGCTAGGTCTACATAGGAAAGGCCTCTGCGTAACAGAACTTTATAGCAAATATTCTCCGCCCGGTGGCAACGCTGGGCCACACCTGCCCAGGCAAGAGTGGCCCTCATTTTAGTGCCGAAATCGATTTATGCGGAGGCCTTTATGCGATTTCCCATATCTAGACATATATCCGAAAGCTAAGTTCCCTAGGCTTGTGGGCGCCGTGGCTTTGCGTTGCCGCCCATGTTTGGCTTGCCCTTGGGCTTGCCGCCGCGCCCTTTGGGCTTACCGGCAAATTTGGCACCTGACGGACCGCGATGTGGTCGGGCGCCATGGCCAACTGGCCCCTGTGCCTGGTCCGACGATTGTCCTTTTGACTTGCGGCTTTTGGGCTTTGGCGCTTGCAGGGCTGGACCATCATTTGTGGGATCCCAACGTCCTTCGGGCGCGGGTTTGGCCTCAGCGCGTGCCGTATGGGCCTTTGGAGCGCCGCCGCGCCCGCCGCGGGGCTGCTCCTTGCCCCAATTGTCGTCATGGCGCCGCCCGCCGCCGCCACGTCCGCTGGGTTGTTTGCGCTTTGGTTTGCGGGTGTCCACGCCGGGCACAAGATCCCAACGCCGACCGGAGGCAATTGGAATTTCCATTTTCAAAACTTTTTCAACATCCTTCAACTCGCCCATCTCATCGGGTGCCACAAATGCAATCGCCCGACCATCCCGGCCAGCGCGCGCGGTGCGGCCAATGCGATGCACGTAGTTTTCTGGCACATTGGGCAGATCGTAATTGTAAACGAAACGCACATCAGGGATGTCGAGGCCACGGGCCGCAACATCGGTCGCGACCAACACTTTGATCGTCCCACCGCGCAGCGCATCAATGGCGCGCTGTCTTTGGCCTTGGGATTTATTGCCATGCACCGAATCGGTGGCATAGCCCGCTTTGCTCAAAGTTTTCATCAGACGCTCAGAGCCGTGTTTGGTTCGGGCAAAAACGATGGCAGCATCGCCGCGATGTTCGGCGAGTTTCTCAATCAGAAAATCGGTCTTCGCAGCCCCTGCCACGAAATGCACCTCTTGGGTGATTTTGTCAGCCACCTCGCCGGGGCGGGAGACCGCCACGCGCTCGGGGCTTTTCAAATAGGTCGCGGCCAGTTCGTTCATATGTTTCGGCATTGTGGCCGAGAACAACATGGTTTGACGTTCTGCGGCCAGTAACGGTGCGATTTGGCGCAGCGCATGGATGAAACCAAGATCCAGCATTTGATCGGCCTCATCCAAGATCAAAAATTGCGTCTCGGACAGGTCAACGGCCTTGCGTTCGATCAGGTCAATAAGACGGCCGGGGGTGGCAATCAACAAATCGGTGCCACGGGCCAGACGGTTGACCTGCGCGCTGATCGACATGCCGCCAACAACCAGGCCAACTTTGATATGCGTTCCTTGCGAATAGGCGGTGAGATTGTCTTTAATTTGTCCAGCCAATTCGCGCGTGGGTGCCAAAATCAAACCGCGCACGGTTTTTGGAGCTGGTTTTTTGCCAACCTTCAGCAGATGATTCATGAGTGGCAATCCAAAGGCGGCGGTTTTTCCGGTCCCGGTTTGCGCCAGCCCCATCACATCACGCCCCGCGAGGGCATGGGGGATGGCTTGGATTTGAATCGGAGTTGGATCAACAATACCTTGTTCTTGGAGTTGTTCCACAAGGCGGGGCATAAGGCCCAGTTCTTCAAACGTCATAATTTATCCCTTGCGCCAGACGGCGCAGTTGTAGCGGATCACTTCGATCATTTG
>ENA-OQVM01003820-OQVM01003820.1-marine-metagenome-genome-assembly--contig:-NODE-3820-length-15940-cov-8.048415_pt1 | contig 15940 bp, 10 predicted proteins | sample MGYA00237776_ERZ505498 | MGnify/ENA primary metagenome ERZ505498 (study PRJEB26159, sample SAMN06265151) | marine metagenome | isolation source: Helgoland LTER site | place: Germany:Helgoland, sampling... | reverse complement strand
TGCGCCAATCGCAGAGCTTTCAACCAGCGATGTCCAGCCGTTCACAAAAGGCACCATCATCACTGCAAAAATGACCAACGGCAGCAAACCCGCGCGCAGCAAACGCAGTTTTTCCACCATCGGAATGTCGCGTTCAGCTGCATCCAGCGCGGGGCCCAGTGCAGGGTTTTTCCAACACCGGATCACGATATAAAGAATGAACATCGCGGCCATCATCAGCCCGGGAACAACGCCTGCTAGCCATAGCTGCCCTACCGGTTGCCTTGCGATCATCGCATAAAGCACAAGCACGACGGACGGGGGGACCAGGATTCCAAGCGATGACCCCGCCTGAATAACCCCAGTAACCATCCGCTTGTCATAGCCCCGTTTCAGCAGTTCTGGCAGTGCAATCGTGGCGCCAATCGCCATGCCAGCCACGCTAAGACCGTTCATCGCTGAAATCAGCACCATTAGGCCAATCGTCCCGATAGCAAGCCCGCCGCGCAAACCGCCCATCCAGACGTGGAACATCTTGTAAAGGTCATCGGCAATCTTGGATTCGCTCAGCACGTAGCCCATGAAGATGAACATTGGCAGCGTCAAAAGAGGATACCATTTCATCAGCTTCATGGCGGCAGCAAAGCCCAGGTCATACCCGCCTCTGTCACCCCAAAGCAGCAAGGCTGCGACAACAGCCACAAACCCGATCGCCCCGAAGACGCGCTGGCCAGTCAGTAGCATCAGCATCATGGTCGAGAACATCAAAGTCGCGATCATCTCATAGGGCATCAGATTTCGGCCCCTTTAAGACGTAGGATATCTTTGAAAAGCTCTGAAATGCATTGCAGCAGCATCAGGAAAAACCCAACGATCATCACGACTTTGATCGGCCAGAGATAGGGGCGCCACGACGACGAAGAACGTTCCATCGTGCCGACCTCTTCGACACCGATGACGACGCCGGCTAGAAACGAAAATGGCGCATCTTTCCAATACCCCAAGGAATAAGCAGTCGAACTGACAGCGCCATAAAGCAGCACGCATAGATAAAAGATCAAGAAAAGGACCGTAATTGCGTCAAACCACGCCTTACGGCGCACAGACCAGCTGCCGTAGAGTAGATCCATGCGAACGTTCGAACCCATTTGGAGGGAATACGGCCCACCCAGAATATAGTATCCCACCATCACGAACTGCGCCATTTCCAGCGTCCAAAGGGTTGGCAGGAAGAACGTTTTGCTGATTGACGACCAAAGCAGGATCGCCATCAGCACAAAGATCCCGTACATCGCCACCCGCCCCAGCCGGTAGTTCACAGCATCAACGCCGCGAATATATCCGCGCATCACTCCAAGCATGCTTCAACGCCCAAGGTTTCTAATGCCTGCCTGACCCACGCTGTCAGGGTTTTGGCAATCGCGGCTTGTCCTGCTTCATCTGCAACCAGATCGTTGCGCATCTCGATCATCACATTCAGATAGCCACGCTTGACCGCATGCTCTTTCAATGTGTGTGTTACACCGTCTTGCGGACCGTATGGGGCGTTGCGGCGCACCACATAAGTCTGATCGGCCACTCGCAGCATCGCATCTGCCAGCACGCTATCACGATCATGTAATATACCAATTTCGACGTCGCGCCTTTCGCCATTGTAGACCGGCACAAAACTGTGGATCGTCACAATCACAGGATCTGTGCGGCGGGCAATCTCTGACGCTAGTGTCTGGCGAAAGGGCGTATAGTAGCGGGCAATCCGTGCCTGCTTTTCTTCATCGGTCAAGCCGACATTGCCAGGAATTTCAAAGACCTCACTGCGCTCAGGCATCGCGTCAGGCGCCCCTGGCGGGCGATTGCAATCATAGACAAGGCGGGACACATTTGACGCGACAAGAGATGCATCAAGGTCGCGTGACATAAGTTCGGCTACGGCCATCGCGCCAGGGTCCCACGCCGCATGGCTATGCCTTGCAGCGGAGCTGGCACCCAAACCGTCCAGCGTTTCTGGAATATTGAAACTGGCATGCTCACACACCAAAACAATGCGCGACTGCGCCGCGCTGCGCGACACTTCAACAACCGTTTCTTGCGTTTGATGCAAAGCCATAGCCACCCCTTGACGATAATCTGCTTGCTATATGGCGATCATGTCAACACAATTGTGAAATATTTATCACACATCAATACGGGCTGTTATTTTTGTGAATAAAATGGAGGCGCCGATGGCAGAAACCGCTCAAACAATATCAGATCAAATCCACGACATGCTGGATGATCTGACACGCGCCGAAAGGCAGCTGGCACTGTCTGTGCTGGAAAATTACCCCGCCTCAGGCCTTGGTCCGCTAACTGCGCTTGCTAAGGATGCTGATGTGTCAGTGCCCACAGTTGCGCGCATGGTTCAAAAACTGGGCTACAAAGGCTACCCAGAATTCCAGATGGCCCTCCGCGAGGAACTGAAAGCCAAGGTCAAAACGCCCATCGCCAAGCATGACACATGGGCAGAAGCTGCGCCCTCGGGCCATATCCTCAACCGGTTTACAGAAGCCGTCATCGAAAACATCCGCCTCACGCTCAGCCAGATCGACCCAGTAGCCTTTGATCATGCCTGTGACCTGATTGCGGATGTGAACCGGCACCTGTTCATTGTCGGCGGGCGGATCACTCACACTCTGGCAGAGTATCTGTTCTTGCACATGCAGGTCGTCCGGCCAGACGTGACACACGTGCAATCAACGGCGAATACATGGCCGCACTACCTACTTGATGCAAAAGAAGGCGATGTTTTCGTTATTTTCGATATGCGGCGGTATGAAAACAACACACTGAAACTGGCGGAACTTGCCCACGAACGCGGCGCCAAAATCATCCTGATAACCGATCAATGGCGATCTCCGGTGCATCAAATGGCGACAGTTTGCCTCAGCAACCGGATCGTCGTGCCCTCGGCTTGGGACAGTGCGACAACGACAATGTTGTTATTGGAAACGATGGTCTCATCTGTGCAAACTTTGAACTGGTCTCAAACCAAAGGCCGTATTGAACGGCTGGAAGATATGTTTGACGAAACCAAGCTGTTTCGAAAATTCACATAAGAGTTGCGCTCTTGCGCAAACGGAGCCCTCCATAGACAGTACCCTTCCAGGACTTCGCTTGGGACGCCTCGAGCGTTTGGCTGGTCAAGGGTGCGCAGCCTCTCCTCCGGCCCGTGAGTAAGCTCGGTGTTGGCCGAGCGGTCAAAGGGCAGAATAGCGCCGCTGTGGTTGGAAGGCACCAATTTCGATGTTTGGTTGGCGTCCTTCAGCAATATCAGCAACGATCCGACCTGTAATGCCGCCAAGCGTCAAACCAAGGTGCTGGTGTCCAAAGGCGTGAATGATCCGGTCTGAAATTGCGCTCGGACCAATAACAGGCAGAGCGTCTGGCATGGATGGACGATAGCCTAGCCAATCACTGGTTGGCGCGGGTAGATTCGCAAACATTTCAGAGCCTTTACGTGCGATGTGATTAATACGCCTCTTGTTTTTTGGCGCATCAAGGGCAGCAATCTCGACCGTGCCCGCCAGACGAAGGCCCTTGGCCATTGGCACGGCGTAGAATCCACCCTCGGCCCAACCTACCGGCCTAGTAATGCGGTGGGCTTCTCCAGCATAGAGCACATGATAGCCGCGTTCGACGCCAAGCGGCAGCCGCTCTGCGCCCGACCCTTTGATTTTTCTTGAAAAGGCGCCTGCCGCAATGACGACCCTGCTGGCCCGGATCACCGTATCGCCCGCTGTTACTTTTACGCCCTCAGCATCAGCGTCTGTAGCGTCGACACGTGCGCACAACGTTTGCCCGCCAAGTGCAGTGAAACGGGCGTGAAACCGTCGAACCAGTTCTTCGGGGTCACGAATGTGGCGTGCTTCGGGGTAGTGCACACCTTTTTCGATCGGGAGCGTTAGGCCAGGTTCCATTTCGCGAACCTCAGAACCCGTCAATTCGGTGAAGGAAATTCCACAACTCTTGCGCAGGGCAAGTGACGACAGATCAGCCGTGGCACCTTTGGCGGTTGACCACACAGTAAGCTGGCCGCGATTGACTATCAGGTCTTCCGCCTGTGCCTCTTTGATCAAGGGGTTCAGGCCAGCGTCAGCATGCGAGAGGATCGAGGCTAAATGCTCCGTGATCTTGCGACTAGGTGTCGCGCGACAATTGGAAAGGAAAGACAATATCCAGCGCGGGTTTCTCAAGGCATGTGCATACGAGATCAAGAGGGGACTGTTGGTGTTCGTCATCAAGCCTAAAAGACCGGTGAGCACAGCCGGACTATTTACCGGAATACATGCATAGGTTGCAATTGTGCATGCGTTACCTGAGCTGGTCCCTGAACCTGGCGGATTTGGATCAACCAGCATGACTTTGTGACCGCGCAGCTGCAGCCAGAGTGCCGTGCTCGTTCCGATGATGCCGGCGCCTACCACAATGATGTCGACGTCTGACATGCGTGCGACCTTTTCCCAATTTAGCAAAGTAAGATATCTGCTGCGGCTCACTGTCAATCCACGACTTTAGTGTGCAGGCAAGTTCTGAATGGTTTCAGGCTTCTTGAACCATCAATCATGCTGCTCGCTGGAAATCATTGGGTCCTGAGCCTAGTCAAATAGGACGGTTTGTGGAGGGTTTCACAAAAGCGGTCATTGGGACACTTGCAGCAAGAGTGCGCTTCTACCCGCACAGCCGACCTTGGGGCTCTGCGCAGCGAATGGCTGCTTTCCGTCCTTTCTGACCGCGTCGCTAATTTAAGCACTTGCCTGAGTGAATGGTCTGATAGGGGGGTGGGTACGGCCCCTGAACTTGGCTCACCGCATTTTGGATGAACCGGAAGCCTTGGTCCTTTTTCATTAGACAGTGCCCAGCGCCTCAGATCGGTGGAGCAGCGCGCTCGGTGATCAGTTGGCGGGCGGTGACCCTTTCGCGATGAATCATATATAGCCCCGCGCTAATGATAATTCCGATGCCTGTCAGGGTCAGCGCGTTAGGGAAATCGCCAAAGACCAGATAGCCCAGCAAGGTCGCCACCGGGAGTTCCAGATACTGCAGTGGCGCCAATGTGGCCGAAGGTGCCAGTGACAGTGCATAGGTCATCATCATATGGCTCACTGTGGCGAAAAACCCGACGCCCAGCAGCCAGAGCCACGCAAGGCCCTCGGGCCAAACCGGATCAAGCAGCGCGGAGCCTGTCCCTTGGGCCAGTATTATCACGGGCAGGCACAGCAGGCTGGCGATAAGGCCCGTATGGAATTGCAGGGCCACTGGGTGCATGCGCCGCGACAGCCCGCGTGTTACAAGGATATAGAACGCAAACCCGACCGCCGTGCCCAGCGGAAACAGTGCCACGGCGCCGAAGGCCGTAAAGCTGGGCTGGATCACAAACAAAACACCCACAAAACCCACAATCGCAGCGCCCACGCGCCTCGGACCGACATCTTCGCCCAAGTAGAACTTGCCCACCAGAAGCACAATAAACGGGGCCACGAAGACTATTGCCAGCGCATCCGCGAGCGGCATGACGCTGATCGCCGCGATGAAACAATAGGTTGAGACAAGCAAAAGCATCGCGCGGAACAGCAACGCCAGCCAATGCCCTCGCGCCACCCGCAAGGATAGGCCCATGATCCAGATAAAGGGCGCCATAAGTGCGCACTGCACGATAAAGCGTGCGGCCGTGATCTGCCCTACCGGCACGCTGCTAGATGCAAGCTTGGCAGCCACATCCAACAATGGGGCAGTTACGCAAAATCCTAGCATCAGGGCGACACCGGCAAGGATGCGGTCTGTGGATGGGGTGGAAGAGGTGCTGCTAGTCATAAGCCCCGCCTTAGGGTCTCAGCGCGCGCGCGTCAAACCCTGCCATTTCCATTCATTTTCTAGACCACGGTGTTGTACCTACCGCCGGTTAGAGCGCAGCGTGCGTCAATGACGGAACTTTTCGAACCTCGCCCGCCAGTGATTATCATCGCCTCTGGGACGCTTTGTCTGCCGTCCAGTGTCTTTCTTTGACGGGTGTCTTGGGTGGACGGGTTGGTGCATTGATGCGTCAGTCTTCAACTCATCGCCATCCAAAATCAGAACAGTCTTCGCATCCTGTACCTCAATCCCAACGATGGATATCTCGGGTTTGGCAGCTTCCCAATAGAACTGGCGGGCAAGTGGGTTTATGAAATGCGTTTCGATCCGGTTCGCAATCCCGCGCCCGCCTTCGAAGGAATCCATCACGCATAGCTGCATAAGGTTCAAACGGGCCTCCTGCGTCAGTGTTATTGCGACGCCATGCTCGGCCCTGACACGCACAATGACACGGTCAAGAAGGGAGTCGAAAATGGCCTTCATTCCTGCCGGTCCAAGGAAATCGAAGACAACGACATTCTGACCAATTCGGTTGAGCAGTTCCGGGCGTTGCAATTCGTTGCGAAAGTGCTGTTGCACGGCCCTTGTGATTTTCACGGTCAATTCTGAATGTGTGTCGGATGGCAGCACATTCATCCCCATGTTGTCAGCATGGGATCCTTTCACGATTCCGATGTTGGACGTGAAAATAATGACGGCTTCAGAGAAATAGGCCGTCGAGCCGCGGGCATCTGTAAGGCGCCCCTCATCGATGATTTGCAAAAAGAGATCCAAGACCCGCGGGTGCGCCTTTTCGACCTCGTCAAACAGGAAAACGCTGAAAGGGCGACGAAGGGCTGCGTTGACGAGTTGTCCGCCTTTTTCATGTCCAGGATGCCCCGGCGGCGCGCCGATCAGTCGCGAGATCGAACTCTCTTCCATGAACTCCGACATATCAAAACGATGGCAAAGCGTTTCATCAGCAAACAAGAGTTCGGTGACCGATTTGGCAAGCTCTGTCTTGCCAACGCCGGTGGGCCCTACGAAGAACAGGACGCCCCTTGGCTTTGTGTGCATTGCACCCGACTGTGCCCCTGAAAGGCCCAGGATTGAACGCGCGAGGATGTCGAGTGTTTTTTCGATCGCGTGGGGCTGCCCCTTGATCCGTCCTTTTAGCATCTCTTCGGCATCCAGCATCCGGCGTCGCAAGACTGGCGACGTCCACGGATTGCGCCGCGAGCCTGTGCGAAACACGCGGATAGCATCCGAAATGTGATTGAGATCGAAGCCTTCGGCATCAATGATCTTGGCAATTGCGTCCATAGCGACAAGTGGTTTGCTATCGCAAGCGAGCGCAAATTGCTGCAAGAGGCGGTCCATCTGCGCTGCGTCGTCGTTGCCTTGCCAACCGTGATCTTGCGCAAGGTGCCGTGCAAAGCGAAAGCGATCCTCGAGGTTGGGTGCCTCTATCTGGACTTCTCTCAACAGTGCATTGTTCAAGACAAACCAATCGGGAAGATCGGCTGGATAGTCAACCAGCCAAAAAGTCGGGTTTCGTGCAAATTGACCCTCTACAAACCGCTGTCGACGGGAAGTGAGGTCAACCGCAACAAAAAACTCCTCGATGTTTTCGCGACCCAATCCGTTCAGGTGAGAGGCATAGTCAATCAGAAGCGCGATCCGAAATTCGCGAAACTCCGTAACTATGCGGTGGATCTTGGTGATATCTGACAGTTTGGTTGATTGTGTGCCGAAAGGAAGCTTTGAAGCCTTCAATGCGGCATGTTGTTTCTTCCCGCTTGCGCTGATTATCTGCAGCCCGCCCACAGGGTCGAAAGCCAACATCGCTTCAAAGCCAGCGGCCTTTAGGATTTCCCACAGGGTTTCGTTCAATCCTTTGAATGCGCTTTGAGACATCACCGGCGACGGGTACAGGTCACCCACATTGCCAGACAAAACGATATGATCAGAGTAGGCAAGCGCTGCAGCCACCTCGTCGAACCATGCCGGAAGGTCATGGTGTTCCTGCGCGCTGTTCACGTGTTGCAACATGTATTAACTCTCGAACTCAAAAACAGGGCCAAAGTGGCCTAAGACTGCGCCTGATGGCGCGCGTTTCTGTTCAGCGAAGTACATGCACTGCACAGTGCGCATGTCTGACAACCCGTTGTGCTGTCGAGCCAATAAAGTAGTCCTGAAGACCCGGGCGATGGGAGGAAATGATGATACAATCGGCGCCACTGCGCCGTGCGTAATCAACAATGGTTCTTCCGGCGTGCCCGGTTTCGACGACCGGTCTCACGTCAGTCAACCCGCCAAGTTCGGCTTTCAACTCTGTCTCAGCCTCCGGTCGCCTTTTGGTCAGGATTTCATCAGGAATTTCGTTTGCCACATAAGCGGGAATTGCTTCGACGACATGCAGGGCAGTAATCGTCGCATCCTCTGCGGCGAGACATCTTGCAACTTCGATCGCTTTGTTGCTGTCTGGCGAATGATCTAGCGCAATGGCGACGAGAATATTTTTGTACATTTCCTAACTCCTGTTGTTATGTCCGTTCTTGCAACAAGCGGCAGCGTGTTTCGTGATTTGGAAAGTGCCGCACATCAAGCCTAGACCAAGTAATCGAACAGGGGCTTAGCGTGATTGGTGTCACGCCGGCCAAACCATCCGAGGTTATCTAAGCTCCAATTTGAACAGTTGGGATCGCGCTCGCATTGATACATCTCAATGTCATTGCAATAAGATGGAGGGCGTTTTTCACCACGTGAGCCAGCGCAGCACGAACGGGTTCCCTTTCCGCACAAAAACCCGCCGCACCTCGTCGCCAAGCAATATGAAGATGGCGAAGGGCACGGATAGCATCAGGTGCCAGACTTCAAGCGGTGCTGTGCCAAAGAACGTGTTGAACGCCGGAATATAGCTGATGCAGGCCAACAAAAGCAGTTCAAATGCTATTCCGACCAGAACCAGCCAGTTCGAAAATAGCCCAACGGTGATCAGGCTTTGTGTCCGCGTCCGGCAGATAATTACGTCTGCCACTTGGCAGATGATGATTGAAGCAAAGAACCCTGTAATCGCTGTCCGATACAAAGGATCAGAATTCGATAGCTCTTGCCCCCATTCCCAGCCGCCTGTGTAAAGTATCGTAAAGTATGTGAAAAAGCCCGCAGCAGCCTGCAACATCCCGACGATCCCATAGCTCATCAAAAGCAGATTTCGGCTGAGCAAACGTTCACCGCGGGGGCGGGGTTTGCGTTTCATCACATCGGTTTCCGGTTTCTCCGCACCCAAACCAAGCGCAGGCAGAATATCCGTTCCCAAATCAATGCTGAGGATCAGGATAACCGTCAGCGGCAAAGGAATGTCGAGCAGGACAAATGCAATAAAAGGCAATATCTCGGGGATATTGGACGTCAGAATGTAGGCAATGAACTTCTTGATGTTGTCAAAGATCGTGCGCCCTTCCTCAACCGCGGCAATGATCGTGGCAAAGTTGTCGTCCATCAGAACCATATTGCTGGCTTCTTTTGCGACATCTGTTCCCATCAAGCCCATTGCGACACCCATGTCGGCGTTTTTGAGCGCGGGGGCGTCATTCACTCCGTCACCTGTGACGGTGACAATTTCGCCGTTCGCCTGCAGGGCCTGAACGACGCGCAATTTCTGCGCGGGCGCGATACGGGCAAAGATAATCTCGGCTTCATCACGCAGGATTTCTTGCAATTGCGCATCTGTCATCTGCGAAAGTTCGTCCCCCTGCACCACACGCCCATGCGGTCCCATCAGGCCAATCTGTATGGCGATAGTTTTTGCTGTGAGGCCGAAATCGCCGGTCAGCATGATGACACGAATGCCAGCCGACAGGCAGCGTTCCAACGCGTCGGGTACTTCAGGGCGGGGTGGATCAATCATCCCTGTCAGCCCCAAAAAGACGTAGCCTTCCTCAGGCACGCCATTGCGGTCACAAGGACGCGCGGCAAATCCCAGCCCACGTTCACCGCGACCAGCAAGCCGGTGGTAGGCATCCACGATCTCGCCGTGGCGATCCGGGGTCAGGGGAAACTCTTGGCCATCAAGGGCGACCTTGTCACACATGGACAGAACGACCTCTGGCGCGCCTTTCAGATAGGCCTGAGGTCCGCTGCCATCGTCGGTGACTGTGATCATCCGTTTGCTTGTGGAGTTAAAGGGCTGTTCTGCGATCTCCTCGACATCTCGCAGGGCCGCGGGGTCTACGTAGTCGCGGGCATAGATCAGCAAGGCACCTTCTGTTGCGTCGCCTGCGTAGCCGTCGCCGGTCAGATACGCGTTGTTGCAGACACACATAACTCGAAGCAATTGATCAAAGACGGGTGCGTCCGCGATAGTACGGTCGCTCACATTGTAGGCGTTTCCGCCTACGGCGACCGTGTTCACCCCAAGCCGATTTTGGGTCAGGGTGCCTGTCTTGTCGGTGCAAATAACCGTTGTTGAGCCAAGTGTCTCGACGCTTTCCAGATTTTTGATCAGTGCATTTTTCTGCGCCATGCGACGGCTGGCCATCGTCAAGCTGAGTGTCACCGTGGGCAAGAGCCCCTCTGGCACATTGGCGACAATGATGCCGATCGCAAAAATCAGGCTTCCGATCACGTTGTTGCCAATGGCAACAGATACGGCAAAGAAGCTTACACCCAGAAATATGGCGATAAAGCTGATGACTTTGATGAAGTACGCCAGTTCTTTGTGAATAGGGGTCTCGGTTGCTTTCGTTGCTTTCGTGAGTTGAACGATCCCGCCGATCTGGGTGTTCATGCCGGTTTCAACCAGCAACACTTTGCCCTCGCCGTTTTGTACAAGGCTCCCCGAAAAGACCATATTCGGGCTTTCAAGCATCACCTCGGCCGTCTTGTCCTTGTTCAGCAACTGCGGTTCGCTCTCGCCGGTCAGGCTGGAGTTATCAACCTTCAGTTCTTTTGCCTCAATCAGCCGACCATCTGCAGGCACCCTGTCGCCTTCGTTCAAGACAATGACATCGCCCGGGACCAACTCGTTTGCGGGGACTTCTTTTGGGTTTCCGTCGCGGATGGCGGTAATCATTGACGGCAACATATTCTTGAAGCTGTCCATGATGCGTTCGCTTTGGAATTCCTGAAAATAGGTGAACATGGCGTTCAGAAAGACCACTGCAATCAGCGCGATCGCGATATAGAGATTGCCATTACCTGGATCCAGTTGCTCTGCCGTCATGGCCAGCGCGCCGCCCGCAATCAACAAAATGGCAAAGAAATTCTTGAATTGCAGAAGGAATTTGAGAATTTCAGGTGTGTCTTTCGACACCTTCAGCTCGTTTGCTCCGTACCTCTCTAACCGTGCCTTCACCTCTTGCGTGGTCAGGCCTGTCTCTGAGCTATCAAAGTCTTTCATCACATTTGACAGCTTTTTAGTGTGGTATTCAGACATGCATTCCGCCTTTTTTCGCTCTGGCGTAATTTCTGCCCAGCAATCCCGAGTATCGGCGGTCGCGTCAGAACGACTAATGATTCAAATCAATTCCAATCCCGATTGTTTCGGCGGAAGTCACTTCAAGAGCAGCGGTGTTGGAGTTCTCAAAGTAGCCGCATCGGCGTTTTGCCTCAAAACAACCATTACTTTCGTTTGCCCAGACGTGTCATCAAACCCTTGCCTAGAAGTCGCAAATCCAACGCCGCCAAGGCAATGCCGAGTGGTATCATCCAGAAACCGAGAATGGGTAGAAAGCCAAGTATTCCGCCTGCGATGAACAGTAGTCCCAACAAAAACCGCAGTCCCGGCGGGACCGACCGTTTCGCCCATCTGATCGCTATCTTGGATTGATCTATAATCCATGTCGCGGTGCCATCTGGCTTTGGTCCTGGTGATCTGTCTTGTGGTTTCATGCAGACCAAGTTGGCCAAAGAAACTCATCGGACGCTTTGACATAAGTCATAACCGCAGTCCGATTTTTCGCTTCTACCCAATGTTGGGAGCAAAACAAGGGGGATGCAATGTTGAGGACGGACCGGGTTGAATCTGCCATACAGTTGAACAGGAACGAGTTGTTCCGGTTTGGCACTGCATTGATATTTATAGTCGGCATCATGCTGTTCGTGACTGCCCGTACTGATGAGGGCGTCGACGGCGTCTTATTGGTTATCGCCGCAATGATTGGTGGCTACATGGCCATGAATATCGGTGCAAACGATGTGGCCAATAACGTTGGGCCCGCGGTTGGCAGTCAGGCAATCACACTGACGGGTGCCATCATCATTGCCGCCAGTTTTGAGGCAGGGGGCGCGCTCATTGCGGGCGGCGACGTCGTGGGGACAATCAAGAAAGGTATCATTGACCCCGATCTGATTGCCAATCGCGACACCTTTATTTGGCTGATGATTGCGGCGCTCTTGGCGGCAGCTGTTTGGCTGAACTTTGCCACGGCCGTAGGCGCGCCAGTGTCAACAACCCATTCGATCGTCGGGGGGGTCTTGGGTGCCGGCATAGCTGCTGGCGGATGGAGCATCGCTGACTGGAACCAGGTCGGAATGATTGCTGCAAGTTGGATCATTTCACCGCTCTTGGGCGGAATTGTTGCGGCTCTCTTCCTCTATGTCATCAAGCGAACGATCACTTACCAATCTGACGTGCTGGCCGCGGCGAACCGGATGGTTCCGGTACTAGTGTCGGTCATGGCATGGGCTTTTGGGACCTACCTGATGCTCAAGGGCGTCAAAAAGCTGATCGAGATCAACTTCGGCGTTGCGGCCTTTATTGGTTTTGCCATTGCGGTCGCCGTTTATCTGATTATGCGCCCTACCATTGCCCGCGCGACGCGAAACCTCAACAATCACAAATCCAGCGTCAATGATCTCTTTACCATTCCGCTCATCTTTGCAGCGGCCCTTTTGAGTTTTGCACATGGGGCAAATGATGTTGCCAATGCTGTTGGCCCGCTTGCGGGCATTAACGAGGCAATTGTCGGTGGTGGGGTCACGTCAAAGGCTGCGATTCCGATCTGGGTTATGGCTGTTGGTGCAGTTGGCATTGCCCTTGGGTTGGCGCTTTACGGCCCCAAACTTATTCGTACCGTCGGAAGCGAGATTACCGAGCTCGACAAAATGCGCGCGTTTTGTATTGCGATGGCTGCGGCCATGACCGTTATCGTCGCCTCGCAACTTGGTCTGCCGGTCAGTTCAACGCATATCGCCGTCGGTGGTGTCTTTGGCGTTGGTTTTCTCAGGGAATACATCAAGTCCAGCTATGGGCGGACACTGCAGGAAATCCGTGATCACCACGCCGACAAAGATCCCGCAGAAGTCGATTCATTCCTTGCCAGATTCGAAGAGGCGAATGTGACGACAAAGGGCGAGATGTTGCATGAGATGAAGCAGCAAGCATCAGGCACGAAACTGCTTGCCAAGCGAGAGCGGCGCGGGCTGGGCCAAGTGCACCGCATCGAGTTGGTCAAGCGCACCCTGCTTCTCAAAATCGCGGCCGCGTGGATTATCACTGTGCCAGTATCCGGCGGACTTGCTGCCATGTTCTTTTTCATGATCCGTGGGATCATGTTGCCTTGATAGAATGCGATGACTAGTGAACTTAATCATTTTGCGCTGGGAAGCGGCCTGATAGGCGGGTTGGCCCTATTTCTATTCGGCATGGATATCATGACCCGCGCGCTCAGGCAGGTGGCCGGTGCGTCGATGAAGTCGATACTGGCGCGGATGACGGGAAACCGTTTCACCGGGCTGGCCGCTGGCGCGATTGTCACGGCGATCATCCAGTCATCCTCTGTCACGACTGTTTTGTTGGTGGGGTTCATCTCTGCCGGGCTCATGACTATGGGGCAAAGTGTTGCTGTCATTCTTGGGGCCAATATCGGTACGACCATCACCGCGCAGATTTTGGCATTCAATGTCACGGCATTGGCGCTGCCTGTGCTGTCGCTGGGTTTCTTTGTGTCGTTCATCGCCAAGAACAAGGCCACCCGCGAGAAAGGGCGGATCGTCCTTGGCCTTGGCATGGTTTTCTTTGGCATGGCAATCATGAGCGACAGCATGAGGCCATTGAGGAGCTACGCGCCCTTTCTCGACTTTATGGTGTCACTCGACAATGTGCTCCTTGCTGCTTTGGTTGGTGCGGGCTTCACTGCAGTGGTGCAATCATCTTCCGCCACGACGGGCATTCTGATTGTGATGGCGGGGCAGGGCCTGATTTCATTGGAACCGGCCGTGGCACTTGCGTTGGGGGCTAACATCGGCACATGCGTGACGGCACTTTTGGCATCGATCGGAGCACCGCGAGAGGCCGTGCGCGCCGCGCTGGTCCACACACTTTTCAACGTGGCAGGGGTCCTGATCTGGATCGGGTTTGTAGACCCGCTCGCCGATATGGCGCGGATGATATCCCCTGAAGGCTCCGCGCATTCAGCGATACCGCGACAGCTGGCGAATGTGCATACGTTTTTTAACATAGCGAACGCATTGATTTTTGTCGGATTCACGTCGCAGCTGACCCGATTGGTGGAATGGCTCATCCCCGATAGAGTCGAGGCTGTTGAACCCAAATTCACAGCAAAACATCTTGACCCAAAGTTTCTCGACGTGCCTGCCTTTGCCATTGACGCCGTTCGATTGGAAGTTGTTCATTTGGGCACGCTGTTGCGCGAGATGTTGCAAGACGCCTTTCCTACCATCGTGACCGGTAGCCCGTTGGATATTGACCGGTTGCGCGTTATGGACCGTCCGATTGATCTGTTACACCGTGAAATCGTTGGTTATATCCGTCAGATCAGCCTCCGAAGTCTGCCAGCAGACCAAACGCGCCTGCTTTTAGGACTCGCCAAAATTGCGAATGATTTGGAGCATATTGGTGACCTGATCGCCACGGGACTTGTTACCTCTGCGCGCAAGCGCATAGAGGAAGACGTGGTCATCAGCCCGGAAACGGTAGCGATCATCAAGACAGTCCATGGCCAGGTAGGCGAAGCGCTTGATGGCGCGCTTTGGGCGCTTGATGCACAAGACACCGATGCCGCAGAAAAGGTCAGGCAAATGAAAGTGCGCTTCACAACGTTGGTGGAAGAGGTCGCCAGTCATCAAGTTGAAAGATTGCGCTTGGACGCACCCAAGCGGTTGCACGCCTACACCCGCGAAATCGAACTCACCGAGACATTTGATGACGCCTTCAAGATTATCCGCCGCATCGCGCGCACAGAGCTGAGCTTGTTTGGCGGCAAGAACCCAATAGACAGACAGGCTTAGGGCGCTGCTAGCCTAACTGTTTTGGCGGGGTTGCCAATTTGTTTAAAGCCTCGCGGCCGTCTAAACGTTTGCGATGAAAACTCCATCTACCATGTCCCGCCTGAAAGGTTACCGCTTCCCGCGTCAGGTCGTCGCTTAGGTGGTGTCAGACCATTTCGAACCAGTCTCAGTTTGCCGCAACAGGCGTGAGCTTATGCGGAACAAAGCTGACGCCACTCGGTAAGTGTGGTGGTTTGGTTGAGTTTGAAATTGTCGCGTGAGTAGAGGTGGCGTTCCTGGTTGAAATGATTGTGGACGGAAGAGTGGTCGGATGCGAATTTCTGAAGACATCGCATCCGACTGATCCGGTTTCGCCTGATCTCAGACGCAAACATCGGCCCAAATCTGCTCCACCAAAACCGCACCGTTTCATGACTGATTTCGATCCCACGTTCGTGCAGCAAGTCTTCTACATTTCGCAGCGACAGCGGAAAGCGAATGTAGAGCATCACAGCGAGGCGGATGATTTCAGGTGATATTTTGAAGCAGCGTAAGAGAGAGCGTTTTGTCATCCAAAAAGGCTAGGGCGGTGCGCTACCCGCCTCAAGCGGGTTTTGTCTGACAGCGCCCACACGTGAATTCAGGCCAATTCGGACATGGGAAAATGAGACTGGGGTAAGTGGCGGACTGGGGAGGATTCGAACCCCCGACCCCTTGATTCGTAGTCAAATAGTATTCTTGAGCATAGCTTGCCAGACGCTCAAATTTTCCTATAAAAATAAGTTAGTTATAGAAAATACATGAACATAGTTGCTCACTGAATGTCCCTCTTATGCACGTGATTTATGAGACTAAAAAG
>ENA-OQVM01003819-OQVM01003819.1-marine-metagenome-genome-assembly--contig:-NODE-3819-length-15943-cov-6.554960_pt1 | contig 15943 bp, 14 predicted proteins | sample MGYA00237776_ERZ505498 | MGnify/ENA primary metagenome ERZ505498 (study PRJEB26159, sample SAMN06265151) | marine metagenome | isolation source: Helgoland LTER site | place: Germany:Helgoland, sampling... | reverse complement strand
CCCCAAGCCGATCTCCAGTAATTTCAGGTGTTTAGAGACAGACGGCTGCGCAATATTGAGGTTACTGGCCGCCTGCGTAACCGAGCCGCCTTCCATAATAGCTTTGAATATTTCGATTTGCCGGACGTTCACCTGCATACCTTTTTTTTTGACTACACCTAATAAAATATATTTTTAACTATACCGATTTTCGGTGCAGTGTAAAGGATAGCAATTTATTCAGGGCTTATTGAATGCGTGACTTGACGGCATCTCAGCGTAAGATAATCGGATCAGAACGTCATGTTTGGCCCAATGAGCTTGCCTTCGCAGAAGCGATTTATGCCGAACGCCTTGAGTTGATCCAAGAAGATATATTGGCGCGCGGCTTGTCGGTTGTCATCTTGTTTGACCCCGAAAACATGTATTGGCTGACAGGTTATCAAACGATTGGCTATTTTACGTTTCAGGCGATGTGCATTCCAGCTTCGGGAAAACCTGTCATTGTAACGCGCGTCGTAAACCGGGATATGGCACTTGCATTGCCGACGATTGGGGATGCCATCTCGGTTTTTGATACGCAAGATCATGTTGATGTTCTTGAAGCGTATCTCAAGGACACTGTGCCAACCGGCCAGATTGGGATTGATACAACCAGTCGGTATCTGAACATTTGCGATTACACGCGCTTGGTAGATCGTTTGGGTGGTCGGTTTAAACCGTTCATTAACGTTATCGAAGCTCATCGCATGGTTAAGACTTCGTATGAGCTGGACAGGATGCGGGCAGCGGCCAGCGCGGTGAAGGCCGGGATTGATGCGGCCCTGAAGACGATAGCGGTGGGTAAAACTGACAACGACTTGGCAGCAGCGCTCTATCAAGGGTCCATAGCGGCGTGCAGTGAATACATTGGCCACCCACCGATGGTAGTGACAGGCCCGCGCAGCGAATTGTGTTTTGCCCTGTGGAAACGCAACACTATCAAAAAAGGCGATGTTGTTTTGCTGGAAGGCGCAGGTTGCGTTGATCGATACCACGCGATGATGTCTCGGTCTGCCGTCGTCGGGAAGGCGACGGATGAACATAAAACAACCGCTGATGCTTTGGTCGAAATCCTGGAGACGGCTATCGACACAATTAAACCCGGTGTGACCGCAGGGGAGGTGGATTTCGCATGCCGCCAAAAAGTCGAAAAGCGCGGTCTGGGCCAGTATTTCAAAAGCCGCACCGCCTATGGCATCGGAATCGGCTTTCCGCCAAATTGGGCCGAAGGCCATATCTATTCGTTGCGTCCGAACGATCCGATGGTCCTACAGCCAAATATGACATTTCACGTCATCCCAACCATGTTCCGGACAGGCTTTGGGATGGCGATCAGCGACAGTGTTCGTGTGACAGAGGACGGCTGTGAAATTCTAACCAACTACCCGCGTGACCTTATGGAAATCGACGCATGATGTTGGGTCTATAAGACAACTATTAAGAAAACAGGGAGACTAACGTGACAGATATTAAATTGAACCGCCGTCAAGTGCTTGCAACAGGTGTTGCAGGCAGTGCAATGACACTTATCCCAAATATGTCGCTGGCGGCAACAACGTGGGATATGCCAAGTGCTTACGGTGCAGGCAATTTCATCTCAAAGGCTTATGCCGCATTCGGTGAAGACGTCAGCACACGCACCAATGGCGATTTGGCGATTACATTACACCCTGCTGGCTCGCTCTATAGCGGCGGCGACATCTTGCGCGCTGTGCGTGAAGGACAAGTCCCCATCGGCGGTCGTTTCCTTGGCGCTCATTCCAAACAAGTACCACTCTTGGGTTTGGATACTGTTCCGTTCCTCGCAACCACGCGGGCTCAATCGCGTAAACTTTATGATGTGTCTAAAGATGCGATTGGTGCTGCGTTGGACGAGATAGGGCTGAAGCTTTTGTTTGCACCTGTTTGGCCGCCCCAAGGGCTGTTTTCTAAGAAGGAAGTCAAAACTGTGGATGACATGAACGGTGTCAAATTCCGCGCTTATGACGCCTCAACCACTCGCTTGGCTGAATTGATGGGTGCCGTACCGACGCAGACAGAAGCCAGTGAAATCGCACAGGCGTTTTCGACGGGCGTTGCAGAGGCCATGATGGCCTCAGGCGCAATCGGAACATGGCAGAAAATCTGGGATTACGCTGATTTCTACTACGAGGTAAATGCGTGGTTGCCCAAGTCCGGTGTAATAGTGAACGCAGATGCATGGGACGCGCTTGATAGTGCCACGCAAGCCACTGTGACCGAAGCGGCTGCTGCTGCTGAAGCAAGTGTTTGGGATGAAATGGAAGTGCAGAACGACGGCTACAAAGCGACGATGACAGAGAATGGCATGACCATTGCGGATCCGTCCGCTGATTTGCAAGCAGGCTTGAATGAAATCGGCGCAAAGATGACCGCCGAATGGATCGAAGCTGCTGGTGACGCTGGGGCAGCGATCATCGACGCCTATAAGTCTGCGTAAGACGGCAGTGAAAAATGTCGCCATTTCACTAGATCGCGCTTTGGGTCGGCTTTATGCTGCCTGCGGCGCGATCGCAGCGTTTTGTATTGTGTTGATCGCACTCTTTGTTGCGACGAAAATCATCTCGCGTCTTTTTGGGGTCTATATCGGCGGCCTGACCGAAAGCGCTGGATACGCCATGGCCGCTGCAGGCAGCTTTGGTCTGGCCTACACGTTTCAGGCTGGCGATCATATCCGTGTGGACTTGATCATTGGTCGCATGACCGGAAGGTTACGAAGTGGTGCAGAGCTGATTGCCCTTGCTCTGACCACTTTGGCAATCCTTTACCTTGCTTGGTTCATGGTGCAGATGGTGAAAATCTCTTGGAACTTTGGTGACATATCCTCAAAATCTGATGGACTAGCACTGTGGTTACCCCAATTCCCTGCAGCTTTAGGTTTTGTGATCTTTGGCGTCGCACTGATCCATAATCTAATCCGGTTTTGTATTACCGGAGAAACGCCCTGGACGGCTCAAGATAGCCTTTTGGATGAGGAGCCGTCTTAAAATGGACCCAGCAACAATAGCCATTCTTTTAACTGTCATCCTAATCATCTGCCTCGGATTTGGTGTCTGGATCGGTGCGGCGTTGCTGATTGCAGGCTTTTTTGCGATGGAGTTCTTCACCTTGCGCCCCGTCGGCCCGGCTATGGCCACAACTGTGTGGACTCATATCTCGCTTTGGGGATTAGCGTCATTGCCGCTATTTATCTGGATGGGGGAAATTCTGTGCCGCACACGGCTGTCAGAAAACCTGTTCAACGGTTTATCCCCCTTGCTTCAGCGCATGCCCGGAGGGCTATTGCATGTGAACGTTGTTGGTTGCACGGCGTTTTCCGCGATTTCGGGATCTTCGGCAGCCACGTTGTTGACCGTTGGCAAGATCACCATCCCAGAACTCAAACGGCGCGGATATCCAGACAGTATGGTTGCTGGAACATTAGCTGGTGCAGGGACTCTGGGATTGTTAATCCCACCCTCAATTACCATGATCATTTATGGAATTATGGTCGAGGAATCTATTGCCCGTTTGTTCATGGCGGGTCTTATACCCGGCCTGATGCTGGCTGGACTATTTATCCTTTATAACGTCGGATGGGGCCTTCTTACGGAACAAGGTCGCAACACACGCGAAGATCGCGCAAGCGCTTCGGAAAAGCTGAAGGGCATAAAGGAATTATTTCCAATAGGGGCTTTGATATTTGGCGTCATAGGGTCAATCTATACAGGTATTGCCGCACCAACTGAGGCCGCAGTTCTTGGCGTGGCCGGGGCCATTATTTTAGCTGCATTTCAAAGATCGCTGAGTATTCAGGTATTGGCTGAGACCTTGATGGGGACGGTCAAAACGACTTCAATGATCATTTTGTTGCTTGCGGGGTCTGCTTTCCTCACACTCGCCATGGGCTTCACAGGCCTTCCACGTGCGCTTGCTGAATGGATCGGTGCAATGGAATTATCATCAACGGCTTTACTGCTGGCCCTGATGGTTATGTATATGATTTTAGGTTGCTTTTTGGACGGGATCTCGATGATCGTGCTCACGCTGGCTGTTGTGGAACCACTGGTCCGTATGGCGGGAATTGATCTGATCTGGTTCGGTGTTTTTGTGGTTCTTGTTGGCGAAATGGCCCTAATCACCCCGCCTATCAAGTTTAATTTGTTCTTGGTGCAAGGCATGACAGGTCGCGACATCGGCTTCATTTCGCGCGCTGCAGCGCCTATGTTTGCACTGATGTTTATCGTCGTCGTTTTGTTGATTTTATTCCCCGAGATCGCACTCTGGCTGCCAGAAATACTCACGCGTAAGAACTAATAGCTGAAGTGCTGACGCCGAACATGGAATTTATAGAAATGGGCCTATTCCCATGAAGATTGCGCTTTGGCAAGCAACCCCGCGACACACCATCACTGAAGCTTTGGAGGCCTTAAAAAATACAACCGCACAAGCGGCGAAAAACGGGGCAGAACTGCTGGTCACACCAGAGATGTTCATCGGTGGGTACAACATTGGCGAGGCGCAAGTGCGCCGCCACACAATGCAGTCAGACAGTGTCATCTCAAAATTGCATGGGATTACCATAACATATAAGCCCGCAGTAATCGTCGGCATGGCCAACAATTTTGATCAAAGCCCCACCAACAGCTGCATTGCTATTAACGCGGCAGGCAAAATACTTTGGAAGTATGACAAAACGCATCTCTTTGGAGATGTGGACCGTCAACTATTTATTGCAGGCACGCAATTGTCCAAGGTTGTCACGCTGAACGGTTGGCGTATCGGTTTGGCGATTTGTTACGATGTTGAATTCCCTGAAGTTGTCCGCGCCCTTGCTCTCAATGGCACCGACCTTGTTGTGATACCAACGGCCAATATGACGCCCTTTGACAGTGTCGCCACGCGGTTGGTCCCAGCCCGCGCAGAGGAAAATGCGGTGTATATGGCGTAGTGCAATTACGTCGGGCGCGAAGGCGAATTTTCCTATAACGGGTTATCCTGCATTTGTGGTCCAGATGGAAACGACATCACGCGCGGCGACGCGCAGAACGAAGCCTTGATTTACGCCAATTTGGATCACACCATACTAGCCGCCGCACGAAGGACACAGACCCATTTGCGCGACCGAGGCCAAGATCTTTATTAGGCCAACAGCCATGAAACCTGTCACACTCTTTGGCCCGGACTTTCCTTTCGCTTACGACGAATAGATCAAACACCCTGCAGGTCTTGGTGTGCTGCCAGAAGCGCTCCATGGGGCCAAATCGGGATCATTGGTGCAGGCGCTGTGGGCGTTATCGTGGGCTATGAGTTAATGAAGTTGGGGGCCCATCCTGTCCTGTTTGAAGCTGGGCAATTCGGTGGTCGTCTGCGGTCCCGGGCTTTTGAAGGGGCGAAAGGTGTTATCGCCAAATTGGGCGGCATGCGGTTTCCGGTCTCGTCCACGGGCTTTTATCACTATGTGGATTTGCTGGGTATCAAAAGTGCGCCCTTTCCAAATCCGCTAACATCCGCCGCTAGATCGACCGTGATCGATCTGTTGGGGCAGACTTATTACGCCAAAACGCTGAACGATCTGCCACCACTTTTCCGCGAAGTTGCAAATGCCTATGACGCTGCGCTTGAAGACGGGGCAAATTTTAGCGCTCTCAAACAAGCTATTAGAGATCGCGACACGAAGCGCATTAAAGAAATCTGGAATCCGCTGGTGTCCACTTGGGATGAAAGGACATTCTATGATTTCATTGCGTCGTCTGATGCGTTCCAAAAACTGTCATTCCATCACCGCGAAGTCTTTGGCCAAGTAGGTTTTGGGACCGGTGGTTGGGACTCCGACGTTTCTAATTCTATGCTAGAAATCTTGCGGGTCAATGTAACCGAATGCGATGATCATCAAAGGTATATGATAGGGGGCGTCGAACAGGTCCCACGTGAGCTTTGGCGACACGCGCCCGACAGGTTAACCTATTGGCCCAAAGGCACGTCATTATCAACTTTAAATAATGGAGCAACGCGGGCAGGTGCTATGCGGATCAGGGGTTTGACGAATGGAACGTTCGAGGTCACGGACCAGTGGAAACGGGTCGAAGTCTTTGATGCCGTTCTGGTCACCTGTCAAAGTCATTTGTTATCGACCCAAATCGACACCGAAGAACAGCTCTTTTCGCAAGAGCTGTGGATGGCTTTGGATCGAACGCGCTATATGCAATCAGCTAAAACATTTGTGATGGTGTATCGTGCTTTCTGGAAAGACAAAGACCCAGACACAGGGGGTGACAGGATGTCTATGCCATTGACCGACCGGATAACGCGCGGCACATATCTGTTTGACAATGGGCCAGACAAACCATTGGTCGTCTGTCTTAGCTATTCTTGGATGACCGATGCGTTAAAGGTCTTGCCGCTGTTTGCTGAACACCGCGTTGATCTGGCACTGTCTGCTTTGGCGAAAATTTATCCAAGCGTTGATATTCGCAACCATATCTTAGGCGATCCAATCACCGTTAGCTGGGAGGCTGATCCGAATTTTCTGGGTGCTTTCAAAGGTGCGTTGCCGGGTCACTATCGTAATAACCACCACATATCCGGTCACTTCATGCAAGACAATCTACCAGTCCACGAGCGTGGTATCTTTATGGCGGGCGATGGGGTCAGTTGAACCCCAGCCTGGGTCGAAGGTGCGGTTCAAACATCTTTAAATGCGGTTGCGGGCATTGTCAGACAGCTAGGCGGAACGTTCCCACGGGAAAATTCATCTCCTGTGGACGCCTATCCTGAACTTGGCCCAGAAAAACCATCGACTTAACAAGTTGGTCGACATCGCGCTCACTAGAACAGGAAAAATTTTGACACAGGCTGCCCTTTTTCATCGAAGCCGCGTCAACACGGGATACAGGAAGGTGATCCTAATGCGCTCTACAATCTGTTCCACGCCTTTGGTGCCGCAGAACTTTGTGAAACGTTGCAAGGCTATATTTCCAACCCACTCGATCATGCGATCAGAAATCAAACGCCCGTGGGCACAGCATAGCCGTGCAGATCAGTATCCAACCGCCATTCCGTCTTTTCTAGGGTCCGATCCGCCAGCATATCCACCATCTGGCAAGCGATGAATAAGTTGCGCGCCACCAAATCCAAAAGCCGCGTCTGGTTCTTCGAAGGACAGGTCATGCCCCATTGCTGTTAAAGCATCACAAATCAGTTTTGACAAAGTGGTTTCGCACGCAACACCCAGCCCTTCGGTGATCCGCCAACGCGGTGCATCAACGGCCATTTGCACCTCTTGCCCCCACAACTGCGTACGAAGCACCATTTGCAGATGCCCCTGCGCTTGCATCGGCCCACCCATAACCCCAAAGCTCATCAACGGCTTGTCTGGCCCCATCAGGAACCCCGGGATAATGGTTTGGAAAGGGCGCTTATTTGGGCCAACATAATTTGGGCTATCGGGGTCGAGCGAAAAGCCAAAGCCTCTATTTTGCAAGTGGATCCCCGTACCTGGCACAACCACGCCTGATCCAAAACCAGCGTAGTTTGACTGAATGAACGATACCATCATCCCTGATGCATCGGCTGCGGTCAGGTAAACAGTGCCGCCATTTTTAGGGGCGCCAACACCAAAGTCTTGGGCTTTTTTAGGGTCTATCAGCTTTGCACGTGCTGCCAGATAATCGTTGTTCAATAAATCACCTGCCGTAACTGCTGCCATATGATCGACGTCAGCTACATAGTCTTCGGTGTCCCATAGGGCCAGTTTCATCGCCTCGATCTGGAGGTGAATGGCCAGTGGATCGTCCGCATCCTTCTCGCGAATATCGGTGTGAGACAAGATGCCCAAAGCCATTAACGCAGCGATACCCTGACCATTTGGTGGAATTTCGTGCAAGGTCACATTGTCAAATCCTTTAGAAATTGTGCCACACCAATCAGGTCTATGCGCTGCGAGATCATCAAGTGTCATCGCACCGCCATGTGCCTTGGACGACGCTACAATTGCTTGCGCCAAAGCACCCTCATAAAACGCTTTTCCGCGCGTTTCTGCAATTTGGCGCAAACTTTGCGCCAATGATGGATTGAAAAATCTCTCTCCGGCTTGGGGCGTTTGACCGTTCGGCGCGAAGTGGTCTGCGAACCCCGGTTGCTCGGATAAAATTCCCAGCCCAAGCGCCCAAAGTTGAGCAATCTTTGGGCTTACGATAAAACCGTTTTGTGCATATGAAATCGCGGGTTCAAACAAAGATTCAAAAGGCAGCTTGCCGAACCGTTCAGAAATCGAAACCCAAGCAGACACGGCGCCTGGAACGGTGACGCTTTCCCATCCATGCATCGGCATTTCGTCCAACCCTGTAAAGCGTTCAGGCGACCAGTCCGTAGGTGACCGCCCTGAAGCGTTCAAGCCATGTAATTCCTTACCGTCCCAAAGGATTGCAAATGCGTCGGACCCAACTCCGTTTCCAGTTGGCTCTACGACAGTCAACGCAATCGCCGTGGCAATGGCTGCGTCAACCGCGTTACCCCCCTTGGCCAACATGCTCAGCCCAGCCTGTGCTGCGAGCGGTTGTGACGTAACTACCATGTTGTCGGCCAAAATGGCCGAGCGACGAGACGGGTAGGAATGGGACGTGCGCAGTTTCAAATCATGTTCCTTTTGGGCGGTTTATTCAGCATTTCAATTGGTTATACACTTTTAGCATCACCATGACTTCGATCAATTTTTGAACACGCAGTGCTTCTTGCAAAGTTGCTAGACGATTGGGTTTGCCATCAAGGCACAAAAGTAGCTTGTCAAGTTGGGCGGTGCTGTCAAACAAATGATAACTCGCATCGGATTGCTGGCATAGCCTAAATCTATGCGCTCAATAATTGACGCCACTCAGCGAGAGCGGTGGCACGGTTTAGCTTGAAATTGGTGCGGGAATAGAGATGGCGTTCCTGTAGGCCCCACACGCTCATCCTAACCCCACACCCAGCCCTTGTTGCGCCTTTAGCGGACCAGAGTGGACGATAGGGTTGAAAGTGGGCTGAGTTGCACTTGCGATGCGAGGGTGTGCAAAATAGTCTCCGCTGGCATGCGGCGGACAAACCGGACATTAGTACAAGCCGCAGCGAGATCAATTCAGCGGATAGACATCTAAAAATTGGGCGAGCATTTCAGCGGTTCACCCATCTAGTCCTCAACAGCCCAAAAACTCTAGTTGTACGTCTAACTGACATTGCCCCATTTTCTGTCCAGATACGGTCGCTTTACCAGTGGCTTTGGAAAATGCGTTAAGGCCCGTTGGTGTCTCCAGCGTAATGACGTCACAGATCAGTGCTGCGCATTTGATGTCCTGTTCATCAAACGGCAAAGCATCTTTTGGGGATTTACCAAGTGTCGTCGCGTTGATCAAGATTGCGCTCGGTTTGGTCGATTTTGAAACGATTACATTGGGCCAGAATTGCGCCAAGAAAGTCTTTACGGATTTGGCCCGATTTCCATTTGTTTCACTTATTACTAATTCCGAAATGCCCCGTTCACACGAAGCATCGACAATCGCGGTCCCTGCGCCGCCACCGGCCCCTATCACGTGAGCCACGCCGTTTTTAATCGCAATTCCTGTCGCGTCGATCGCGGCGCACATTGCTAAACCATCCGTTGCATCACCCGTCAAACGGCTACTCTCAGACCGCACAGTATTGACGGCTTTCAGCCGAGCGGCGCGTGGCGTGCAGTCTCCATCGCGTCAAAGGCTGCCTGCTTGTGAGGGTAGGTGACAGAACACCCGATCATATTGGCGCTGTTTCGAAGTAAATCCCAAAACGCCTTCAAACTTTCTGTGGGTACATCAATTGGAACCATAGTGAAGTCTAACCTCCTCTCCTGAAATGCCAAATTGAAGTCAGGCGGCGAAAATACACCGGATACCGGGTGGCCTATTATTGGGAGCAGTCGGGTTTTTCCTGTGATGCATATCTTGTGGCTTTCAAAAACTATCTTGACTCAATGTCTTGCATAATGTCAAAAATATCCAACATTATTTGAAATGGTGAATACATTGCTTTTTGGCAGACGTAAATCGGACGACGATACAGTTGTTGAAATGCTCGCCTCAGCGATCAGGCGCGACATCTCATTTGGCGTGCTGCGTCCTGATCAGAAGCTGAAGCTGGCCGATCTGCGGCAAGCCTACGGTGGATCAAACCATTCGATGCGCGAGACGTTGCGTATCCTTTCTTCGGAAGGCGTGGTCGAGGCGACCAACCAGCGCGGGTTCCGTGTGACCTCCGCGACCGAGGATGATCTGCGCGACATTTTACTTGTGCGGCTTGAGGTCGAAAAGCTTGGCCTGAAACGCTCGCTTGAGCGTGGTGACGTGGCTTGGGAAAGCCGTGTCATTGCGGTTTTGCACAGTGTCAGTCGTGCGGATGCGACTGTCCTAAAAAATCCCGATGACGTGACTGCGCTGGAATGGGACGAGGCCTGCCGCGATCTTATCATGACGCTGATTTCGGCCAGTGGATCGCCAAGAATTTCAGACATGGCCGCGCAGTTTTACGGGCAATCGCGGCGCTTTCGGTTGGCGCTGTTGCGCGAAGGTCGAATCGATTTTGCGGCCCGCGCTGCACGTCGGACCGCATTGCAAAACGCTATCATAGCCCGCGACGAGCCCCGTGCGCTTGGCGTTCTCGAGGACGAAATAGGGGCCGACTTGGGCGCTTAAAGCAAAGATGAACAGATCATTTAGGGAGGAAACAATGGTCACTTTCAACAGACGTCAGACAATAGGTCTGATCGGGGCCGCGGCGGCATCTAGCCTTGCGGCACCCGCAATCGCAGCAAACAAAAAGATCGTCGTGGGGGCTTTGCGATTCACATCGCATTCCGCCAGCTTCATCGCGGCAGAGCGCGCGTACTTCAAAGACGCAGGTCTTGATGTCGAATTGCGCTTTTTCCAAGCGGCACAGCCTATGGCGGTCGCAATCGCGTCGGGTGATCTGGACTACGCCGTGACGGCGATCTCGGGCGGGTTGATCTCATTAGCTGACAAGGGCGCTATCAAAGTTATCGGCGGCGCGCTTAGCGAAGAGCCGGGCATCGACGGCCAGAAAATCCTCGCCTCAGACGCCGCTTTCAAGTCTGGCCTTACGTCCCCTGCAGGCTTGGACGGTAAGAAGTTCGGCATCTCGACCGCTGGCTCATCATTCCACTACATGGGCTCGAAAGTGGCACAAGCCGAGGGCGCTGACGTGTCCTTTACGCCGCTGCAAAAAGTCGGTGCAATCATCGGCGCACTGAAGTCAGGCCAGATCGATGCGTGGTCCATTGTGCCCCACATCGCCAAGCCTTTGGCGGGCTCTGGTGCTGTTCACATCATTGGTAGCATCTCTGATTACTTGCCGAATTATCAGGTTACCACTGTATTTACCTCTGCCAAGAACGCCGCCGATGAGCGTGGCCAGACCAACGATTTCATCAAGGCGTTTGGTATGGGGGCATCTGATTATAATGCCACCATGATCGACAAAGCGAACGGTGATGATGGTGTCAACGAGATGGTCGATTTGATCCACAAATATGTCTACACTGACCGTCCGCGTGAAAAAGCGGCGCCGTCGATTATCAATGGTACTATGCGGATCAACGAGGGCGCACGCTTGAACACGGCTTCGGTCCAAGATCAGCTGAGCTGGTTCCAGTCTGAGGGTTTAATCGACGGCGATATTACTTTGGATACGTTTGTCGACACAAGCTACGTCGAAACGTTCCAAGCCTAAAATCATACCAGCTGGCCCGCGCGGTGTCGGGCCAGCTGTCCTCTCTTTATGCAGGACAGGTTCATGGATATTCGCTTGGACGAGATCAGCCACTCCTACGGTGATACCGAGGTGTTGCGCGATATATCGTTGGATATTCCGGACGGTAAAATCGTTTGCCTTGTCGGGCCGTCTGGCTGTGGTAAGTCCACGCTGCTGCGGCTTATTGGCGGGCTGGAGCGGGCCTCAAAGGGCCGTGTCATACAGCTTGGCGCGCCGCCTGAGGGGTGCTTGAACCCGCTCACATATGTATTCCAAGATTTTGCACTGCTGCCATGGCGGTCTGTGCGCGGGAACATCTCGCTGGTGCTTGAAGATCATGGCATCAAAGCTGCCCGGGCGGATGCGATCATCTCAGACGTTCTGGCCCGCACGAAGCTGAGTGATTTTAGCAAGGCCCTGCCACGGCAACTGTCGGGCGGTATGAAGCAACGTGTGGCCATTGCCCGCGCGCTGGCCGTGAAGCCTGCCGTGATGTTGTTGGACGAGCCATTGTCCGCCCTAGATAGTCAGACGCGTGAATTACTGATGGATGATCTGGTCGCTCTTTGGGCCCGCCAACCGTTTACCGCGACCTATGTGACCCACAATCTGCAAGAAGCCGTAAGGCTAGGTCACAGGATCGTCGTTTTGTCGCGCAGACCCGGCCAAATTCGCGAGATCGTCGAGATTGATAGGCCGCTGGTAGAGCGGCAGCACCGGAACCCAGAGTTGGAAAAAATCCAACGCTATCTATGGGACCTGATGCGCGAAGAGGCCCGCGCAGCGGATGAGGAATTGCTCGATGTCTAATGCGACTGACAAAACCCAACCCATCGAAGTACGGTTTCGTGGCGGCGGTTTCGCGCCCAAATCCCGCCGTTGGGTCGGATTGGCGGTCTTCGTCTTCCTGATTGTGGTCATGGAAACCGGCACGCGTAGCGGCTGGATTTCCGCGCTGACATTGCCCAAACCATCGGATGTGTTCGCAACCTTTGGGGAGCTTTGGGAAAGTGGGTTATTGTTCAAACACCTCGCCCCCTCCCTAAGCCGCCTTGCGGTCGGGGCCGCAATCGGCGCGTCCATTGGCATCGTGGTCGGCGTCCTGATCGGACTGTTCTCCTACGCGCGTGCAGGCCTCGTACCACTGGTCGCGGCCATCTTCCCGATCCCCAAAATCGCATTATTGCCATTGTTCGTGATCTGGTTCGGGATCGACGAGACCAGCAAATACGCTTTAATCGCCTTTGGCACGTTCACACCCACAGTTGTGGCAACCTACGGTGCCGTCGACAATGTGGACCGCTCATTGATCCGTATGGGCCAAAGCTTCGGGTTGTCATGGTTCTCGATCGTGCGAAAAATCGTGTTGCCTGGTGCGATGCCCGGCATTCTATCAGGCCTTCGTATCTCGCTTGCCATCGCAATCATCTTGCTTGTCGCGGCTGAAATGCTGGGTGCGGAATATGGCATCGGCGCATACATCCTAGAGGCCGGATCCCTCTACGACCTCGAGCGCCTCTTCGCAGGCGTCGTCATTCTATCACTCCTAGGCGTTATTCTAAGCACAGTAATAGGCTTTATCGAACGACATCTCCTAGGATGGCGAGAGTGAGCCGGAAGCCCGAATGCGACTATGATATCGATGTTGCAGGCGGTGGTGCGGGCGGTGGTGCGGGCGGTGGTGCGGGCGGTGTTGGAGCAGCGCTTGGGGAGGCACGAAAGCGCGACAGGTCACTTTCATGAGATGAGATTAAAAGACCACTGCAGATTTTATACATCAAAAAACGTGCGATTCGCATTCTTTAAATATTATTACAATACTTATATCAAAAAAATAGATGCAATGCGCATGCAATAATGAAATAAAACAGGTACTTTCAGTGTGTGCAAAGCAGCGTTAAAGGGCATCTAATGGAACTAACTATTGAACAAGCGCTGGAGAAAGGCGTTTCAGCACATAATTCAGGTAATCTTCAAGAAGCCGAGCGCCTTTATCGGGCTATCTTGCAGAGCCAGCCAAGGCATCCAGATGCGAGTCATAATTTAGGACTTATAGCTATTTCTGTACGTCAGATCGAAGCGGCACTGCCTTTTTTTAAAACTGCACTGGAAGTAAATCCAACGATAGAGCAATTTTGGCTAAGTTACATTGATGCGCTTGTTAAAACTAATCAGCGAAAGGATGCTAAAAAGGCAGTTAACCGGGCGAAGAAGAACGGATTTGATGGTAAAAAACTAGACGCATTACTTTTGCAACAAAAAGTAATACGCGATACTAAAGAACCACCTCAAGAACAACTTGTTGTTCTATTGGAGCACTATCAGAGCGGACGATTGGGTGACGCTGAAAAGCTTGCGACAGCTATCACTCAAGAATTCCCCAAACATCAGTTTGGATGGAAAGTACTTGGTGCTGTATACCAAGTAACTGACAGAACGAGGGAGTCACTGATAGCCAGTCAAAAATGTGTAGAATTAGGACCTCAAGACGCCGAAGCAAACTACAACTTGGGTGTCTTACTTCAGGAACAAGCAAGATTGGAGGAGGCTAAGGAAAGCTATGCGCAAGCAATAGCGTTGAAACCTGACTATGCTGAAGCTCACACTAACTTGGGTAACACACTCAAAGAGCTAGGAAGATCAAAAGAGGCGGAAGCAAGCTTTAGGCAAGCTCTAGCGTTGCAACCTGACTTTGCCGAGGCACACTTCAACTTGGGCATCACGCTAAAAGAACTAGGCAGATTAGATGAGGTTGAAGCAAACCTTAGGCAAGCAACCATATTGAAACCTGACTTCGTAAAAGCCTATGATCATTTGGGCGATTTATTGCAAATTCTGGGCAGATTTGAGGATGCTGAGGTGTGCTACAAAAAATGTATATCGCTTGCTCCCTTTGAACTACCAATCATAAAGAGTATGGCTTCAAGGCTTTACGCTCAAGGAGAATTGGAAAAATCTTTAAGTTTGTTTGATAGTTATAATACGCCAGATTCCAGAAGCCGCGCTATTGAATGCTTATATGCTTTGAGAAACACCAAAGAGATTTATAAGAGAATTGAGAATACAGCAGAATTGGATGATGGGAATTTAAAGATTGCTGCTTTTGCCTCATTTATAGCCGAAACTCAACAAGAGGATACGGCACATAGGTTTTGCAGAAAGCCATTAGAGTTTTTACACTTCTCAAATCTTTCGTCTAAGATCGAAAACTCAAATTCATTCATAACAAACCTTATCGGAGATTTGAAAAATATTGGGGCAATATGGCAACCACCTAACCAATCTGGTAATGGAGGATTTAAAACTATAGGTAATTTGTTTAGATATTCGAGTTCAAATATAGTAACTTTAAAAGAGATTATTTTAAAAGAGATAGATGTTTACTATAAAAAATTTCAAAATGAGAAATGTTCGTTTATCGAAAAATGGCCCGCTGAAAAAGATATTACAGGTTGGCACATTATGTTGAAAGAACAAGGGTATCATAATCTTCATATCCACCAAGATGGTTGGTTAAGTGGTGTAATTTATTTGAAAGTAGTTCCATCGCTAGATGAAAATGAGGGTGCTATTATATTTGACATGGCGGTTCCAAATATATCAGAGTCCCGTTTGCCAAAAATAATTCATAACCCTCAAAAAGGGGATATGGTTCTATTTCCATCTTCGTTGTATCATGGAACTATACCTTTTTCTACAGATACAGATAGGATTGTTGTTTCTTTTGATTTGAAGCCGAAACACAATAAGTGAATAACAAGCCGTGCAACACAACCATTTTTCGGGGGGATTACCCATGCAGTTGAGAGATTTAGTCCAAACGGACAACCCATTACCGTTAATCTAAGTGAACTGTCAAAACAGAACAAAAGCGTTTAGAAAAACTTGACGGTATGCTTGATCACCTAAAACGTGCAAAAACATCAACTGCTACATGGCTGACTGAGAAAAAATATGTCCTCCGATTTCCCAACTATAGGGGCAGACCACTTCAAAGAATGGGGCTCAGCGTTGCAGGGATAGCGAACTCACCCGAACAGATTGCTTGTCACAGGCGTCATAAGGAACAACTGCCTATTGGATTGATACCAACGTTTGGACCCCCCGATGTCTTGCTGCGATGATTTTGTGTGGATCTGCTGTCCATTTG
>ENA-OQVM01003810-OQVM01003810.1-marine-metagenome-genome-assembly--contig:-NODE-3810-length-15988-cov-7.105210_pt1 | contig 15988 bp, 13 predicted proteins | sample MGYA00237776_ERZ505498 | MGnify/ENA primary metagenome ERZ505498 (study PRJEB26159, sample SAMN06265151) | marine metagenome | isolation source: Helgoland LTER site | place: Germany:Helgoland, sampling... | reverse complement strand
GTTGTGGAACAGATTGTGGGTGTAGTTAAGTTACCCCCGCATCAAACTTTCAATTTCTTCAACTTCAATAGGAATATTTCCCATTAAATTAATTGGATTTCCTTGCGCTTGTAGAACAACATCATCTTCCAAGCGGACACCAAAGCCTTCTTCGGGAATATAAATTCCAGGCTCAACGGTAAAGACCATATTGGCTTCCATTGGCAAATGGAGTAATCCATAATCATGGGTATCTAATCCAATATGATGCGAAGTCCCATGCATAAAATACTTTTTATATGCAGGCAGTTCTGGATCTTGATTTTGAACATCAGCTCTATCGAGAAGGCCCAGTCCTAGAAGTTCAGCAGTCATTAATTCGCCGACCTCTTTGTGATACTCTTTCCAGATTGTTCCGGGGACTAAAAGTTTGGTGGCTTCGTTTTTTACTCGAAGAACTGCATTGTAAACTGCTTTTTGTCTTTCTGTAAATGTTCCAGAAACAGGAATGGTTCGGGTAAGGTCACTTTTATAATTTCCATATTCAGCTGCAACATCGAGCAAGATCAATTCCCCGGCCTTACATTGAGCTTTGTTTTCGGTGTAATGGAGTACATTGGCACTGTTTCCAGATGCAATAATAGGCGTATACGCAAAACCTTTAGATCGGTTACGTAAAAATTCATGGCACAATTCAGCTTCAATTTCATATTCCCAAACACCGGGTTTCACAAAGTCGAGAAGACGTCTGAACCCTTTTTCGGTAATGTTACATGCAGTTTGAATCTGATCTATTTCTTCTGCAGTTTTTACTGCGCGTAGTTTTTGTAAAATGGGATTGCTTTTGGCTACTCCGTGAGCTGGATAAAGCTCTTTACATTTCTTAATGAACCGATCTTCTCGGGTTTGTGTTTCTACAGCCTGACGATAATGTTCGTTGGTGTTGAAATAAAAAGTTTCGTTAAACGCACTCAGCTGATCGAGTATACGATCGAAATCCTGAAGCCAAAAAATAGTTTCAATCCCAGAACGATTAGTTGCTTGGCTTTTGGAAAGCTTTGCACCTTCCCACACCGCAATGTGATCATTGGTTTCACGAACAAAAAGAATTTCTCGCATCTTGGGATCTACAGCGTCTGGGAAAAGAAGCAAAATACTTTCTTCCTGATCGACTCCTGTGAGATAAAAAATGTCGCGTTGTTGTTCGAAGGGTAAAACAGAATCTGCACTAACCGGATAGATATCATTCGAATTAAAAACAGCAATACTGTTGGGCTTCATTGCTTGCATAAAAGCATTTCTTGTATTCGAGTAAAAGCTTGAAGGGAGTGGTTGGTAGCGCATAATCTTGGTTATTTTGAGTAAATATAGGAATTTGACTAGGAACGCCTTTAATCGGATTCTTTTTCTTCAACAGTATTTTTTTGTATTTTCAACAACCAAGAAACAATAGAACCAACTGTTATGAAATTAGTCCATTCCTTTTTATTGCTTTGTACTGCAATTACTTTAACTGCCCAGTCCAACGACACACAAAATTCAATTGTCAAGAACATTCCTTTTGAGAATATTGGCCCCAAAGTAATGAGTGGGAGAATTGTCGCTTTAGAAGTAAATCCAGCAGATCCAACTGAGTTTTACGCAGCCTACGCTTCGGGAGGAATTTGGCATACAAAAGACAACGGAATCAGTTTCACATCGATTACCGATAACGCTCCCACACAGAACATAGGTGAAATCGCTATGCATTGGCCTTCTAAAACCCTATGGGTTGGTACCGGAGAAAACAATGCTTCTCGTTCCTCGTATGCAGGAATTGGAATGCTCAAGACTACCGATAATGGCACCAGTTGGGAAGTAAAAGGATTAGAAGACAGTCATCATATTGGTAAAATATTGATTAACCCAAACAATCCAGAAGAAGTGGTTGTAGGTGTTACAGGACATTTATATACTCCCAATGCTGAGCGAGGTATTTATCGTTCTGAAGATGGAGGAGATTCATGGGAACAGGTTTTATTTGTTAACGAAACTTCGGGAATCATCGACATGAGTATTGTCCCAAATGACTTCAATATTCAATATGCAGCAGCTTGGCAGAAAGACAGAAAAGCATGGAATTTTTCTGGGAATGGATCAAGCTCTGGAATTTATAAAAGCACTGATGCTGGAAAAACGTGGGCGTTAATTTCTACAGACGAAAGCAGCTTTCCAACCGGAACAGGTGTTGGCCGTATTGGTCTTGCGGTTTATGATGAAAACACAGTTTATGCTATCCATGATTCTCAATTCAGACGCCCAGACGATGCTCCAAAGAAAGCAAACGGGTTGACCAAAAATGATTTTAAAAGCATGAGTAAAGAAGCCTTTTTAGCGCTTCAAGATAAGAGCTTAAATGCCTTTTTAAAAGAAAATAATTTTCAAGAAAAATACCGTGCCGCAAATCTAAAAAACAGTGTGCGCAATGGTCTCGTGATGCCCAAAGATTTGGCAATTTACCTAGAAGATGCCAACGCCTTATTGTTCGACACTCCTGTAGTTGGAGCTGAGGTTTTTAAGAGTACAGACGGGGGAACAACCTGGACCAAAACCCACACGGGTTATATTGATGACTTGTACTATAGTTACGGTTACTATTTTGGCCACATTCATGTAGCGCCAAAAAATGCGGATAAAATATATATTTATGGCGTCCCACTTTTAACATCTGATGACGGAGGTGCTAGCTTTTCATCAATAGGGAAATCTAATGTACATTCCGATCATCATGCTTTATGGATAAATCCCAATAAGCCAGGTCATTTAATTAACGGAAATGACGGTGGGGTTAATATCACCTATGACGATGGTGCGCATTGGATGAAAAATAATTCGACTGCGGTTGGACAGTTTTATGCGATCAATATTGATCATGAAAAACCCTACAACGTCTATGGCGGATTGCAAGACAACGGTGTTTGGAAAGGTGCACATAACGCTCGAAATGATGAACGCTGGCAAGCTACTGGTCATAATCCGTGGACTTCCATTATGGGAGGTGATGGGATGCAAGTTCAAATTGATAATAGAAACAGCAATATTGTATATACAGGATATCAATTTGGAAATTACTTCCGCTTAAACTTAGAAACAAAGAAAAGAACCTACATACAACCTAAGCATGAATTGGGTGAGGCACCCTATCGCTTCAATTGGCAAACACCAATTTTACTATCTTCTCATAACCAAGACATTTTGTATTTAGGAGGAAATAAACTGCACAGATCGTTAAATCAAGGAGACGATTGGGCGACAATTTCTGACGATCTAACCCAAGGTGGAAAGAAAGGAAACGTAGCATTCGGAACACTAACTACAATTGCAGAATCACCAGCTCAATTTGGTTTTTTGTATACAGGTAGTGACGATGGTTATATACATCGATCAGAAAATGGTGGAGGAAGCTGGGATCGTATTTCCGATGATCTACCTCAAGATTTATGGGTCAGTAGAGTCATTGCTTCTGAACATCAAAAAGAACGGGTATATGTCACTTTAAACGGCTATAGAAACGATGATTTCGCAGCCTATGTATATGTTAGCGAAGACAGAGGAATCAGTTGGAAATCGATCAATAGAAACTTACCCAATAGCCCTGTTAATGTGATTAGAGAGGATCCGAATAACGATAAAATTCTATACCTAGGAAACGACCAAGGAGTTTATGTTTCGTTTGATCAAGGTCAAAAGTGGCAGCCTTTTAATAAAGGATTAACTACAGCAGCAGTTCACGATTTGGTGGTTCAGCCCGAAGCAAATCATCTTTTAGTTGGAACACACGGGCGGTCGATTTACAAGGCAGATTTAGCCCCTTTTCAAAAGTTAAATAATGCTTTCTTGAAACAAGAGTTAGCCCTACTAGATCCTGAGAAGGTAAAACATTCTAAACGTTGGGGATCAAGCTATTCTTCATGGAGAAAGGTGTTTGAACCTGAAACTACTTTTACTGCTTTTGCAAAAACTTCAGGTGCTTATGAAATGCAAATAAAAGATGTAAAAGGCACTGTTTTGTTTTCACAAAAGGGAACGCTTGATGTTGGCTTTAATTTCGTTATCTATGCACTTGAAAAAGATGCAAATGGCATTAAAAATTACAATAAAAAGAATAAAAAATCACCCTCAAAATCTGCTAAAAATGGAACACACTACCTCGAAAAAGGCACCTATAGTGTCGAGTTCACCAAAGGAACAATTAAACGTAAGAAAGAGTTACACATTCAATAATCCGATAAGGTTACAAGAATGTTTTCTGCTATTCTTTCTTATCAGTTCTATGAGTTTTGGATATGGTCAAACCGAGAAACCAAAAGACAGTCTTTGGTTTAAAGAAGGAAAAGTAAATGTGCTTCTTAACCAGGCTACATTTGGAGAATGGCTCGGTGGGGGAACCAATAACTTTAATGGAATTGTAAACCTAGATTATAAAATTCAACGAACACAAGAGCAATGGGACTGGACAACAACCTTAGACGCATCTTTGGGTTTTGCTAAAACAGAATCCTCAGCTTTTTACAAAAAAACAATAGACCATTTGGAGTTAAATTCGGTCTTGGCTCGTGTAGGAGAACAATCCTGGGGGTTCTCAACTTCATTCAATTTAAAATCCCAATGGATTGCCGGTTATGTTTTTTCTAAAGGAGATTCGGGTCGAGAAATAAGCACTCAAACAACATCCTTCTTCTCTCCATTACATGCACGAATTGGGGTTGGATACACCTATAAAAAATCCAGATCTTTTAGCCTACAAGTTGAACCCTTAGCAGGTCGCTTAATTCATGTTGCAGAACGATTTACTAAGGATTTAGCTGAAGGAGAAACCTACTTTGGCGTTGGACCAAATCAACAAGCTCGATGGGAATTAGGATTTTCGATTGCAGCTCAGGGAAAATGGCCTCTATTACCCAATGTAATACTCGTCAACAAACTGAACCTCATTTCTAACTATCTTGAAGATTTTAAGAATTTTGATTTTGATTATACCCTAGGAATTGACATGAAAATAAACAATTATTTGGCTGCTCAGTTCGAAATACAACTGGTATACGATGACAATGCACTAGCAAAAATACAAACACGACAAGTTTTTGGAGTGAGTATTGGTTTTTCTTTCTAAGTTTTTGTCTAAGGTTTAGACCGTTAAAGTCTATTTAATTCTAAAAAAGTAAAACATTTTCTCCTTCCTTCAAGAAGGATGGTTCAAGGGTTAAAAAAAGGGGATATATATTTTATTTCGAAATCCTTTTAGCTTAATTTTGTCAAACTAAATTAATAATTAATGAGCGGAGTAATCAAGTCATCTTTAGCACGAAAATATGCCATGGCACTTTCAGGTTTATTCCTGGTTGTGTTTTTATTGCAACATTTCACCATAAACCTAACGTCTGTGTTTAGTGAAGATGTTTTTAATGAGATTTCTCACTTCATGGGGAACAATCCTTTAGTGCAGTTTGTTTTGCAGCCAATTCTAATTTTTGGGGTAATTTTTCACTTCTTTATGGGATTTGTTTTAGAGCTTAAAAATAGAAGTGCACGAGCGCAAAATTATGCACAGAACAAAGGATCGGCAAATTCATCCTGGATGTCCAGAAACATGATCTGGTCCGGCGCTGTAATTCTTTCTTTTCTAGTTCTGCATTTCATCGACTTCTGGTTTCCTGAAATGAATTATAAATACATCGAAAGTCTTCCTTCTGATCCGAATCGTTATTTTGAAGAAATGGTTCATAAATTTGTAAACCCAATTCGTGTTGTAGCATATGTGGTTTCTTTTGGATTCTTGATGCTGCACTTACTCCACGGGTTTAGTTCTTCTTTTCAATCCGTTGGTTTGAATAATAAATACACTCGAGGGCTCAAATCATTTACGATTGCGTTTTCAATTGTGATTCCAGTTGGATTCATTTTTATTGCAATCTTTCACCATTTAAACGCATAAAAATATGGCAAGTTTAGATTCTAAAATACCTAAGGGGCCTTTATCAGATAAATGGACCAATCATAAAAGCCACATCAATTTAGTAAGCCCTGCCAACAAACGTCTCATCGACATTATTGTTGTAGGAACAGGATTAGCTGGAGCTTCGGCCTCTGCTACTTTAGCTGAATTGGGCTACAATGTAAAAGCATTTTGCTTTCAAGATTCTCCACGACGTGCACACTCAATTGCCGCTCAAGGAGGAATCAATGCAGCAAAGAATTATCAAGGAGATGGGGATTCTACCTATCGCCTATTCTACGATACTGTAAAAGGAGGAGATTATCGCTCAAGAGAGTCGAATGTTCATCGTCTGGCTGAGGTTTCTACCAACATCATTGATCAATGTGTAGCTCAAGGAGTTCCTTTTGCTCGTGACTATGGCGGCTTGCTCGACAATCGTTCGTTCGGAGGAGTTTTGGTTTCCCGTACCTTTTATGCTAAAGGACAAACGGGCCAACAATTATTGCTTGGAGCATATTCCGCAATGAACCGTCAAATTGGTCGTGGAAAAATCAAAATGTATAACCGTCATGAAATGATGGATCTCGTCTTAGTTGATAGGAAAGCACGTGGGATTATTGCCCGTAACTTAGTTACTGGTGCGGTTGAACGTCATGGAGCTCATGCAGTAGTAGTTGCATCTGGTGGATACGGAAATGTATTCTTCCTTTCTACAAACGCAATGGGAAGCAATGTTTCTGCTGGGTGGAAAATCCACCAAAAAGGAGCTCATTTTGCGAACCCATGTTTTACACAAATTCACCCAACCTGTATTCCGGTTTCAGGAGACCATCAGTCAAAACTGACCTTGATGTCTGAATCTTTGCGAAACGACGGACGTATTTGGGTACCGAAAAACTTGGATGAAGTACAAGCCATACGGGAGGGTAAGTTAAGTCCAACACAACTTAAAGAGGAGGATCGCGATTATTATTTAGAACGTCGTTATCCTGCCTTTGGGAATTTGGTTCCTAGGGATGTAGCTTCTCGGGCTGCGAAGGAACGTTGCGATGCGGGTTATGGAGTAAATGCTACAGGTGAAGCGGTATATTTAGACTTTGCAGCGGCAATCACACGTTACGGAAAAGAACAAGCACACGTCAAAGGGCTGAATGAAAATGATGCAGCACTTGTAAAAAAATTAGGACAAGACGTTGTCCGTTCTAAATACGGAAACTTGTTTCAGATGTACGAAAAAATCGTAGATCAAAATCCTTACGAAACCCCTATGATGATTTATCCTGCGGTTCACTACACTATGGGTGGCGTATGGGTCGATTATAACTTAATGACTTCTATTCCCGGTTGCTATGCAATTGGAGAAGCAAATTTTTCTGATCACGGTGCCAACCGCTTGGGAGCTTCGGCTTTGATGCAAGGTTTGGCAGATGGATACTTTGTGTTGCCCTATACCATTGGAGATTATTTGGCTGATGATATTCGTACGGGAGCAATTGCAACTGATTCTCCTGAATTTGATGCAGCTGAAAAAGCAGTATTGGATAAGATCAGTTTATTCTTGAATAATAAAGGAGAACACTCCGTTGATTATTACCACAAGAAATTAGGTAAAATCATGTGGGATAAATGTGGTATGTCTCGTAATGCAGAAGGTTTGAAAGAAGCCATGGCAGAAATCAAAGCATTGAGAGAAGACTTTTACAAAAATGTAAATGTACCGGGAACGGATACTGAATTCAACGAGCAGTTGGCTAAAGCTGGTCGTGTTGCTGATTTCCTTGAACTGGGAGAACTGTTTGCAAAAGATGCTTTAGAACGCACCGAATCTTGTGGAGGACATTTCCGCGAGGAATCGCAAACTCCAGAAGGAGAGGCAATGCGTGATGACGAAAACTTTACATTCGTTTCTGCTTGGGAATACAAAGGAGAACCAGCGGATGCAGTATTGCATAAAGAAGATTTGAACTACGAAGAAATTGAAGTAAAAACACGTTCTTATAAATAAAATGTTAAACGCCTTTATAAGATCAATAAGTAAAGAGTAAATCTATTGCCTATTGCCTTTTGGCTAATAAACTATAATATGAATTTGACCTTAAAAATTTGGAGACAAGCCAACACAACATCAAAAGGAGAAATGGTAACCTATCCAATTGAAAATGTATCTCCCGATATGTCCTTTTTAGAAATGATGGATGTTTTAAACGAACAACTCATCAACAAAGGAATTGACCCAGTTGCTTTTGATCACGATTGTCGCGAAGGTATTTGTGGCATGTGTTCGATGTACATCAACGGAGAAGCACATGGACCGGATCGTTTAGTAACAACTTGCCAGTTGCATATGCGCAAGTTCAAAGATGGAGAAACCATAACCATTGAGCCTTTTAGAGCCAATGCATTTCCAGTTGTAAAAGATCTTGCAGTTGATCGTTCGGCCTTCGATCGTATTCAGCATGCGGGTGGTTTTGTAAGTGTAAATACTTCCGGAAACACCCAAGACGCAAACAACATTCCAATTGACAAACACGATGCTGATAAAGCCTTCGATGCTGCAACCTGTATTGGATGTGGTGCTTGTGTAGCCAGTTGTAAAAACGCATCTGCTATGCTGTTTGTTTCGGCTAAAGTTTCACAGTACGCTTTACTTCCTCAAGGGAAAATTGAAGCTACTGACCGTGTTCTGAATATGGTGAAACAAATGGACGATGAAGGATTTGGTAACTGTACCAACACCGGAGCCTGCGAAGTAGAGTGTCCAAAAGGAATTTCCTTAGAAAATATCGCGCGTATGAACAGAGAATATCTTTTCGCTACAGCTAAGGGATAAAAACCCTTAAAGTATTATATAATTTAAACCCCCATCTTCTAAAGGTGGGGGTTTTGTTTAATTATACTATCATAAGTATGATTTGATTTTTTATAACATTATTTTCTTCTAGAACTATTCAATAGCTTTCAATACTTTTTCCATAAAAGTAGCTACCTGCGATGACTCTAGCCAGCGGGTAACAACTACTACATTTTGATCAGGAATAATGATGATGAAATTTCCGCCAAAGCCAGCGGCATAGTAAATATTTTCGGCAGTCCCCTCCCAGTATCTAGCCCCTTTCTTATTCAGCCACCAGAGATAACCGTAATTTGGATTTACTGCAGAAGCTGTAGTCGCTTGTTCAATCCATTTTTCGCTCAGTAGTTGTTTTCCGTTCCAAGAGCCTTTCGACAAAAAGAGTAATCCGAAACGCGCATGATCTTCGGTACTAATGAATAAACCACCTCCCGAATGCCCACCACCAGAAACTGACTCTACCTGAACGCCGTCAATTGGTGTCCAAGAGTTTCTGTAACCAAACCAACGCCAAGTAGTAGAGGCTCCGATTGGATCCATAATTTCGGTTTTCAAAACTTGAGGCAAAGGTTTTCTCCAAACATTTAAGAGGGAATAGGAAAGTACGTTTACACGCACATCATTGTATTTAAAATAAGTTCCAGGCTCATTGAGCGCTCGATTTTTCCAGTCATCAATTGCACCTTTTTTGGAAGGACGATCGGCCCAATCGTGAAGCCCCCAAATACTCCCCGACCAATCGGAAGTTTGTGTCAAAAGATGATCCCATCGAATTTTTTGATTGTGCTCACCATCAAAAGTAGAATCCCAAATATAGTCGGTTAAATAGTCATCAGTAGAAGCAATTAAGCCGCGATCAACTGCCAGACCTGCTAGGGTTGACAAATAACTTTTGGTAACGCTAAAGGTCATATCAACACGTTTGGTGTCGCCCCATTGGGCAATAACATAACCGTTTTTTAGAATCATGCCCGCTGGGCCGCCGTGTTTTTTGGTTGGACCTAAAATCTGATGGTAGGGTTCTCGTGCAAAACCTTTAACAATAGCTACGCGTAAATCACGACCACCGCTGTATTCATTCTCCTTTGCAAAAGAAACAGCATCTACCATATGCTTTGGATTGATGTCGAATGCTTCTGGAGTTTGCATTTCCCAAGCACCGTTTTTTTCAGGGTAATAGTAGTCTTGTCCTAGTGCACAAAAAGGAAGGACAGCTGTTATAAGTAAAAAGTAATATGTTTTCATGACCTAAGATTTTGATTCAATACAATTGAATTAGTTTGATTTTGTTCGTTCCACAGAACTTTGCCACCCATTGTATTTTTTGCCTCTTACTTCTTGATCCATGGTCGGACTAAAAAGGGTTTCTCGTTCCCGTACTTCTTCAATTGAATCGAGGGTCCATACTCCAGCTTTTATTCCAGCTAAAAACGCAGCGCCTAGTGCGGTTACTTCTAGCATTTTAGGACGGTCAACCTCTACATTCAAAATGTCAGATTGAAATTGCATCAGATAATTATTTGCAGAAGCTCCTCCATCAACTTTAAGAGATACAATTGAAGAGCCGCTATCTTCGAGCATGGCATCGATCACATCTTTAGTCTGATATGCCATCGCCTCAACAGTGGCTTTTGTAAGTTCTTTTTTACCAATATCCAGGGTTATTCCATGAATAGAACCCTTTGCTTTTGCATCCCAATAAGGTGCACCCAAACCTGCAAATGCTGGGACTACATATAAATCTTCCAGAGGCGGAATAGAAGTGCAAATTGCTTCGGTTTCGGCAGCGTGGTCAATTAAATTCAATTGATCTCGCAGCCATTGAATCGATGCTCCGCCAATAAAAATACTCCCCTCGAGTGCGTAATTGGGCTTTTCGTTTTCGACACTACATGCTAAGGTTGTTAGCAGTCCGTTTTTAGAAACTAAGTGATCCTTTCCTGTATTGAGTAGAAGAAAACAACCCGTTCCGTATGTGTTTTTTGCCATTCCAGGCTGATGACCACCTTGTCCAAATAAAGCTGCTTGTTGATCACCTGCTACCCCATAAATTGGAATCTGAATACCTTTATAATCTAAGGAACCAAAGTCGGAAGAAGATTCTTGTACATGCGGTAACATGGAAGATGGAATTCCCATCGCTTGCAACATTTTCTCATCCCACGACAATGTTTTGATGTTGTAGATCATCGTTCGTGAAGCATTGGAATGGTCTGTTACGTGGTTTTTTCCTTGGGTTAATTTAAAAATCAACCAAGAATCGATGGTTCCAAAAAGCAATTCTCCAGCCTCGGCGCGTTTGCGTGCCTCAGGAACTTCGTCTAAAATCCATTTGAGTTTGGTTCCCGAAAAATAGGAATCGATTACCAAGCCGGTATTTTCTTTTACATAAGTTTCTAAACCATCCGCTTTGAGCTGATCACATATTGGAGTGGTTCTTTTGTCTAGCCATACAATGGCCTTGTGTATTGGTTCACCTGTATTTTTATCCCATACAACGGTTGTTTCTCGTTGGTTAGTAATTCCGATAGAAGCAATTTCCGAAGCATCAATTCCGGTTTCTGACATTACATTATCAAAGGCTTCTAGTTGGTCATTGAAGATGGCACTCGCATCGTGTTCTACCCAACCCGACTTTGGATAATATTGTTGAAGCTCTTTTTGGGATATGGCTATTATACTTCCTTTTTTATCAAAAATAATAGCTCGAGTACTGGTAGTTCCTTGATCAAATGCAACAATATATTTTTTTTCCATAGTATATGAGTTTAGTCTTTAGGTTTAAAGATAAAAGAAAAAGAATCAGTTGAGATTAATAGATCTTAAAAAGCGTTTTAATTTTATGTATTTTTATTTAAAATTGTCCATATGAAAACAGAATTGAATGTTGCCTTGATTCAAACTGATTTGGTTTGGGAACAATCCCAAGCCAATAGAAAACAAATTGAAACCTATTTCGAACAACTAGCTTCAAATACCGATGTGGTTTTTCTTCCAGAAATGTTTTCTACGGGCTTTACCATGTGTCCTGAACTAGTTGCAGAGCCCATGTCTGGCATCACCGTTCAATGGATGAAGCAATGGTCCGAAAAACTTCAAGTGGCAATAGCAGGCAGTATTGCAATCGAAGAAGAAGGTCAATTTTATAACCGATTCGTATGGGTCAATATAGATGGTAGCATCCATCATTATGACAAAAGACATCGCTATACTCCAGCAGGAGAAGATTTGGCATATACAGCTGGAGAAACAGATGGTATCATAGATTTTAAAGGATGGAAGATTTGTCTTAGAATATGTTACGACCTCCGTTTTCCAGTTTGGTCAAGAAACACTTCAGGGTATGATTTATTGGTTTTTGTGGCCAATTGGCCGGCTCCAAGAATTCACGCATGGGATACGCTCTTGCAAGCGCGTGCAATTGAGAATATGAGTTTTACCCTTGGTGTAAACCGAATCGGATCAGATGCTAAAGACAATGTATATCCGGGTCATAGCGCAGCTTATGACCCTTTAGGAGCTTGTTTGGTGACTGCCAAAAGCGCTTCAGGTTTGGTTCAAGTGACTTTAAATAAAAACGATCAAGAAGCGATACGAACGAAGTTGAACTTTCTTAACGATCGCGATTCGTTTCTTCTACAGTAAAAATTTCATTTTGATCCCAATTGGCGCGTAAATCAATTTCACCTTCCATATAAACTACTTCTTCGGGTTGAATTTTTTTCAAGTAATTTCCAGTATCCCACTGTCGATTGTTGTTGCGATCTTTTATCATGCGAACACTATAGGTTCCCGGAAGGAGATAATCAAATGTATAGCGATTGTTTTCACTTTTCAATGCTTTTCTAACCACATCTCCTCGTGCATCTAGAAGTTGGAGAAAGTAATTATAAGTTCCTTCCGTTTCCACCGTAAGAATGATAATTCCATAATCTTCTAGCTTTTTGGTGCCTAGAATTATATTTAAAGTATCATTAGTACTCCCCCAAAAATCAGTTGTAGCATTGGGTAAAAGCTGAATAGCATAGCGATCGTTGGGTGTTTTTTCAAAGTCAAAAATAATTTTGTTTTGGTTTGAATTGATCGAAGAAGTAAAGGGAACAACTAGAGAGTCAATATCTCGGATTTCAATAAAATCGTTATCAATTGCTACTAGCGGTAAGGTCGCTTTTAATGCCAAAGTATCCAGAAAATCAATACTCCCTCGATGTGAAAAGCTGAACTCCAAGGAATCAATTTTTGGTCGAGCAGGTTTAACGATTCGTTGTTCAATAGAATCTTTTCCACTTAAATTGAAAACAAGGGAATCAATTTCCTTAATCCCCGTGAACCAAAAATCTAAACTATCTTGTTCCGTGTGTTTGGTGATGAGGTATTTAAAATCTTCAGGCACTTCGCTTATGAGTTCAATTTCTTTTTCTGCAGGGTCTCCATAGTATCCAAAAACAATATGGTGATCGTTTATGTATTGTGGCCTTGCCCAATCGAAATTTGGTATTTCCTTAAACAAAACAGGGAATTTGAGCGAATCTCTTGGCAGTTGAACAGGTTCATCAAAAAAGCCAATTTTATCAATGTTCTGATCAAAAAGATAATTTTTACCAACATCTTGAATGGCAATCATTTCATAAGCTCCTTCCTTGATGTTTTGCAATTTGAAATACACACTATCCAATGTGTTTGCTATGTAAAAAGGTTTTCTTTTGAAAATAGTAGAATCGGTATAGGTCGAATCAATAGGATATAAATGTACCGAAACAAAGGGCTCTGTTTCTTTTTCAAAAGCGTCTTTTACAATCCCTTCTAGGTAAAGAGAATCTATTATAACTCCGGTAGAAAAAGTATAACTAAAAAAAGTTAGCGGATTATTTTCATTAAAATCTTCAATTGAAGATCCAAAATTAAAGGTGTAGGTCACATCCGATTTTAGGGAATCTAAGAGTCGGATCTCAACCTTTTTACTTACTGTTGATTCTGGAGATATTTTATACTGACTCGGTTCCAGTGGAGGAGATGTTATCAGTTGGTTTGTGATGTCTTTAAGTTTGATGTACTCATCAAAAAGTAATGTAATTTTTTCTTCATCAAATAAGGTGGTATTCAGCGGAGGAGTTGCTCTGATCAAAACGGGCGGTAAACTGTCTTTAGCTCCGCCTGTTGGAGTGCCCCTTTTGGCGCAGTGAGAAACTGATAGAATCAGAAGAATACCAAGGATGTAAACGAAATGTTTCCGCATGAATCTTATTTTAAATGCAAATTAACGGATAAATCCCTTAAATCCTATAGCCAATAGTAGCAATGCTCAATTGATTTTCAGGGTTTTTCAACAGCAGACTACCACATGCGTCTAGTGTAGCACCAGTAGTGATTACATCATCTACCAAAAGCCAGTGTTTGGGATTGCTGTTTTTTGTACCTAACTCAAAAGCATTTTTCAAAACAGCATTTCGATCATCGGTTGTTTTTGCCAATTGTTTGGTATTCTCAGTTCGTAAAAGAATCCCTTCTATAAAGGGAACGTCTAGGTGTTGTGCAATAGTTTTCCCAAAAAGTGATACTTGATTGTACCCTCTTTTTCGCTTACGCTTCGGGTGCAATGGAACTGGAATTACCGCTTCGACATTTTTAAACTTTTTTAGCGCCAGTAACAATTCTCCCATTAGAGATCCAAAATAAGCTCCCAATTGCTCCTGTCCGCCATATTTCAATTGATAAATCAGTTGTTCAAAAACACTGTTTTTCTCAAAATAGCAGAGGGAAGTAGTGGCTTCAATTTTCAATAATGCATTCAGTTTTTGAGTCATTGGGTTGTTTTCATCTAAATGAAAATAGGTAAACGGAAGTTGCAGTTGACAATGCACACAAATGTTTTTTTCATCAGGGAGTAAAGGACTGTTACAACCCAAGCATTGAAGCGGGAAAAACAAATTTACAAGGTCGTTAGCAAATTCTTTTGCGAAGTTTTTCATGTAAAATAAGATTTGGTCTTCGTAAAATACGAAAAAGGATTATTTTTGCCACATGACAGATTTCAAAAAGATTATTTCACACGCAAAAGAATACGGATTTATATTCCCTTCTAGTGAAATATACGATGGCCTTAGTGCTGTATACGACTACGCTCAGAACGGAGTAGCCCTCAAAAAAAACATTCGCGATTACTGGTGGAAATCCATGGTGCAACTGCATCACAATATCGTTGGAATCGATGCTTCTATTCTAATGCATCCAACCACCTGGAAGGCCTCTGGGCACGTAGATGCGTTTAATGACCCTTTGATTGATAATAAAGATTCTAAAAAAAGATATCGTGCTGATGTTTTGGTAGAAGATTACTGTGCCAAAATTGAAGGCAAAATGGATAAGGAAATTGCCAAAGCTGCCAAGCGTTTTGGGGAGGCTTTTAATCCAGAAGAATTTAATACCAAAAATTGCCAGAAAATTGGAACCAGCCTTCAAAAAGGGCGCATGCTCTACTTCAAATACAAATACGACCGAGGATCTATTTCCATCTGCAATGATTACGAAAATCTGGCAGAAACAGCTGCAGTCATGAACTTTGAATGTGATGATACAATATGCACTAATGCTTAGGCATGTCAAAACTAGATCAAAAGGTTCATCAAATCTATATTGATCAATATTCACAAACGAAAGAAGCCATCGCATTTGGTCAACCTAGTACCGTGCTCAAACTTTGAGTTCTGTAGAGAGTTAGGAAAAAAACAAATTCTCGAATGCATGCAATTCATCAAGAAAGGACAACTGTTTATGACAGGCGTTCCATCTGGAGACTCACCAGCCTCCATTGATCAAGATCTTAAAGATTTTGATATGAATATGTTCAATGTGATATCAGGACTATTTCAAACACACAAAATGATGCATTGTCATTCAAACATACCCGGAGCTTATATCAGAGGAATTTTTGAGACCATTCTTGAGCAAAAAGATTTCTTTAAAAGCATTCTCAACTTCGCAGTCAGTGTCACAAATTTTATAGAAAATTTGTTGAAAAACAATGTTTAAGTTTAAAAGTTCAGACTTTCATACCTTAAAGTTATGTGGAAAGACATCTCAATCTTAATTTGGACCCTTCACTCTTGCTAGTTTATACTCCTTCACGAGATTGATATCCAGAAGATAATAATGGACTTCAAGACTGATCCTCACGACAACCT
>ENA-OQVM01003805-OQVM01003805.1-marine-metagenome-genome-assembly--contig:-NODE-3805-length-16010-cov-2.719011_pt1 | contig 16010 bp, 16 predicted proteins | sample MGYA00237776_ERZ505498 | MGnify/ENA primary metagenome ERZ505498 (study PRJEB26159, sample SAMN06265151) | marine metagenome | isolation source: Helgoland LTER site | place: Germany:Helgoland, sampling... | reverse complement strand
CGCGGTTAAGGGTCCGATGACCTCGGTGGTCCATCAGCTGATGGGCGGTCTGCGTGCCGCTATGGGCTACACCGGCTGTAAGACTATTCTCGATATGCGCACCAAGCCGGAATTTGTCCAGATTACCGGCGCGGGCATGAAAGAGTCGCATGTGCACGATGTGCAGATCACCAAGGAAGCACCGAACTATCGAGTCAGTTAAGGCACTAGGGCCGCGTGTCGGCCCTGGCTTTTACTCGATGCGCACAAATTTTTTACGATCGCTATTTTAACCTGGCATCAACTGCTCAAGCGCACCGCACGCCTGGCCCTTGGGTTCAGGCGCGTCGCCTCAAGGACCCGTTTAGCGTGGTCCACACCGAGCCGGTTAAGCCACCATTGATGTAATTTTTCAAGGCTGACGAACACTATGAACCCTGTAAATATCCACTCCGACAAGATTCTGATCTTGGATTTTGGCTCTCAATACAGCCAGCTGATTGCCCGTCGCGTGCGCGAATTGGGTGTGTTCTGTGAAATTCGCGCCTTCGATGTCAGCGATGACGAGATCCGTGCGTTTCAGCCCAAGGGCATTATTCTGTCCGGTGGACCGGAATCGGTCGGCCTAATCGATAGCCCGCGCGTGCCCGAGTTGGTCTTTAATCTGGACATTCCGGTGTTAGGGATCTGTTACGGCATGCAAGCCATGGCCGAGCATTTCGGCGGCGTGGTGAGTAATTCCGAGCACCAAGAATTCGGTTACGCCGAAGTGCAGGTGGCCGCCCAGGGCAGTCTCTTGCAGGATCTATCGGATCGTCATTCAGAGGGGTTGGATTACATCGATGTCTGGATGAGTCACGGCGATAAGGTCACTCAGCTGCCGGACGGTTTTGAGCTCATGGCGTCGACCCCGAGCTGTCCGATCGCGGGCATGGCCAATGAGGCCAAGCGCTTCTTTGGCGTGCAATTTCACCCCGAAGTGACCCATACCCTAAAGGGCTTGGATATTCTCGAGCGCTTTGTGCGCACCCTAGCCGGTTGCGACGCGCTATGGACCGCCGAACATATTATCGACGATCAGATCGAGAAGGTGCGCAATCAGGTGGGCAACCGTCGGGTGCTCTTGGGCCTATCCGGCGGCGTCGATTCCTCGGTAGTGGCGGCCTTATTGCACAAGGCCATCGGCGACCAGCTGACCTGTGTCTTCGTCGATAACGGTCTGCTGCGCAAGCACGAAGGCGACCAGGTGATGAAACTCTTCGCCGACAATATGGGCGTCAAGGTGATTCGCGCCAATGCCCAGGATCGTTTCCTCGATGCCTTAAAAGGCGAGGCCGATCCAGAAGCCAAACGGAAGATTATCGGCCGCGAATTTATCCATGTCTTCGATGAGCAGGCCAAGTTGATTCAAGAGGTCGACTTCCTGGCTCAGGGCACTATCTACCCCGATGTGATCGAGTCAGCAGCGTCCAAAACCGGCAAGGCACACGTTATTAAGTCGCATCACAATGTTGGCGGCTTGCCCGACAACATGAAGATGGCGCTGGTCGAACCGTTGCGTGAACTGTTCAAAGACGAGGTGCGCAAAATCGGTTTGGAGTTAGGCTTGCCCTACGACATGGTCTATCGCCATCCGTTCCCAGGCCCCGGCTTGGGTGTACGCATCCTCGGCGAAGTGAAGCGCGAATACGCCGATCTGTTGCGTGAGGCTGACGCCATCTTTATGGAAGAGCTGCATCGAGCCGGCTGGTACCAGAAAACCTCACAGGCGTTCGCGGTGTTCTTGCCGGTTAAGTCTGTCGGTGTGGTCGGTGACGGCCGTCGCTACGAGTGGGTCATTGCCATCCGTGAGGTTGAAACCATCGACTTTATGACCGCCCGCTGGGCCCATCTGCCCTATGAATTGTTGGGCAAGGTCAGCAATCGCATTATCAATGAAATCAGTGGTATTTCTCGTGTGGTCTACGATATTTCCGGCAAGCCGCCGGCGACCATTGAGTGGGAGTAGTCATCAAGGTGTAAGTTATTAATTTTAAGCGATTTTTAACTTACACCTTCGTTTCACAAAAAAACCGTGCTCAAGGTAACACAGCAATATTTGACCAAGCTTAAATCTACCAGCGAGGCAAATATTGCCAATGCCTAATTAAGCAGTGCAAAACCCGAGACCCATACCATAAACACAAATGCTAACGCCATGAAGACCGCGTTGCTCTTCTGCTCAAGTTTGGTGCCCAGTTCGACGCGACCTGTTTGAAACACGTGGATGACGTAGATGCCCCAGACCAATGCAAAGACGACCATGATACCTACTGCTACAAACAGAGCGTCAATCATCGTCAAATAATGGGTCGCCGGAATATCGTCTCCTAGCGAGAAATTTAGAGCAAATAAGGTTAATAATAGAGTCAATTGACCGCCTATTCGCCAGTTAGCATTGTCTCCGCCATCCTCTGTTTCGTAAATCACGCTAAATCGATTAATGAACATAGAAAGCAGCAAAATAGATAGCAAAGGGATTAATATCTTTTGCGCCACATCCACGAAATCATGGGCAACCTTGATATGAAATACCGCAACCGAGAAATGGGACTTTCCACCGTGGCTCAAGCTCTTAACACTATCAACCTCCGAGCGGTTACCTTCGAGATACCAATTACCCTTCACAACCTCATGGGCAATCTCTTCATGCCCAAATTTAAAATGCCGCGGCTCAAAAGCCAACCCTGGGAGGGGGTGATTGGCCGACTGCAGCTCAAGATGCAAGTCTAAATCGCCAAAAGGATAGGAGGGAATTGCCGTCTCAAAAGTCAACTTCACAGCGAACTTCTCGAATAACTCTGCCCGACCATCGGGAAACAAGGTAAGTGATCTGGCCATGACCTCGCGTGGGCCCTCTGCATTTGCTACAAATATAGCCGGGTCAAAATTTTCTGCAAGATAGCTGTCAATGGCGTCACCCATCAGGGTGCGGGACTCAGGGGCACCCACTAGCCCGACATTGTTGCCGGTCCATGACAGCAGCATCTCCGCAACTGCCCGAAACTGACCGCGGCTAATTGATATATCTGATACCTCATCCATGATGAGGTCTACCGTTACTGGAAAAGCATCGGTTTGTTCTGCCTCATTGGCGAAGACTGGGCCGTTGATGAGCATCACTGTAATAAATCCAAAAAGGACACTTATTAATTTTTGATTCATATTTTAACTCATTTTGAGGTTTTAGCTTTCTGGCGGCAGAAGCCAGAAGAGCAAATAGGGTAGATGCGTCACACAAGACCGTCTGCTTATAAAATGGGACATTCGACGGTTTGAGTTTTCAGGCCGATACTATTATCACAAAAAATATTATTTTACCTGGTCATTATGCCGCGTGTTGTTGATCTTGCAAGCGATGTTGACGAATTATCGGTTTTTCGATTTTTTCCCGGTGCCTTAGTAATAACGTCATCCCGGCCACCTCAGACAACGGTGGGCATGATGTTATTGATACACTGGTGGTAACGGTGCTTGTTGTAATCGACCCTAATCGCGATGTGACGTTCTAGCTGGCCGGGGAGGCGCTAATGCGCCCATGGCATCGGGTTTTCCAGCGTTTGCAGCCCAGTAAAAAGGGTTTACAACTCTAGCAGGTAAGCCAACGAAAGTTGCAGTTGCTCAGCGTGCTAAACATTGGTGGCCAACATGCGTCGATGGTAAAGTCTGTCTTTGGGTGACGCACACAACCATTGCCCAGCTATTCTTCAGTTGACATCAGTGAAGGTGACATAAGTGATTGATATGAAACAAGAAAACAACAATAGGGCGCCTGAATGAGATTAGTCCGCCGGTATAGGCTGCGATGACCGCCGCGCGCTCGGAGCACGAGGCCTTTATGGCCCGAGCCCTCGAATTGGCGGCGAGTGCCTACGCCCTCGGTGAAATTCCTATCGGCGCCGTTGTGGTCCAGGCTGGGGAAATCGTCGGGGAAGGCTATAACCGGTCCATTACCGACCTCGATCCGAGCGCGCATGCCGAGATGGTCGCCATTCGCCAGGCCGCGCAGCGGCTGGGCAATTATCGCTTGGTCGACTGCACCCTCTATGTCACGGTCGAGCCGTGCACCATGTGTACCGGTCTGCTGGTCCACGCTCGGATTCAAAGGTTGGTCTTTGGTGCCGCCGAGCCCAAGGCCGGTGCGGTGCAATCGGCTATGAAAATTGGCGAGTTGAGCCATCTAAACCATAACTTCGCGGTCGAAGGCGGTATACTCGGCGGCCAATGCGCTGAATTGATGAGCCGATTCTTTAAAGAGCGACGCTTGCAGCATAGTTTGCTCAAAAAAAGCGCTCTCAAACCTAACGACTGATCCCAATCACAGGAACACATCTTGCCCCTAGCAAACTCAAGCTTTACCGAGAAAGCCTGGCGACTCTCGCCTATGTACTTGCTCTACTTCACGCTGTTTGGCGTTTTTGTGCCCTATATAGCGCGCTTTTTAACGGTCAATGGCCTCACCGAACAGGAAGCCAGTACCATTATTGCGGTGGTTAATGGAGTGAATGTTTTCGCGCCCTTTCTGTTCAGCGTTCTCGCCGATCGAAGTGGCCGGCGGCTGTTCTATATCCGTCTGGGGTATGTCGGGATGGGCGTGTTCTACCTCTTGGCCTTGGCCGGTTCGGGCTTTTGGTATTACCTCACTGTCTTTGGCCTGTTCGGTGTATTTCTCTCGGCGGTTCTGCCGCAAATGGAAGCCATTACGCTGGCCATTCTCGGGCAGGAGCGCAGCCGCTATGGTCAAATCCGCTTCTGGGGTTCACTCGGTTTTGTGGTCGTGGTCTGGACTCTGGGGTTTTTATTGGAAACCTATTCGGTCGCGATTCTGCCGATGGCCGGCGGTGTCTTGTCGTTGCTGATGTTTTTGTCGACCTTCCTAATTCCCGAACAGAAGAAGACCGCGGTACCGACGCGACCCAAGATCGAGACGGCCCATTCAAGCCTGCCGATCGACCGGCCGCAGATCGCGATTTTGCTCGCCGTTATTCTCTTTTGGCAGATCGGTATGGCGCCCTACAATACTTTTTTCGATCTGTATTTGCGTTTGCAGGGCTTTTCGACCACCAGCATTGGGTTTTTGATCAGTTTTGGTGCCGTGTGTGAGATCGCCATCTTTATCTATATCAGTCGCTTGTTTACTCATTTTAGTGAGCGCCATCTGATGAGTTTCGCCTTGCTACTGACGGTGTTTCGTTGGTTGATTTTATCCCGTTTTGCCGACAGTTTCGGGATTGTGCTCTTATCGCAAACGCTGCACGCCGTGACCTTCGGCATGGTTCATTCGGTCGCGGTGCACCGTATCGGTCATCTGTTTCCGGCGCATAAGGCCAGCCTGGGGCAGGGTATGTATGTAGCGTTCGGGTCCGGTGCCGGCCTCTTTATCGGCAATCTGCTGGCCGGCTGGTTATGGCAGGGTACCGGCCTGGTCTACCAACAGGCGGCGATGTGGTGTCTGCTGGCCCTGCTGTTGACCTGGTTTGGCTTTAAGGATCCAGAAAAAATCTCGCCGCCTGCAGTGCCGCAGTCCTAAAACCGAGGCGAGAGGGTTTCGGCATTGCCGACGGCCAAGGGTGATCCGGTTGTAGATTGCGCTTAGCGCGGTGTCGATGCTTCGACCCGGTGGCCTGGCCTAGATAGCCAGCGGGTGTTCGGCCCTTGGCGCATCGAGCAACAGGCGATAAAACTCCTGATACTGACAGGCCGATTTTTTCCAGCTAAAGCGCTTGGCCATGCCATTGCGCTGCAGTGCTTTCCACTGGGTTTGCTTGTGCTGATAGACATTGAGCATACGCAACACCTCCTCAAGCAAGGCCGCTTCCGACAACTCACTGAACATAAAGCCGGTCGCGCTCTTGAGATTGCGCTCCGACTTGCTCAGGCGGCACACCGAATCCTGCAAGCCGCCTACTTCGCGCACCAGTGGCACCGTGCCATAGCGCAGACTGTAAATTTGGTTTAGGCCACAGGGTTCAAAGATTGACGGCATCAGAAAGGCATCCGAGCCCGCCTCAATGCGATGCGATAAGCCGGCATCATAGCCGTTGACGAAGCGGAAGCGATCGGGGAATTCCGCCTGAATCTGTTCAAGCTGTGCCACCAAGAGCGGATCGCCCGAGCCGAGCATGGCCACCTGGCAATTGTGGTTGGCCATGAGCTCTTTGAAGACCGGAATCAGGTACGTGATACCCTTTTGATCCACAAGGCGGCAGATGGTAGCCAAAAGAGGCACCTTGGCATCGATGCTTAAGCCCATCTCTCGTTGCAATCCGAGCTTACAACGCGCCTTGCCGCCATCGTCCGGCGTGGCAAACTGAGCCAGCAGCCATGGGTCCGTTTCCGGGTTCCACTGATCATAATCGCAGCCATTGAGGATGCCGACAATAGGCCGATGCAGATTGCGGAACTTGAAGTCAATACCATGGCCGCCGATGGGGGTGGTTAACTCTGCGGCATAGCCAGGACTGACGGTGGTTACGCCATCGGCAAAGCCCAGGGCACCCTTGAGCATATTGAGATGACCATTATCTTCGAAATCACTCGGGTTATAAAAGCGTTGGTCAATGCCAACCTGGGCCAGCCATTTCGGATCACAATGCATCTGGTAGGCGCCATTGTGAATCGATAAGACCGAGCGGGTGGCACTGAAGAAGGGATCGTGGCGATAATGCTCCTGTAAAAAGAAGCCTGCCAAGGACGACTGCCAGTCGTTGGCATGAACAATATCGGGCTGCCAGTTTTCCAGTTTACACCAGTCCAGAGCGGCCTTAGTCATCACGGTAAAGCGATAGGGATTGTCATAAAAGGCGTCGTGGCCGTCATCATAGATACCATTGCGGTCGAAGCTTGCCGGGTGATCGATGGCGATAATCGGCAGGTCTTCGTGCTCGCCGTAGCGAGCATCGACCGTTTCGGTATTGAAATAACTGATCTTGGTGCTGAACTGCCGTTTGGGCCACTGCATCCAGATGTCGTTCAAAGACCGGTAGGCGGGCATCACTATCCTGACGTCATGCCCCAGTCTCTGCAGTTCTTTCGGTAAGGCGTAGGCGACATCCGCCAACCCGCCGGTCTTAACCAAGCCTTCCACTTCGGAGGCGATAAAAAGGATTTTCATTGTTGTCTCATTCAAACCCGACGCGGGCACCCTTGGGGATGACTACTATGCCGTTGGGGGATACATGGAAGCGTTCTCGATCCATGGCGGCATCTTCACCAATGATGGTGCCCGGTGCTAAGGTCACATTCTTATCGATAATGGCGTTTTTGATGCGACAGTCACGGCCGACATCGGTATTGCCCAGCAAGACGCTGTTTTCGATATGGGCGTGGCTGTGGGCATGGGTGTTGTAGCCCAAGATCGAATGCAACACGCTGCTGCCAGAGACGATCGAGCCGGCGGCGACAATGGAGTCAATCGCCTGGCCCCGGCGCTGGTCTGAGTTATGCACAAACTTAGCCGGCGGTACGGCGGGGTGATAACTGCGCATCGGCCAGTGGCGATTATAGAGATCGATCGGGGGAATAATCTCCAGCAGATCCATATTGGCTTCATAGAGTGAGTCGATGGTGCCCACGTCACGCCAGTAACCGTTGGTGCCTTCCGGTTCGCCGCGGATGGAATTGGAGGAAAAGTCGTATACGTAGACATCTCCGGTAGGGAATAGGGCTGGGATAATGTTATGGCCGAAGTCGTGCAGCGAATCGCGTTCTTCGGCATCGGCTTTGAGGCTCTCGACCAGTTGCTTGGCATCAAAAACGTAGTTGCCCATGGAGGCCAAGACAAAGTCGGGCCGGCCTGGAATGGTCTTGGCATCGCTCGCAGCGGGCTTTTCTTGAAAGCCGACCATGCGAAAATCGGCGTCGACCTCAATCACTCCGAATTGGTCGGATTGTGCCAGGGGCACTGGAATGGCGGCCACCGTCAGTTTGGCGTGGTTAAAGCCACGATGAAATTCAATCATCTGGCGGATATCCATCTTGTAGATGTGATCGCCACCAAAGACACAGACCACTTCCGGATCCAGACCCTCGACTAGATTAATATTTTGATAGATCGCATCGGCCGTACCCTGATACCAGTGCTTACCCATCTGCATTTGCGCGGGAATGGTATCAATAAATCGGTTAGTCAGGCCGCTAATTTGCCAGCGACGGCTCATGTGTTTGTTGAGCGAGTGAGACTTAAATTGGGTTAGGACAAAAATCTGTAATAGGTCGGAGTTAACAAAGTTATTGAGTACAAAGTCGATAATCCGGTAGTTGCCGCCGAAGGGAACCGCGGGTTTGGCACGGACTGACGTCAAGGGCGCCAAGCGGGTACCTTCACCACCGGCCAGAACCATAGAGAGTATTCCTGACATGAGGGATCCTTTTAGTCGTTTTTAGTCGATGATCTAGCTGCAGTGCGCCGCGACCGCTTGTTGTTATTAGCCGAACGCAGTTTGTACTCTAATATTAGACGATCTAAATGACTCTATACCCAGATCAGTCGGATTTATACTGTTTTCACTAAAAAACACCGGTGAATCCCACGGCTCATCTCGGTTGAGGTCATACCAAACCAAGCCATATATAATTATGGCGGCAAACACTAAAAAGATAATAAGACGAATATACATAAGATTCGGGCCAACTCCGCTGAGAAATTTGCGACTTGACCAAGGATACAATTCCCCAGTGCGTATGGATAGTGTCGACTAGGGGTAAACAGAGCCCAAACTGGCGATTCGGGTGCAAAATAGCGAACGAAATTGCCGAACCGGTGAGCGCTTCTGGTATTATATCGACTCAACCTGTAGTGCAACCTTAGGAGTCTCGCTAATGCCCCGTTGTCATAAACCGGCTTTGATATTGGCAATCTCTGTTGCTTGTCTGGGATTGGTTCAGGCAGAGAGCCTATATCGGATCGATGCCGCCGAACTGGTGGGTACCACTCTATTCGATCAAGAATTGCTTGAAAGTGGCCTGGTCACGGTCAAACCGACGGTAGCTGCGGACAGTGGCGGTGATCTCAGAGTGCTGGAGCAATGCCTGTGGTCGGTCGGGATCGACTTGAGTCAGCAGCCGGTGATTTTGACACCGGGTAAGATGGTCTGTGTGGGTCCGGCGCAAGAGGTGCTTGAACCCATACCCTCTGGTACGATCGAGTCAACCGGTACCTGCCGCGAAGATAATTGCCTGCCCTTTGCTGTGGCCGGCGGCACAACCTTTGTCATGCAACTGAATGCCCCGCTCAGTTTCGATCTGCAACCGCGTAACGAACGCTAATAGAGCGCAATGAGTTGGGCGCGGCCCATATGGGTGCCGCAGCAACCCACCAAACTGTTCAAGCCCAGGCTAAATGCGCTTTTTCTTCCAGCTGTTCTCTTCGTCTTCAACCGCCGCTAATTCTTCATCGAGCTTGGCCTGGGCTGCTTCTCGTTCGGCATCGCGCAGGAGGTTCCACTCATCAACCTGCTCGGTCAACTCCGATTGAATCTTGAAACTTTCCGCTTTGAACTCGTTTGCAAAGGGTGAGGTTTTTATCGCATCGAGTGCTTTTTGGAACGCGTGAGTGGTCTGGCGGTATTTTTTTTTCTTGCGAAATTCTCGAGCCGTCAGGGTGAAAAAATCCGCCGCGGTTTCAACCAATTTGAGGGCCACCTGTTTTAGCAGGTTTTCAGCATAAGCTTTCTCGAGTCGACCGGTGACAAAATTATTACGAATAAACTGGTGCAGAGACTTCAGTAGGCTGCGGTAAATACTGGCCTGGTCTACTGACATTAGGATATGGATGGGTTCTGGCGGGTCCAGTTTGACTTTCTCCCGTTCAGCCTTGAACTGCTCATAGTCTTCTCGGATGAACCTGCTACGAGCGGGTGCTAGTTCGGCATGGCTCTTCAGGTTTTGTAGCACGGCCTGATAGAGGAAATCTCGTAATTCCATGGATAAATAGTTGGCTGGCAGCGAACGCAGTAAATTCTGCACCTGACGCTGCTGCAGAGTAAGCTTCTTGATCTTATCGTTGCGGGCTACAAGGGCCTTGTGGCGTGACTGAGACACCAACATTCCGACCAGGACGAAGATTACGACCGCTACGGCCGTGAGAGTGAATATTAGATTGTCATTATCCATAGTGCCGGTCTTCTCGGTTGGTTCTGGTCTAAAGATGACCGATCGTCTCTGTGGCTAAGGACGGCGGTTACCTAAAAAGGAACGGTGAAACTATTGTAACGGCCGATGCGGCGAAAAGTGAACCCCTGATTGCGTTCATATTGATCAATACGTCGGTCTGACGCGGGCGCATGCATTGTTGTAGCAGCCCTTGGCAGGGCTGAGGTCTCTGAGGAGGGGTGTTAATTAGAGCCTGATATGATCATTGAGCACCGACGGGTTGGTCGTGCTTGATGCCTGCTGCAGGTAGTGTTTCAGGGTGTGTTCTACGGTGCGAAACGCCAATCGATCCCAGGGGATCTCATCGCGGCTAAACAATTGCACCGTATGGCTTTCCGGCGTCGTGGCAAAGCTGAAATCGGGCATGTCGACTAGGTAGAAAAGGTGCACCTGGTCATAGGCCGGCAAGCTGATCACACTTAATAGCCGTGGATTGATGGCGCTGACCCGGGCCTCTTCGTAGGTTTCGCGCAACGCCCCGGCGAGTGTGGTTTCACCATTTTCCATAAAGCCACCCGGCAGGGTCCAGTAGTCTTTACGCGGCTCGATATTGCGGCAACAGAGCAACACCCGGCCATCGGGCGCGACAGGCAAGGTGCCGGTAATCAGGCGAGGGTTTTGGTAATGGACGGTTGCGCATTGGCTGCACACGTAACGCAGCCGATTGTCATCCTCGGGTATGCGGTGATCGACGGCGTGACCGCAATCTGGACAGAAATTCATGACTTCCTCGGATTGACAGAACTTTAGCCAAGGGTAGCAATAAAGCCAGCGCCTTGACAGCGTTGGCCGAGCACTCCGTGCTGTGGCGGCCCAGTTAGCCAAGCATGGCGCCGCAAAAGAGCGTTAACAATAGCCAGAATGCCGACCGATAGTCGCTAAAAACCATGTGCAGCGCGTTGTTTTGTGCCATTCTTAGGGCTATGAATATGCCGCTCAAATTCGACCAGCGCCTAAAGCAGGGTTTTGCTGACTACCAGCCACACACCTTTAGCTCAGACGGGCTGCAAGCCGCCGTGTTGGTGCCCTTGATTCTGTACCCGGAACCGTCAGTCTTGTTAACGGTGCGCGCTGCACACCTCAATAGCCATCCGGGCGAAGTGTCGTTTCCCGGCGGTATGGTCGAGGCCATCGATCGCTCGCTGGCGCACACGGCCTTACGTGAAACCTTCGAAGAGATCGGGCTTGAACCGGCCCGCTTTGAGGTCATCGGTGCCTTATCGACTACCCTGTCCAAGAACGGCGTTTTGGTGCACCCGTTTGTCGGTCTGGCCGAATCGGCCGACGGCGCCCAGCCCAGCCCAGATGAAATAGCGGAAATATTTACCGTACCCTGGTCTTTTTTTGCCAGCCAGGCGCCCCAGATGCAGGTCACCCACCGGCACGGTATTGAAATTCAAATCCCGCACTTTCACTATCAGGGCAAGCATATCTGGGGTTTAACGGCGATGATTTTACTCGAATTGATCAATCTGCTCGAAGGCAGCCAGTGGCCAACGCCCGACTTTGCCAGCGCCAATGTGCCGGTTATTGGCTAACATGGCTGCACCCAGAGCAGCCTGATGGGTAATGGTTAATGGTTAATGGTTAATGGTTAATGGGTAATGGGTATTGGGGAATGGTTAATAGTTAATGGTTAATAGTTAATAGTTAATGGTTAATGGATGTTGGCCCAGCCCGCCCCGCTGTCGGCCACCGACCGGGGCCTATACCGGATAAGGACCGCGTACTTGTAAATGTCAGAAAGACGAATGATGGTACTGGTGGCCGCGTTAGAGCGGCACCAGGACAGCGAACGAAAAGTGGTCCAAGAAGCCATTGTCGGGCAGGGCGCTGTCCCGGTCGGCTTGGCCTATCCTGCTATCCCCGCCAATTACATTCATAAACTCAATCTGCACGCGATGGCCGACGCCGATTACGTTTTGCTGCTGATCGGCACCGAATACGGCCCGCTAACCGAACGCGGCGTTGGCTTTATTCATACCCTCTATAATACCGCCCAAGCCACCCGCAAACCGGTTCTGAGCCTAATTTACCGCGGCGAGCGCAGCAGCAGGGATCCGTTTGAACAGAAGCGGCTCGATGGGCTGATCAGCTCGCTCACCAGTGGCCTAATCTATTACTGGCACGACGCCGACAGTCTGCGCGATGCCGTCGAACTGGGACTGGAGCAGCTGTTTGAAACCTACCCCTCTTTGGGCTGGCTTAAGGCCGATCTTCAGCCGCTGCTGAAGGCCATTAACCCTCAGGAAGATCATCTGGTCCGGCAATTACGTAACCAAATCCGTCAACTGGAGCACAGGCTCAAGGTGTTGGCCAGCCAGGATGACGGGTCCGCGCTCAGCTTTGCTGCGGACCATCGGCCCTGGCGGGTCGCTTACCAATGTAATGCCTTCCGAGAGGGCCGACTCAAACCCTTTGACGGGGTCTTGGCTATGGATCTAGCAGAGGTCTTTCAATGGACCTCGGCCACCCTGTTGTCACCGACCAGTGAGACGCGCTTGCGCGCTCTGGTCGCCAGCCGATTGCATGAGCGAGTGCTGCATCAGGCCAAACGCGCCTGGAGTGGTAGCCATGCCGTGTCCGATATCCGCATCGATCAGGCCTCGTTTGACGAATTGAAAACGCGCTTGCGGGCCTTGGGGCTGATCAGTTTCGACCACCACGGTCGCTGGCAATTGACCGACAATGGCGAGCTGATCGCGCTGCAACGCTAGGGCTAGCGGCGCAGGTCGGCGCGCCAACGCCGGCCTATCATCGGGTCTCGACAAAGGCCAGGCTCAGCGCCCCCAAACCGAGTTGCAGCGCACTGGATAGCGCCATCATCGAGTAGAGCAGGGTGCCGCCCTGCTGGCGAATCTGCCGGTGCATGGCAGTGAACATTGGCTGCTCGCGCAGGTGCGCCAGGTCGCCGGCATAGCTAAGATTAACCAAGGGTTTGCTCAGCCGGGCGCGCATCAGGCGGTCATGGGCGAAGGCCAAGAAATCATTTTCGAAATTGGCGTTAGCACGCGACTGAACCCAGTGGGCCCCGTCGCTATCAAGTTGAAAGATCGGCCGGCGAGCCGTTAGTTTGAGTTGTTGCCGACGCAACCAGCCAAGCTGGTAGGGCGGTTTGCGCAGCATGGCAGTGTCAAAAGCCCGTTGGCCGGGCTGCACAAAGGTGGTTAACGAGACTTTAAAGCCATCGAGCGACTGTTTCAGTTGGTCTACGCTGTAGCCCTTACGGCCGAGCAGGCGCAACGCCTGGTGCAGCACCAGGCCATAGCCGGCATAACCGCTCTGGCTGTCGAGTACCCGGACCCTGAAGGGCCGAACCAGGCGGGCGGCTTGGCGCAAGGCATCAATCTGGGGCTGCGCTTGGGTCAGGGTTGCTCGCACGCTGGGCAAACTGAGACTGAGCGAAGGGTAGGGCGTCACAATTAACAGTTGGTCGTATTGGTAGGGCAAGTTGGCTGTCAGGGCATCCGCTGGGCCATTGCTGTTAATCCCAGGGTAGAAAGGGCCGTTATGGTTAGAGTCAGGGTTAAGGTTTGGCGCAGCGATATGCTGGTCATAAGGGCGCTCGGCTTTGGCCCGCTGCTTGGCCGAGGTGGGCCGGTAAAAAGCTTGGCTGGCGGCCACGTCGCGCTTATCGACCAGGGTCTGGTCATTGAGCATCAGGCTGTTGGGCACTAGCGTGACCTGGTAACCCTGATACCAGGGTGTTGGTAAATCACAGCTTGGGTCCACTAAGATTCCAACAGTCATTGGCTATTAGTCCACGGTTTTCTCACGGAACTCACACAGGTCTTCGATCAAACAGCTACCACATTTAGGCTTACGAGCGGTGCAGGTGTAGCGGCCATGGAGGATCAACCAATGGTGCGCGTCGAACAAAAACTCCTTGGGCACTAGGCGCATCAACCGATGCTCGACCTCGAGCACATTCTTACCCGGCGCGATGCCGGTGCGATTGCTGACCCGATAAATATGCGTGTCCACCGCCATGGTGGCGTGGCCAAAGGCGGTATTGAGCACGACATTGGCGGTCTTGCGGCCCACGCCGGGCAGGGCTTCAAGCGCCGCTCGATCGTCAGGTACCTCGGATTGATGGTCGCGGATCAGCAGCTCACACAGGCGGATGACATTCCTAGCCTTGGTATTGAATAGGCCGATGGTCTTGATATAGGCCGATAGGCCCTCGACGCCCAAGGCGGCGATGGTCTCCGGCCGGTTGGCGACCGGAAAGAGCAATGCCATGGCCTTGTTGACACTCTTGTCGGTGGCCTGTGCCGACAAGACCACGGCGACTAAGAGCTCAAAGGGCGAGTTGTAATTGAGCTCGGTTTTCGGCTCCGGATTGGCGGTGCGTAAGCGGCTAAAGATTTCGCTGCGCAGGCTGCGATTCATGCTGGATTCCCCCTCAGTGGACCGCGCCGGTGACGCGCACGCGTTTGCTGCCGGCGACCCCGGTCTCGTGACCCTGTTGGCGCTGGCTGACCCAGTCATCGATCACATTTTTCAAGGCAATTAACAGTCCCAGACCGACAAAGGCGCCCGGTGGCAAGACGGCAAAGAGGAAGTTGGGGTAGTTGTCAAAAACCTGCAACTCCCAAGCGCGCGCCGACTCACCAAAAATCAGATGCATATTGGTAAAGAGCGTGCCCTGGCCGATCACCTCGCGCATGGCGCCCAAGAGCAACAAGACCAACAGAAAGCCGACCGACATCGAGAGGCCATCGAGGATCGAGGGGATCAGCGGGTTCTTGCGGGCAAAGGCATCGGCGCGACCGAGAATAATGCAGTTGGTGACGATCAGCGGGATAAAGATACCCAGCACCTGATAGAGCTCGTAGGTAAAGGCCTGCATCAATAGCTCGGCACAGGTTGTCAGTGAGGCGATAATCATCACAAAGGCCGGCAGGCGAATCGAGTCGGCGACATAGTTGCGAATCAATGAGACCGCAGCGTTGGAGCCCACCAACACGGCCAGGGTCGCCAAGCCCAGACCCAGGGCATTGACCACGGTGCCGGTCACGGCCAGCATTGGACACAAGCCAAGCAGTTGCACCAGCGCCGAGTTATTAGTCCATAGACCATTATTTATCAGGGTTTTTGAGTCAGGGCTCGCGGCTGGCGTCATAGGGTAGGCTCCAGCAGGGCATCGGCCAACAGGCGGGTTTTATTCAATTCAAAGAACTCCAGGCCCTGACGCAGCGCCGTGACGATGGCGCGCGGGGTGATGGTGGCGCCGGTCAGTTGATCGAATTGGCCGCCATCTTTTTTAACCTGCCAAGCGTCGGGTAATGGCTTGGCCAACGAGCGGCCATTGAACTGCAGGATCCAATTCGACTTCTGCAGTTCAACCTGATCGCCCAGGCCCGGTGTCTCTCGGTGCCCGGTCACGCGGACCCCGATGATGGTGCCAGTTGGGCTGATACCGACAATCAGGCGAATCGCTTCACTGTAGCCTTCCGGCGCCACCAAGGGCAGCAAGATCGCGTCGACCTGGCCCTGATCGTTGATCGCTCTATAGTAGAGCTCATCGCCGGCGATGTGCAGCAACGTTAGATCGGTCGCCTGGATCTGATCGAGGCTGCGAGCGCTGTTGAGTAAGGCCTCGGCCGCATAACCGTCGGGCAAGAGCGACAAGAGTTGGCGCGCTTCATAGGCACGTTCATTGGCCCGAATGGTGTCCTGGGTAAAGAAATTTGTCACGCTGATCAGGCCGGCGGTAAAGCAGGCGAAAATCGCCAGGCCAATAGCGGAACGGCGAATCGATTGGCTCAGCGTGGTTGGGCTATTGGGCTCAGTCATCGGCTTTAAATCCCTTGATCGGTTTGTTCTGGCCATATACC
>ENA-OQVM01003803-OQVM01003803.1-marine-metagenome-genome-assembly--contig:-NODE-3803-length-16012-cov-24.116912_pt1 | contig 16012 bp, 21 predicted proteins | sample MGYA00237776_ERZ505498 | MGnify/ENA primary metagenome ERZ505498 (study PRJEB26159, sample SAMN06265151) | marine metagenome | isolation source: Helgoland LTER site | place: Germany:Helgoland, sampling... | reverse complement strand
TATCTGGCGACAAATTCAGTGATTTGAGGCTTTTATTTTTATCTATTATCTTCTTGGTAGTATAAGCTATAAAGTCCTCGCTAAACGCTTTTAAATCATCAACAGTGACGTGTTTTTTAGCCTCATCTATTGCTTTCTGAAGTAAAGTGATTTTAGCCTCAGCGACATTTTCAGCTTGCTTTAATCCCTCGTTGTCTATTGATATGACTTTCTTTTTAAATGGCATATTATTATCCTTTAGTTACTTTTACTTTACTTCGACTTGCTCTCTGTTTAATTAGCTTTCTGACTATCTCTGAAAAGCTATCACTTGCTTTAGCATCTGTGAGTTGCCTTAACTTGCTTAATTCGGTTCTTGTTAGTTTTACGTTTACTTCTATCATCTCGGGTGTTGAGTGTGAAAGACTTGTATAATATTTACTCATCTTTTAAATTTTTGGTTAGACAATAACGCAAGTAAGTAGACAGCTTTAGCCTGTTCTTGTTTGCTTGTTCAGTTAGTTTCTTTTTATCCTTTGTGGATAGTCTAATGGGTACTATTTCATTCATATTATAAAGTGTTTATTAATATATAACCTGTGTAAGATTATTTTGCATTTTCATACACTATTATAACGACAAAACTTTACGATTTTGCGAATTGATATAAAAAAATACTAAACTCGGACAAATACTTTGAAATAATTTTGTTAGTTTTTAGAAAATTAAATACAATGAAAAAAATAATTTTAAATTTATAATTATGGAAGTTACAATTAAATGCTCCGAATGTGATGAAATGCTAACCTTTGGAAAGATGGTAAAACAGTCTATGAAACAAACTGGCAAACAAGCCTTCAATTGGAAAGTAATGTTGGGGTTAAAAAAAGTTGAATGGATACCTACTTGTGAAGGGTGTGGAAAGGAGGGCAAAGAAAATTTTTGCTGCCCTAAATGTGGAAGCAATGAAATTTGGTCGGAAGATATACTTAAAGCAGGAAAATTAATGCATAAATGTTAGTCTAACTTACTAAAGGTGTTTTTCAGTTATATTAATTAAAAACTAAATGAAAAAACTACTCTTACTATCCGCTTTATTCATCTTCGCTTGTACCACAGATAGCGAGGGCAATCCTTGACCTAAAAGTAAAAAAAAACGAGACATAAAAAAACCAAAACGAAAGCTTTAGTTTTTTTATCCATTAGGATTGATTTATATTGTACAGTCAATTAATCCACCAATTCAAAATAAATCTTTGCGAGTACATCCGAATCCCTGTCATTACTCATGATAAGAATTGCAGGGAGCTCAAAGGCACTATTTAATATATCCAAGAAGTCTTGACTGTTCATAAGTTCAAACATTGTACTGTTTTTAAACTTTTTTGGTACGTTATCAGTGTTAAGCTTTAAATTAAACGAAAAGTCAATAACATCCCCCTTTTTGAAATTAGCGGTAAATTTTCTGTCAGATGGGTCCCCTCCTAAAGAGGAGCCTCTTGAAAAGTTAAAGATTGTTTTTTGTTCAGGTGTGGAACTCATTTTAGCCCCATAAAAACGTTCGTTTATATAAAAATCAAGAGAATTTGAAATGTTTTTTATTTTAACTGAAAACAAACTATCCATAGTAGATTCTATATAAAAATCTAATCCATCTTCATTAGTAGTTTCCTTTGGTTTTAAATTTAAAAATGAACCCCCCTTTTTTGGAGGAGCTTTGTTGATCAATTTACCATTATTAAAAATGGTGTCTCTACTTAGTAGAAATTTGTATGAATTTGCCTTTATTTTAATTAATTGATCGGAAATGAGTTCAATTTTATTGTAGGATTGAACTAATTTTTCTTCTTCAGATTTGGAAATATTTTCATTGAATATCTTTTTTATTAGAAGATGATTTTCACCATTTAATTTAATATTTCCTTGGTACGAGTAATCACCATCACCAATCATGACATACTTAAGAGTTTTTCCGATCGAATCTATAGCAAAAACCACTTCACCTGATGAATAACTATCAGCTATTCTACCATTATTAATGGAATTTTTAAGCCCTCTAAATTTACCCTTAATGAATTGTTTTGCATATTTATCAGGATTTTTAAATCCCATTTCTGAAGTTTGGGAGTTCAATAAATTCAAATCTTTTACAACAAACGTTTCATCTACTACATTCTCATACAGTTGGTAACGAAGTCGAATGATTTTCTCGTAACTCTCTCCAATCTTTTTTCCGTTTTCTAGAACCATAAAACAAGTTCCCGAATTATTTCCAATAAAAGCACTTCCTTCAAATTGCCCATAATTTGAATTAACGTTCTTAATTGAATCAAAAAGAGCTGTATTCAAAACTGTGTTTTTAGAATTACAGCTTATTGTCAAAACTCCAATTAACAATAAATTTAAAACTGATAAAATTTTCATTTTCATATATTTTCACTGAACAAAAAACTCACAATACAAGTATTGTGAGTTAAAAAAAAAGACTAATAAAATACTTATTTTTTTATGGCGATAAGAAAATCTTTGATTGTAGAAACAAGCACAACTAAAGACGCTACTAAGTAAACGAGCCATCCAAAAGCTGGTTCAAATTTGGAACTTGCTGAGGCGCTATACCCACCATAAGATGCGTTGTAGCTAGTTGAATTAGAGCCATCATATATCAAAATTAAAGACAACCCTACAAGTAACAATAACAACCCTAATGCACTTGAATATTTAAATCTTTTGTAGCACATTACAATAGTTAAAACAACTAGCAAAAGTGCAGGGATGCCCACATCGGTGGAAACACCCATTATGTTAGCACTAGCACTAGAGTAACCAATTCCAGTACCGCCAGCGCTAGCCTTGTACTCTACCCATGGAAGAAACAATGAAATTAAGGCAACAATACAACTTCCTAAAGCCACATAGTTTGGTTTTGTAATTGGTAGAAAAATAGACCCTGAATTAGTGTTTATTTCACTAGTATTCTCTTTTGGTTTGTAAGATTTAACATTTTCAAACGCTTTTTTAAAGACGGTTTCTTCATTTACAAGTATATAAAGACCGTAGCCGAGGGCGGCAATAAATGTAACTACTGCTAAAAAAGAAGATTCAAATAACGCAAAAATTATATTTAATAGTCCTCCTAAAAAAAATAGATAACCTAGTTTAATTCTTTCCATGATTTTTTTTTAATTCAAACGCTAAATTAAATAGTTATAACTTTACAACGAGTTTTTAATACTACGTTACACTAAATATCCTGTATTTATGAATTTTGTTTTTAGTCTGTTTTTTTATCTTATTTACCCAAGCCCAGAACTTATAAAAGATCACTATTTTACATTCTATCACAAAGAGATGTTTTATATAATTGAAAAGGATTCTATTCATCAAACATTGGATGGAAGAGAATTTAAATCATGGTCACATGAAAACTCTTTGGATCATTTTAATTTTGGATTTTTAAATGCAGACGACCAAACGTATTTAATTTCAGAAGGAGGGGGAGTAGTGTACCTTTTTGAAGAGATGTTACTAAATCGAATAGACAATTCATTTGAACATAAGAACAAGTTTTTCTCCTATGATTTTATTTTAGGAAGCAAAGTTTATTCATTTGGTGGTTATGGACTACTAGATGATAATAATTTAATTTCTCAGTTTGATTTAAATTTTAAGGAATGGTCAGAGCATCTCACACAGGGAACTAAACCACCCAAACAAAGATATTCAATCGGACAAGTAATAGATTCTGTTTTATACATAGGGGGAGGAATATCTAAGCATATTGATAAAGACTTTAATTTAACTACTACAAATCAAAATAACTTTTGGCAACATGATTTTAGGAACAAAAGTTGGAATTATGTTGGTAAGGCGGATCACTTATTTTCAGAATTAATAAATAAGTTTTACAAAAAACACCTTATTCAATTCAATGAAAACACTCTTGTAATTACACAAGATGAAGTTTTTGAGCTTGATATAAAAAACAATAAACTAATCATTTATAATGATATAAATGAAAACCTTTTATTCAATTTGGATCAAATTGTATTTGATCCAGATAAAGATTTATTTATGCTCACTAAATTAAATGACGAAAAAGGTTCACTAGATCTTTTCTTTTTAAATCGAGATAAGCTGCTAGGTAATGATACGATGTCTCATAAACTTTACTCTAGTAAATGGACGTTTAGTTACTATTTATTTCCCTTTGTGTTACTCGTTTTTATTTTGTTTGTAGTAAAACGTAGGACTAAAAAGGATGCTTTGAGTGTGATTAAAAAAAATATGTCGAATATAAAAAATGAGTTAAGCGACCATGAATATTTCATCCTGGAAATTCTAATGAACCATCATCCTAACCCAGTTCAATTCCCTTCTCTTTTGTCTGAATACGAGCCCCATATGTCCTATGAATCTAGAATAAAAAAAATCCGTCTTTCAATGTCAAATATTGATGAAGTAATAAGTAAATATACTAAAAAGAGAGGATTGATATTTAGTAAGAATAAAAATGATAAAAGAATCAAGCAAGTATCTTTATCAAAATAATTCACAAAATATATGCCCTTAAGTTTATTAATAGCTTCATATTTTGTTTCGAAAACAGCTCAATTGGGTGTACAGATGAAAAGCCGAAACGAAAGTTTCGGTTTTTTTGTTTTCAGTAACTAATAAATCAAAAGTAAGTGAAAACATAGCGCTCGTTTTTTTTAAAAGAATTTGGTAGACCTGTCTGCCGGCAGGCAGGTCTATTTCAGAATCTCAAAATGTTGAAAATCAATAATTATGAGAAGCTGAAACGAGTTCAGCTTGACAAGAAAAAGACTTTCCAGACAGCCTCTTTTATTATAATTTAAAAAAGAAACCGCATTCCTTTCCCCTTTTTTGAGACTTATTTCCGAGAGAACTCCTCTATTTTTTCTAATAGATTTTTAGTTGTTTGATCAAACATAAATTTCCTGAAAACAGTAATGTCTTTCTTATTTCGTGTCTCCTCTAAGGCTGTAAAATAGTCTGATTTGTTTTCTAAATAGATCGCCGTTAACGGGATTTTATTGAACTCTACCGCGTCAAAGATTATTCATCATATCAACCATTTTTTATGAAAGTTTTTGGAATTATGAATTATAATATCATTATTAACATCATAATAAAACTCATTTTTCAAATGTCTTATATCTGTATTCATGGTACCGGTTATTTAAACATTTCTATTAGTACTGTTTTTACTTTAACTATATATTCTTTTTTAAGAATATCTAATTTAGTACTCAGCCTAAGTTGATCTATTGATCTGATTTGATCTAAAGCAATTTGCCCCTTTTTTCCCCCTGCCAACACATTTACTCTCGTAGGGTAATTTTTAATAGAATAAGTTAGAGGAGCAATTATAATAGTATTTAGATTTTTGTTCATTTCATTTGGAGAGATTACTACACATGGGCGTTTTTTGTTTATTTCACTTCCCTTTGTTGGATTTAAATCTATCCAATAGATATCAAATTGATTTACCATGCCCATTCATCAAAATTTTCATCCTTAAAAACATCAGGAATTAATATAACTTTGTCTTTTTTGGAATTAGCCTTAATAAAAAGACTATCCCAATTTTCTCTTGCTATTTCTTTGGCAGGTTCGATTACTATTTTATTATCTTCAACTTCAATACTTACTTTGTTCCCAAGCCCTATAAGTTTTATAAATTTTGAAGGAATTATGATTCCTCTTGAATTTCCTACCTTGATTATAGTTGCTTCCATTTTTTATTATTTAAAACAAAGTTAGAACATTGTTACAACAAATACAATATTATAATTAAAATAATATTTATCCAACTGACACAAAATTTATTTGATCTAAAGCTTCCCTTTGCTTTTTAACAAGAGCTTTTAAATCTGCTATTTCCTTATATAATTGATCAATGAGCCGTTCCTCTTCTTCTTTGATTAAGAAAGAACCTTCGCCCGTTAAAATCCAAATATGACTTATCTCTGGATATACATTTAGAATCTTTCTAGAAAGCCGATTGGAAATACAATTTCGTCCATTGAAAATAAGAAATAGACCTGCACTGCTGTTATACCCTAATTTTCTGGCGAAAATGGTTTTGTTTTTTAATTTTGAGTGTTTTAATATTAAATACAACCTTTCTGCATCTGTGAACTTCTTCATATTAATTTGGGTTTATCGGGGCTAATTTTATACGGTAGCTTGCTCAAGCTTCACAAAATTTTCACATAGTTCTCTTGCAAATCCTAAGCTCTAATCTTTGCTTGTTTCAAAGTACTATTTAAAAATTAGCCTTGGTTGTATCATTAGCCTGTACCATTATGTGGATCAAGGCCAACGATCGGTTATTTAAACGTTTATTTTCATTTTGCCCCCTTTTTTGGAAACACCTTATATATATCATTTCGCTTTACGAAACGTGCAAGCTCTACACTTTCAAATTCCTTATACATTCCAACTCTATAATCACCAATTCGTGATCTATAAGCCATAGAATAGCCTTTTAGTTTTTTGATGTTTTCAACATCTTCTAATAGGTTTGCTCCTTTAATTTCAAGAATCAAAATCTTAATTTTATTCTTAATTTTTTGATCTTTAATTTTTTTTAAATCAGAAAGGAAACTCCTTAAATATATAACTTTCATTAGCTAAGTTCTTTCATAATTTCTTCTTCGCTAACAATATCATTTCTGTCCGATTGTTGCATTAATAATAAAAGTCCTAAATCTTCTTTTTCTTCTTCTGATAAGGAATTTAAACGTTCTTTTTCTTTGGATTCAACAAAAAATGAAATTGCTTTTTCCATAAGCTTTTTAACGCTAATTTCTTCAACTGCAGAAAGGAACTTTAACTTTTTTAAAACGTTATCGTCAATGTCAATATTTTTTCTCATAAGTTAATTATTTATACAAACATACAAATTATACATTATATACATAATGTGTTTTTTATGTTATTTCCCTAAGTGAATGTGCTTATCACAATATGAATTGTTTAATTCTTGCTAATCTTCATCTGTCCTTTGTAAGCTTCACAAAATTTCACTTAGCCCTCTTGTAGATCCTAAGTTATAAGCTTTATTTCACTGCACAATCAAAAAATTAGCATTTGTTTCGAAAATAATGCAGCGGCGTCGGCTTTTTTCAAAATGTTGATTCTGGGATTCAGCGGAGCTAAGTCCTAGCTTTTTTTTAGGAGTTTAGCCTAATACTTTATCTTCATTTGTTATAAAGAAATCAAATGCTTTATTTATAACTTCATTTAATTTCATCTTATTTTTTTCTGCGATCATTGATAAGGCTCTATGATTATCTTTAGAGGTACGGACATTAAAGACGCCTTTAAATGTTTTATTTGGTTCTTTGTTTACTTCTTTACAAGTCGCTAAATAATCTTCAACAGCTTCCTTAAAATAGGTGTTTAATTCTTCAACCGATTGAGCTTCATAATTAACTAAATCATCTATTCCTATAATTTTTCCATAAAGACAATTATCTTCAGTACTATATTCTACAGTTCCTAAATAGCCTTTATATTCTAATGTATTTTTCATAATTATAGTTTTTCTAATAATTGCTTAATAATATACTTTTTGATAATCTTAGTAGGGTGCGGCTTATGTAAATTTATAACGTCTTTTACTTCATTTACAAATTTTCGTCGAGAACCCCCTGTTTTTCCTTTTTTTGATAATTCAAAATAACCAAAATAATTTAATATTTTAACGAGTTCATCCCACGTTAAATCATTAGGAATACTTTTAAATTTTTCTAACAGTTTTTCTGTCTTACTCATAAACAAATATATAAAAAGAAATGTAACTAAAAAACAGTTACGTTTATTTTTATAGTAATTAGACTTTAAAATAGGATTTTCACTATAATTTAAGTTACTGATATTCAGTGATTCATTAAAATAGTTACTTCATTTTCAATACATTTTTTACGAATATATACTAGTCAAGGGTTTTATAGGAGCTAATTTTATTCGTTAACTTATTCAAGTTTTACAAAATCTTCACTTAGTTGATTACAACTCCTAAGCTCTAATCTTTATTTCACTACACAATCTAAAAATCAGTCTTTGTTTCGAAAATAATTCAATTGGGTGTACAAATGAAAAGCCGAAACGAGAGTTTGGTTTTTTTTGTTTTTAGGAACGAGTAAAACTTGCTTTAAAGCGTGTTAGGAAATAAAAATAAGCTGCGTAGATGGGGTCGGCTTTTTTCAAAATGTTGACTCTGTGACTCGGCGGAGCTAAGTCTCTTTTTTTATTCCTTTTCAAACCCTTATTAATACTAGAGATTTTCAAAAGAATTGGAATTTTTCAGATAAAATCGATCCCATTAACATTTTTTGTATCCTATATCAATATGAGTGAATTTCTTACCTAAATTTTCAAGTCGCTTCCAGCCATTTTTGTAAATAGATAGAACTGTATTCGATTGATTCCAATTACCCTCTTTTTCTTTGAATAAAGTTAATTTATTTTGATAGCGCTCTTTAGTATTTAGTTACTTAGTGTGGTAACTAAATTAAACCGTTTACAATAGTAATAGTCTAAGTTTCATATCAGGTAGTAATATGAAAGCTTCTTATTTAACTCATTTATATTCCAGAATAGGATTTGGATTAAACCGAAAGGGTTACCAATCTCTTAAAGGTATTTCTAAATCTAAAATTGTGGATGCTATTTTCGAAAGCTCTAAAGCGCCAATCCCATTAAAAATTGATTTATCGGCTTATGATAGTTTTGTTTCTATGAAGTCTAAGAATAATGCTAAAAACAATCAAGCGTTAAGGAAATTAGCGCAAAAGAACAGACAAGATATTAAGCAATTAAATTATGCTTGGCTAGACCGTTTAAGAGATACAGATCAAATTTTAAGAGAGAAAATGACACTTTTCTGGGCCAATGTATTTGTTTGTAAGGATAATAATGCACTACACATACAGCAATACAATAACATTTTAAGAACGAATGCATTAGGCGATTTTGGGGATTTCACTAAAGCGATAGCAAAATCTGCAGCTATGAGTAAATACCTAAATAACAAGCAAAATAGAAAAGATAGTCCTAACGAAAACTTTGCTAGAGAACTTATGGAACTCTTTACATTAGGTGTTGGAAATTATACGGAAACAGATATAAAAGAAGCAGCGCGCTCTTTTACTGGCTGGGCATTTAAAAAAGATGGCAGTTTTTTTCTAAAAGAAAGAAAACACGACAATGGCATTAAGACCTTTTTTGGAGAATCTGGAAATTTTAACGGCGAAGATATTATCGACATTATTTTAAATCAAAAACAGTGTGCTAGATTTATTTGTGCTAAAATGTACACCTATTTTGTAAATCCAAAAATAGATGAAGAGCGTTTAGAATTACTAACAAATCTGTTTTACAAAGATTATAACATCGAAAATTTGATGCGTCATATTATTGCTTCAGATTGGTTTTATGATGAAAAAAATAGAGGTGTAAAGATAAAATCACCTATTGAGTTGTTTATTGGTATTCAAAATATTGTCCCTGTAAATTTTCAGAAGAAAAAACAACTATTATACCTACAAAAAATAATGGGTCAAACATTGCTGTATCCACCAAATGTCGCTGGTTGGAAACAAGATCGTTATTGGATTGATAGTAATACATTAATGATCAGAATGAAACTCGCTGCATTACTGTTAAATAACGCTATTATTAATATCGATATTAAGGGAGAGTTTGAAGATTCTTTTGAAGTCTATTATGCTCAAGAACGTAAAAAGAATCAATTTTTAAAAGTAGCTTCTAATTGGGACAATTTTGATAAAACTTATGGGACTTTGTCTCAAGATGTTTTAAAAAGTCTACTTATTGTTTCTAAAATAGATAAAGATACAGAGCAGTTTTTAGAAGGATTATCTACAAAAGATAATAAGGAATATATGATTCAATTAATGTCGTTACCAGAATATCAACTGTGTTAAAAATAGAATTATGAAAAGACGCGATTTTATTAAACAAAGTAGTTTAGCCAGTAGCTTGTTTTTTGTTCCAAGTTTTGTAAAAGCTTTTGAAACGGCTACAAAAAACGTTTTAGGTTATAAAAAACTGGTTATTATCCAATTATCTGGTGGAAATGATGGCTTAAACACCATTGTACCCTATACTAATGATATTTATTACAACAACCGACCAGCATTAGCTATTTCTAAATCTAATATTCTAAAAATTAATGACGAATTAGGATTTCATAATACATTAGCACCACTTAAAAACCTTTACGACAAAGGCTATTTGTCGATAATAAATAACGTAGGCTATCCAAATCCTAACCGTTCTCATTTTAGATCAACAGATATATGGCATACAGCAAGCGATAGTAATGTCTATTCTAATACAGGTTGGTTGGGTCGCTATATTGATAACCACGGAAAAATGCCATATTCTGGAATAGAAATAGACGATAGCTTATCACTTATTTTAAAAGGAGAAACAGTGAACGGTATTGCAACTAAAAATCCAGCTGTCTTAAATAGAAATATGAGGACACCCTATTTTGAAAATATCCTAAAACAACAAACAGACGATCATTTAAGCGAGCATAATTTGGGCTATTTATATAAAACAATGATAGAAGCTAAGTCGTCTGCTAAATACATCTTTGAAACCTCTAAAACGTATAATTCAACTTTTACATATCCACAAAATCCATTTGGAAAACAATTAAAAACAACCGCTCAGTTTATAAATTCTGGAATTAATAGTCAAGTGTATTATGTCTCTATGGGTGGCTTTGACACGCATGTAAACCAAAGTAAACGACAAGATAAATTACTAAATGTATATGCAGAATCTATGGATATATTTATTAAAGATTTAGAAAAAAGCGATACATTTAAAGACACTTTAGTATTGACATTTTCAGAATTTGGAAGACGTGTAAAACAAAATGCAGCTAATGGAACAGATCACGGAGCAGCAAATAATGTGTTTGTAATAGGAAAGAATTTAAGTAAACCTGGTTTTTATAATGAAGCACCCAATCTTCTAGATCTAGATAAAAATAACGACCTAAAGTATACTGTAGATTTTAGGTCTATTTATGCTACAGTTTTAAAAAACTGGCTTGAGGTTAACGATGGGCAAGTTTTAAATAAATCATTTAAAACTTTAGATTTTATCTAAAAGCATGCTGTTTAGACACTATTTTATTATCAAAATGCTTCAGTAATTTATAAGAAAAAGAGCTAAAGATTGTCCTGTTCCTTGATGTGCTAATTTTTCTAGTAAAATAGTAGCGTTTTCCACGCTAGTTCAAGCGTCTCGCTTGTGACGTAAAACAAACTAAAACCATTCCTTATCACTATATATTTATTTCTAAAACTATTTGGTCTTCTTGATAACTTCTAGCACCACTATACTTCCAATCTATGAGATCGGTTACAAATCCGCTTTCAACAGGATTATGATGTATACAGTTTATTGTTTGTTAAATTACTTTTTCACTCTATAATTCTATTGGTTTATTGTGTTGCTGCTTATTATCTTCCTACTCTTATTGTCACGAGCGGAACGCTCTCGCTATCGAGGTTAAAATTAGTCAGCTTAATAAGTTGAGAGCCTCTAAGAACCATTAATACTAAACTTCCTTTTTATTAATTTATGAAACACTTCTCTGAGATTGTAAATTCCTATGGCTAATAACTCAAACGCATTACAAATTTAGTTTGATTGGGATTTTGACTTATCAGCATCTATTTGTCTTGAATATTCTTGAAGTTGAATTTAAGCCATAAAAAAAGTCCGCAAAATTAATTGCCGACTTTTAAATTTAAAACTAAAGTATTAACTATTTTTTAAGCACTCTTTTCATTGTAGTGTTATTGATTTGCAGCATGTAAACACCTGTTTCCAAGTTGCTGGCATCAATATTTACCTTCGTTTTATTAGCCTTTTGCTCTAATATTTTTTGCCCTAATGGGTTGAAAAGTGCGATAGACTTAATGACGTCTGAAGACGCAACAGTCCACTTAGAGTCCGTTGGATTTGGGTATACAGTCATGCTATTAATTTCTATAGAATCAACTCCTAAAGTTTCTATGACATTTACCGTACGTGTCACTTGAATAGCTTCATTGCCAGCAGTATCACTAACTGTGTATGTCATGGTGTGAGTTCCTACAGTATCTGTACTAGCAGTTGGTGGTTTCGAATAACTATATCTAATATGTTCATCTACCTTAGAAAAAATATAATCACTGTGGGAAGTATTATCATGTGGGAAATATATTCTAAGATTGTCTGATAAAGGGATATATCCGTGATCTGCTAATAATGTACCATCTTGAAGTACAAAACTTACGTTCCCTGAATTATTATAAAGATATCCTGTTTCTTCTATCCCTGAATTTACATCCACAATTTTAACTATTGGTCCGTTAGCCCTTTGCCCCCATCCGTATATTTTATTGTCCGTTAAACCTAAATATTCTGATCCTGCACCACTAGCTATTCCAGTTCCAAATGACTGTGTAAGATTGTTGTTTGACACAATCTGCACCCCCTTCTGAGAAAAAATCTACCCATCGAGTTGCTGTTTGTTCGGAAAAAATAAATGGGCTTTCAGTTAAAATAGTACCTGTTAGATCTCCGTCATAATTATCAAATGCAGTAGCACCTGCATCAGAATACGTTGCACCAACTTCAACAGTCTCTGGATCATTTCCCAATAGACTAATTACGGGAGCATTACAATCACTCGCTGTATCGCTGAGAAGAGCAAATGTCCATCCTGATGTACTTCCTAAATCCTGACTATTTGGACCTGCTATGTAGCTCGCTAGTCCAATTGCTGAAACATCTTGAATTCTAATATAATCTGTACACACCTCTCCACTAACAACTTCAAGAGTTGCAATGTTGCCGTAATTTTAGACTTAATAAATGTCGGCGCATTTAAGGACCCACCAACAATATTCATTGTACTAGCAGTCAATGTATTCGTTTCAGACAGTAAGTAGGTTGCTCCGATGCCTTCAAAACTTAAAGTTTCAGCCGTAAAGTTTCCATCAAAAGTAGCACTGTCTCTAAAGGTAGCTGTGCCACCTACACTAATAGAACCGCCGAAAATTCCTATGTAAGGTCCAGAACAAGAAAAATTATTTGTTACAATGATCTCACCACCACCTCCATTACGCTTTAAGCCCTTGGTAGAAGTTATATTATTATAGGTAGCACGTCCATTATTCCAAGTATAGAGCTGCCCTTTATTATCACCTGTAGGAGAAAAGTTCACATTGTAATAGGTGAGGTCCCATCCATTACTTGTGTTATCTTCACCTTAAAGAAACAGACCGTCAGTTAGATTTATAGTAGAGGTGCCTGCATCTAAGGTAAAATTAGTCGTTGCTCTCACATTCCAGTTCCCATTGGCAACTATATTGAAGAATGAACTCCCTAAAGTTAAAGCACGTACATTGAAATGATTACTATTGAAACTATTAACATTTACAGTATGACTATTTGTATTTAAAGTCCCATAATTTAGATCAATCGAGGAAGCTGTTAATGGATCTTGTAAAGTCCACTCCCCTCCAATACCATTAAAGAACAGACCCCCTAAAGCGTGTCCAGCAGTCGTTAGTGTTTGACCAGTTGTTGTCGCCTCAAAATTTATATTAGGAGTACTCACAGTCATTTCGGATACTAAATTTATAGAGCCATAAAGGAGTAATGTCTTCGAATTACCATTGAAGTTAGGACTATTGGTCACGCCTGTAAAATCAATATTATTACACACTAAATTCTCGCTGTCCAACGTAACTGCCTGTCCAGTAGAATCAAATGAATTGGCATCGAAATAAACGTTGTCTAAAGATGTTGGGATTTGAGTGTGCATATCTGTTCCGCCTGAAGTTTTGGACCAATGGGTTATATCTTACCAGTTTCCGTTGCCACCAATCCAAAAATAGTCAGTTTGAGCGAATCCATTAAAGAATGTTAGTGTTAAGAATAGTAGTGTAATAATGTTCTTCATAATAAATGTTTGTTGTTTGTAAAGTATTAAACAAATGTAAAAACCCTCTTGTTTTTTCTCCAGCTGCCTTCCCCTTTCTCTGAGTTCATTTATTAGGTTTTAGCAACGGATTTTTCTTTTTAACACTCTTCTTTCCAAAGATCCCCATCACATCAATATACAAGTCTTAAATTTTTAATAGCTTATATTTTACGTTTGATCGTCAAATTCGGTTTTTAATTGATTAATTAAACCATAACTTTAGCTTTGGAATAGGTGTAGCTTTTGGTTCAGCATCCTGAGACTCTGTTGGGTCAGCTACATTTTTGATTTGGTTGCTCTAAGTACTTACAGTAGCACTTAATACAATATCTTAGGCATGAGATAAAGAGACAGTTAACATCGTAAGGAAAGTGTTCTTAAAATCCTTTTCATTTCTTAATAATTTTAAAGGATTGTGTTTTGTTCTTTTCCGTAGTGACTTTTAGGATAAACGTCCCGCTAGCCATGTTACTTAAGTTGATTTGGTTTTGATTGGTTGCTTTTACTTTTCTACCCCTCAGGTCAAAGAGTTCAGCTTGTAGTATCTTTTCTGCTTGAATGTAAATACGATCGGCTGTTGGGTTAGGGTATACAAAGATGCTACTTCTAGTAGGATTTATGTCTTCAATCGCAAGTGAAGCTCCTCTAGCACTAGCGGTAACGGCTTTAAACGACACAGCCTCACTAAAGGTATAACTAACAGTATTATTATCCATATTTACATTTCCTTCGTAGGATGTCCAGCTATCGTCATTGGCTTGCAATTGAAGAACAAGGTCACTTTCTACAATTCCAACAAGTTCCCCATCAAGATAAGAGAAGACAAGACTCCCGGTAAACCCAGAGAGTATATCCAGCGAACTGTATACACGAGAAGCGGAAATATTGGCTTCCGAACCAATAGTCTCAGGCGAACGTGATAAGCTATTATTAGAAATTACATAAGTCTTAGACGGAGCAATCTCCAAACCATCAAGAGTCACAAAGCTTCCAGAAGCAATGGAAACTGACGATCCTAAATTGACGGTTAATATTTGACTAAAAAGAAAATGAGACGTAAAAAATCCAAAAAGGATGAGTAGGGGTCTTTTCATCAGTGAGTAGGGGGTTTTAATTTTTGTAAAAATACAAAATAAACATGGTTTAAAAAATCATTATTTACTTACTGTGGTAAATCTTTCAAAAGGTAAAAGAGAATGTTTTGAAAATAGCGCAATTGGGTGTAAAAAAACCGTAACATTAATTTGTTACGATTTATTTTATTTCTTATATATCCACGGTAAACATGGGTTCACATCTCTTTGTTCCTCAAAAGCAATACCAACTAATTCCTTGTAGCATAGAGTTCATGTATCGCTGTAACTTATTATCTTTCACTTTTTACCTGTTAAAAAAGAGGATTTAATCCAGGAATTAGAAAGAGAATAAAGAAAGTGCTACACAGAGTAAACCTCTAGTATATCGTAATAAAAGTCAAAATATTCTATTCAAAATTTGTTCTTTTAAGTCCAATAACGTGCCGCTAAAAAATTCAGTTTTAGGAGAATTTTATCAGATCCTAAATAAAGTACCAAAGAAACAGTTGGGGGCAACTAAAAAGTGAAATTAGCACAAAAAAAAAGAGCTGAAAAGAACAGCCCTTTTTAAAGTTTCAATACATAAGTCCCCCAACTTATGAATGATTTTAAGAAAAAATCATGAATAATCAAGATAATTATACTTCAAACATAAGTATAAAATTCAATAAAAAAATAAATTTTCGTTCAACTACCGCTAACTGTCGACGAATGCGCCTTACCTGTCGATGAATGGAAATTTATTCTTTCAAATTCAATTGCATGCCGCTAAAAAATCCAGTTTTAGGAGAATTTCATCAGATCCTAAATAAAGTAACAAAGAAACGGTTGGGGGCAACTAAAAAGTGAAATTAGCACAAAAAAAAAGAGCTGAAAAGAACAGCCCTTTTTAAAGTTTCAATAC
>ENA-OQVM01003800-OQVM01003800.1-marine-metagenome-genome-assembly--contig:-NODE-3800-length-16029-cov-8.819082_pt1 | contig 16029 bp, 14 predicted proteins | sample MGYA00237776_ERZ505498 | MGnify/ENA primary metagenome ERZ505498 (study PRJEB26159, sample SAMN06265151) | marine metagenome | isolation source: Helgoland LTER site | place: Germany:Helgoland, sampling... | reverse complement strand
CACTTTAATAAAAACTAATGAGCCTTTTGACAAGGAAGCAGATGCTGTTATATGGACAAAGGAAGTTGAAAATCCTGAAGCTTACGGAGTTGTTAAATTAAATGAAAAAGGTGATGTCACAGCTTTAGTGGAAAAACCTACTGATTTCGTCTCAAATCTTGCTGTAATCGGGTTATATTATTTTAAAGAAATCTCACAACTTAAAAAGCAACTTCAAAAAGTCATTGATGAAAATTTAATGAACTCAGGAGAATATCAAATTAATGACGGTTTATTAAAGATGATGAGTGGTGGTAAAATATTTAAAGTTGGAAAAGTATCGGCATGGCTGGATTGTGGAAATGTTAAAAGTTCAATTAACTCTAATAAGGAAATGCTTAATTTTCATAGTAATGATAAATTAGAGTTGATTTCAAACAACATTAAATTAATTAATTCAAATATTATTGAACCAGTATTTATAGCAGATAATGTAGTTATTCAAAACTCAACTGTAGGGCCACATGTGTCAATATATAAAGAGTCTCACATCTCTGATTCTAAACTAGAAAATTCTATAATCGGAGAGAGAACAGAAATACTAAATGCTAATATTAAAGACTCTATGATTGGTAATAATTGTAAATACAACGGCAATTATAAATCTGTAAATATTGGAGATTTCAGTGAGTTGATTTAACTTGCCGAAATGAGAAAAATAATTTTTGTCTTTTTTCTATTTATTTCCAGCTGTAACCTAACTAAGAGCTCAAGCTCAAATGCAGTTTTAAAAAAAATACCAACAAAAATTCTAAAAGAAAAAATAGAAAACAATAAGAATAAGTTTTCCTATTTAATGTTGCGTTCACAGGCAACGATTGTCAATAACGGATCTACAAATCAATTTAATCTTTCAATTAGATTAAAAAATGAAGAAAAAATTTTAATAAGTGGTTCGCTTTTAATTCCACTATTTAAGGGATTGCTTTCTAAAAATGATTTTACATTTTACGAAAAGCTTAACAAATCCTTTTATAACGGGAATTACGATTATATTTCAGATTTACTAAACTTTGATTTTTCATTAGTTTCATTTCAAAATTTAATTACAGGAAAACCAATCGAAAGTTTAAAAAATCAAAAACTAAAGCAAAGTTTTGAAAATAAAAACTATGTGTTAAGCTCATATAATAGAAAATCTAAACTGTATCATAAATACTATTTTGAGCCTATTACTTTCAATTTAAAAAAACAAGTTTTTACAGATGAAAACAATAAAATTCTAACAGTTGAATATCGAGATTATAAACTAATTGAAAATAATTTTTATCCTCAAAAAGTTATAATAAATACAAAAAACAATGAAAAGGAATTAAAAATTAACCTTAATTCTAAAATCAGAAGAATTAATGAAAAAATTTCTTTTCCTTTTAAAATACCTAACGGTTATAAAAAGCTTCAATTATGAATTTTGTGAAAGCCTTGCAGTGTTCTGTATTAATAGTTTTCATATTAAGCTTTAATTCTTTACAAGCACAAAAATCTACGCAAAAACAATTAGAAGAAAAAAAAGCTCTTTTAAACAAGGAGTTGAAAGTAATAAACACTTTACTTTTTACCAATAAACAACGAAAAACAGCAGCTTTTAATGATATTGAAAATTTAAACTATAAAATAGAAAGAAAGCAAGAGTTGATTAAACTAACAAATCAGCAAATAAACTTATTAAATCAAGAAATAGTTAGTAATTCAGAATCTTTAGAAAAACTTGAGACCGACCTCTTCGAAGTAAAAGAGGCATATAAAGAAATGATTTTAAAATCTTTTAAATCTAAATCAGGTAAAAATAGACTAATGTTTATTCTTTCTTCTGAGACTTTTTTTCAGGCACTAAAACGGACTCAATACATAAAGCAATATTCAATATTTAGAAAAAATCAAGCAAAAAAAATAGAATTAATTTCTCAACAACTTAAAGAAATCAAAAAAGAACTGCTTTACAAAAGAGACGTTAAAAAAGGCTTGCTAACAAAAAACAGAGCAACTCAAAAAACCTTAGAGTTAGAAAAAAAAGAAGTAAATAATATAGCATATAAGCTTAGAAATCAAGAGAAAAAATACAAAAGAAACATTTTGGCTAAACAAAAAGAAAGTCAAAAAATCGATAAGGAAATCAATAAGTTAATTAGAGAAGCTATCGCTAGGTCAAATAAAAGCAAATCAAATAAAAATTCCAAAAGCTTTACATTGACACCAGAAGCCAAAGCTTTGGCAAAAAAGTTTGAATCAAACAAAGGAAAATTGCCATGGCCGGTTTCAAGGGGAGTTGTCATTCAAAGGTTTGGGACACAACCTCATCCAGTTGTAAAAACGGCTAAAATAAAAAGTAATGGAATCATAATCGCAACTGAAAAATCTCAAAAAGTAAAAACTATCTTTGAGGGCAGTGTGCTTTCAGTTCTTCAGTTTAGAGGCAGTAATCCAACGGTATTAATTCAGCACGGAAACTATATAACAGCATATAAAAATCTTTCAAAAGTGTTTGTTAATAAAGGAGACAAGGTAGACTCTAATCAATATATAGGAGAAGTTTTTACCAACTCTTCAACCGGAAAATCTTCTATACAATTTAGTGTATTTCAAAAAACCACTCCGCTAGATCCTTTGTCATGGATTTTAAGAATGAATTAAACTATTTATAGTTCAAAGCCATTTTAGCCAAATATTTTCCAAGAATATCAAACTCTAAATTGACGTTACCCTCTTTTTTTAAATTTTTAAAACTGGTATGCTCAAAAGTGTATGGAATAATAGCAACCTTAAATTGATTGGGCTTTGAATCGACAACAGTTAAACTAACCCCGTTCACAGCAATAGATCCTTTTTCAACAGTTATATTATTAGATTTTTGATATTCAATTATAAACTCCCAACTTCCGTTTTTTTCTTTAACATCAATACATTTACCAATCTGGTCAATGTGACCTTGAATCATATGACCATCTAACCTGTCTCCGATTTTCATAGCTCTTTCTAAATTGATGATATCGCCAATTTCCCATCCGCTGATCGTGGTTTTATTCATTGTTTCTTCAATAGCTGTAACCGTATATAAGTTATTGTTAATATTAACTACTGTTAAACAAATACCGTTATGAGATACGCTTTGATCTATTTTTAGCTCAGATGTAATTTCACAAGACAAGGTAATGTCAAGGTTGTTTCCGATGTTTTTAATATCAACTATTTTAGCCTGCTGTTCAACAATTCCTGTAAACATGAGTATTAATTTATATCTTTAAATAATAGATAAAAATAATAATAATAAAAGAACAAATTACATGAAGAATGAAACTTTACCTATTGTAGGGATTTCTTGTGGAGATCCAAACGGAATAGGAATCGAAGTAATCTTAAAATCTTTAGCCGACAAGAGAATATTAAGTTTTTTTACTCCAATTGTTTTCTGTAATGATAAGTTAATTTCTAGCCAAAAAGAACAACTCAATCTTGAGTTAAATTCGATAAAAATTAACATAAATAAAAGTCCAGTCAAAGGAAAAGTTAATATAATAAATGTATGGGAAGACGATTTTACCACAACATTTGGTAAGCCGACCAAGGACTCCGGAACAAAGTCATTTTTATCTCTTCAAGCAGCTGTACAGGCTTTAAAGAACAATAAAATTAACTTATTGGTGACCGCTCCAATTAACAAAAACAACATTCAAAGTGAAAAGTTTAAGTTTCCAGGTCACACGGACTATTTAGCACAAGAGTTAGATGGAGATAGTTTGATGTTTATGATTTGTGATGAACTGAAAATAGGATTGTTAACAGATCACGTTGCTTTAAAAGAAATTAATAGGCATGTCACAAAACAGAGAATAGAACAAAAATTTTCTTTAATTAACGAATCTTTAAAAAAAGATTTTGGTTTTCAAAAGCCTAAAATCGCAGTTCTTTCAATTGACCCTCACGCTGGTGACGGAGGTGTAATTGGGAAGGATGATCAAGATATATTAAAACCGGTATTATTAGAAATTGCATCAAAAAATAATCTGGTTTTTGGACCTTTTTCTAGTGACAGTTTTTTTGGGTCAGGACAACATAAAAAATATGATGCTGTTTTAGCTATTTATCACGATCAAGGCCTTATTCCTTTCAAAACTTTATCTTTCGGTTCAGGAGTTAATTATACCGCTGGATTGAACAAAGTAAGAACTTCACCTGACCATGGAACAGGCTATGACATTGCAGGCAAGGGGCTTGCAGATTCAACGTCTTTTAAGAACGCAATTTTTTCTGCAATAGAGATTTTTAAATCAAGAAAGCTGTTTGAAGATTTAAATAAAAATCCATTAAACTTGTCTAATTCCAAAACAGGCAATAAATAGGCTATTAAAATTATAATATTTCTTATATTCGCAGGCTCAAACTTAGCATTATGCAGTTTTTAAATCAGTTTGTAATTAGTTTTACTGGATTAAAAGAAGGAGAGCATGAATATAAGTTCGAGTTAGAAAACGAGTTCTTTGAACATTTTGAATACAATGATTTTAATAGTTGCAAAATAGACGCAACAGTCATTTTGAATAAAAAATCTAATTTATTAGAGTTTAATTTTTATTCTAAGGGAAAGATTAATCTAAACTGTCATGTTTCTAACGAGCCTTTTGAATATTCTCAAGAGCACAACATGAAACTGGTAGTAAAGTTTAGCTCTGAATTGTCTGATGATAATGAAGAACTTTTGGTTTTACCCGTTGGTCAAACACAAATAAATATTGGAAAATACTTGTTTGAAATGATAGTGTTATCTTTACCTATTAAAATTATACATCCTGGCGTGAAAGACGGTTCTTTAGAAACAGAAACGTTAAAAAAGCTTAGGGAGTATGAATCAAATGTTTTAGATAATAAAGATAAAAGTGATCCCAGATGGGACAAATTAAAAGATTTAATATAAAAGATTATGGCACATCCTAAAAGAAAAATTTCCAAAACTAGAAGAGATAAAAGAAGAACTCATTATAAAGTTTCCGATTCTCAGATAGCGACATGTAAAACTACAGGTGAAGCTCATTTATACCATAGAGCACATTGGCATGAGGGAAAATTATACTACAGAGGTAAAGTTTTGATAGACAATAATGTAGAAACAGAGGCTTAATATATTTTTTAAAAAAATAGGATTTTTTGCTATTTTTTTGTCTTTTTTTACCGTTTTTTCCCATTTTTTTGCCATTTTTGATCAAAATTCTAAATAACGAGTTTGAAAAAAATTAAAGCTTCTATAACTGCAGTCGGATCTTTTTTGCCAGAAAAAATTTTAAATAATGCAGATTTAGAGAAAATCGTTGATACAAATGATGATTGGATAACCACTCGAACTGGGATTAAAGAAAGAAGAATTTTAGACAAGGGTATTGGGACTTCATATATGGCAATCCGAGCTGCTAATACCATAATTAAAAATAAAAAATTAGATCCAACACAAATTGACCTAGTTATTGTAGCTACAATCACACCTGATATGCATGCAACTGCAACTGCAGCGTATGTTGCTTCTGAAATAGGCGCATCCAATGCATTTGGATTTGATATTAGCGCAGCTTGTTCAGGGTTTTTATATGGCTTGTCTACCGCTTCTGCATTTATTGAATCAGGTAGATATAAAAAAATTATTTTAATTGGAGCTGATAAAATGTCTTCTATAGTTGACTATACAGATAGAAATACTTGTATTATTTTTGGAGATGGTGCTGGAGCAGTGTTGTTAGAACCTAATATTGAGGGCTACGGAGTTCAAGATGAATATTTACGATCTAATGGATCAAATAGAGATTTACTTAGAATTGAAGCTGGAGGGTCTCAAACACCTACAACAAAGGATACAGTAGAAGAAAAAAAACATTTTATATATCAAGACGGTAAAAACGTCTTTAAGCACGCAGTTTCAAATATGTCAGAGGCTTCTGACCAAATCATGAAACGCAATAATTTAACACATTTAGATGTAAACTATTTAATTGCGCACCAAGCCAACAAGAGAATTATTGATGCTACATCTAAAAGAATGGGCATTAAGGATGAAAAGGTCCTAATGAATATTCATCGTTATGGCAATACTACCGCAGCAACTATTCCTTTGCTTTTATTCGATTTTGAATCTAAGCTTAAAAAGGGAGATAACATTATCTTTGCCTCTTTTGGAGCTGGCTTTACTTGGGGAGCTATGTATTTAAAATGGGCTTATAACCACTAATTATTTTATTATGAACATTAAGGAAATTCAACAGTTAATCAAATTTGTCGCAAAATCAGGTGTAAGCGAAGTAAAAATTGAATCAAAAGATTTAAAGCTAAGTGTTAAAACTGGAGCTTCAGGAAATGTTGTTTCTCATACTAAACCTGTATTAGTAAATACGCAGCCTTTGGTTCAAAGTATACCATCAGAAACTTACTTAGAACCAGAAATTCAGGTGTCCGACGCTACGGAAGAGGATCATTTAATTACTATTAAGGCACCTATTATTGGAACTTTTTACAGAAAGCCTTCACCAGACAAGCCAAATTTTATAGAAATTGGAGACTCAATAAAAGAAGGAAGTGTATTATGTGTAGTAGAGGCTATGAAACTTTTCAATGAAATAGAATCGGAATACTCAGGAAAAATTGTTAAAATTCTTGTTGATGACGCATCGCCAGTTGAATTTGATCAACCTTTATTTGTAGTTGACCCTTCTTAACCATATACTTATGTTTAAAAAAATATTAATTGCTAATAGAGGCGAAATTGCCTTAAGAATTATTAGAACTTGTAAGGAAATGGGAATTAAGACAGTTGCAGTTTACTCTGTAGCTGACAAAGAAAGTTTACATGTTAAGTTTGCTGACGAAGCGGTTTGTATTGGTCCAGCTAATAGCGCGGATTCGTATTTAAAAATCCCAAATATTATTGCGGCAGCAGAAATTACAAATGCAGATGCTATTCATCCAGGGTATGGTTTTTTATCAGAAAACTCTAGGTTTTCAAAAATATGTGATGAACATAAAATTAAATTTATTGGCGCTTCTGCAGATATGATTGAAAGAATGGGAGATAAAGCTTCTGCAATCGCAACAATGAAAGAAGCAGGAGTACCAACAATACCCGGCTCAGGAGGAATCATAGATTCATTTGAAAAAGCTAAAAAAATTGCCAAAAAAATAGGATACCCTGTAATGATAAAAGCTACCGCTGGTGGCGGGGGTAAGGGGATGAGGGCAGTTTGGAGTGAAGAAGGATTTTTAGATTTGTGGGAAAGCGCTAAACAAGAAGCATTTGCGTCTTTTGGTAATGACGGTATGTATATGGAGAAATTAGTTGAAGACCCAAGACACATCGAAATACAAATTGTAGCTGATAAATTTGGAAAAGCTTGTCATTTATCAGAAAGAGATTGTTCAATCCAAAGAAGACATCAAAAATTAACAGAAGAAACTCCCTCTCCTTTCATGACAGATAATTTAAGGGAGAGAATGGGAAAAGCGGCCGTTAAAGCATCTGAACACATCAAATATGAAGGAGCAGGAACTATAGAATTTTTAGTAGATAAAAATAGAAATTTTTACTTCATGGAAATGAATACTAGAATTCAAGTAGAACATCCTATTACAGAACAGGTTATTGACTACGACCTAATAAAAGAACAAATTAAAGTTGCATCAGGTATTAAGGTTTCAGGAGAGCATTATTTTCCTAAGCTTCATTCAATAGAATGTAGAATAAACGCCGAAGATCCTTTTAAAGGATTTAGGCCTTCTCCAGGGAAAATAACTAATCTTCATTTGCCTGGAGGTCATGGTGTTAGACTGGACACACATGTGTATAGCGGCTATGTTATTCCTCCCAATTATGATTCTATGATTGCTAAACTAATTGTTACTGCTCAAAACAGAGAAGAAGCAATTGATAAAATGCGTAGGGCTTTAGATGAATTTATTATTGAAGGGATAAAAACGACCATTCCTTTTCATAGACAATTGATGGATCATCCAGACTATATTTCTGGAAATTATACCACCAAATTTATGGAAGATTTTCAAATGGATGAGAAAGACGCTTAAAAAAAATCAGCTATAATTTTTTCAGCTATTTGAACAGCATTAGTTGCGGCACCTTTCCTTAAATTATCAGCTACTACCCAAAGGTTTAAAGCTTTATCGTGAGAGAAATCTTTTCTAATTCTTCCAACAAAAACTTCGTCTTTATTTTTTGAATACAAAGGCATAGGATACTTTAGGTTTTCTATGTCATCTTTAACTATAACCCCTGGTGTTTTCTCTAATAAACTTACAATATCTAAAATATCAAATGAATTTTCTAGCTCTATGTTTATTGATTCACTATGCCCGCCCATTACAGGAATTCTAACAGCTGTGGCGCTAATGCTAATTGAAGAATCTAATATTTTATGAGTTTCGTTTGAAAGTTTCATTTCCTCTTTTGTGTATCCGTTTTCTAAAAAATCATCACAGTGCGGAATTGCATTTTGGTGAATTTTATATTTATACGCCATTTCTCCTTCTATATTTTTGTACTCGTTTTCCAGCTGTTTTAAAGCTTTAACTCCTGTACCTGTAATAGATTGATAAGTAGAAACTATAACTCTTTTGACACCATATTTTTTATGAATAGGCGCTAAAACCATTAGCATCTGTATTGTTGAACAATTTGGATTTGCAATTATTTTATCCGTTTCTTTTATCTCGGAGCCATTAATTTCAGGAATTATTAGTTTTTTCAAAGGGTCCATTCTCCATGCAGAGGAATTATCTATTACAACCGTTCCAACTTCAGCGAATTTAGGCGCCCATAGTAGTGAAGTTTCACCGCCAGCTGAAAAGATAGCTATTTCTGGCTTTTTTTGAAGAGCTTGATCTAAACCAACAACAGAATAATCTTTGCCACAGTATGGAATAATTTTACCTATTGAATTTTCTGACGCAACAAGAAGAAGCTCATCAAAATGCAAATTTCTTTCTTTTATAACATCCAACATTACATTTCCAACCATCCCAGTAGCACCAACAATTGCAAGTTTCATTTTTTTAATTTTTAACAAAAATAAATATTTATGATTAAGGAAATAGCAGCTTACGTAAATAAGTCAATTTTAAAACAAAAAGTTATAAATACAACACTATTTACTGACAACTCTTTTAATTCTTCTTGATATAGAACTAATTAACTCATAGGAAATAGTGTTTGCTTTTTTTGAAAACTCTTCTGCTGAATAGGATTTGTCATCAAAAAAAATGACTTCATCTCCTTCTTTACATTTAATGTCTGTTATATCGACCATTAGCATATCCATGCAAACGTTTCCTACTATTTTAGCCATTTTGTCTTCAATTAAGACTTCTCCTTTTCCATTTCCATATTGTCTTCCAATTCCGTCTGCATGACCAATTGGAAGAGTAGCAATAACTGAATCTGTTTTTGCCGTAAATCCTTTATTGTAACCCACAGACTCCCCCGCTTTAATTTCATGAACTTGAGATATTATGGTTTTTAATGACAAAACAGGTTTTAGGCTACTTTCAAATTTAACGTCATTGCCAAATCCATATAATCCAATTCCAGATCTTACCATTTCAAATTGATAGTTTGAATAGTTTAAAATCCCAGATGTATTTAAAAGATGTTTTTTTAAAGAAGCCTTCAATTTGATTTCTAAATCTCTATCAATTGAAATAAACTCTTCAATTTGTTTTTTAGTGTATTCTTTTTCATCTAAATCCTCAGAAGCACCTAAGTGAGAGAAGATATATTTTGGAAGATTTGGCTTAATTAGTTCAGAAAGTTTATGTATATCTTTTTTTAAAAACCCAAGCCTGTTTAGTCCTGTATTGAATTTTATATGATAAGGGTATGATTTTTTATTTTTTATTTTTAAAGTTTTAAAAAAAAACGATAAAATCCTAAATGAGTATATACTAGGCTCTAGTTGATTTTCTATTATGTTATCAAAATCTTTCTCTTGAGGATGTAAAACAAGAATAGGAATTTTAATCCCAAATTTTCTTAAATCAATCCCTTCTTGAGTATATGCGACAGCTAAATAATCAACCCCTAGTCGCTCTAATTCTTGTGACACAACTCTAGAATCACTTCCATATGAAAAAGCCTTAACTACCGCCATAAACTTAGTTTTAGACGTTATTTTGGATTTTAAATATTCTAAATTAGTTTTTAAGTTTTTAAGCTTAATCTCTACAGTTGTTTCTTTGACAGGCATTATTATTGTTCTCTTTTATTCATTTTTTTAATGAAAATTTCTCTTGATAAAGGCTCGTATTCTTTCTTTTCTCCTATTAAAACTAAATCTTTATTATTTTCTTTTCTAAAGCTGTATCCGGCAGAATTTCCTGTTTCAACACATATTGCATGAACTTTTTTAACTTCTTCTGCACAGGCCATTAAATTAGGCATAGGACCAAAAGGATTTCCCTTAAAATCCATGTCAAGCCCAGCTACAATTACTCTATATCCTTCGTTAGCAAGCTTGTTACAAACTTTTACAAGTGACTGTTCAAAAAATTGAGCTTCATCAATACCAATCACCTCAAGCCCTTCACAGTTCTGTAAAATTTCTTCAGCATGAGAAATTATTGTTGCGGAAATTTCATTTTTAGCATGAGAAATTATTGTATTATCAGGATTTCTAGAATCTATTTTTGGTCTGAAGACTTTATATTTTTTTCCAGATAATTCAACTTTTTTGATTCGTCTAATTAATTCTTCAGTTTTTCCAGAAAACATAGATCCGCAAACCACTTCTAATCTTCCATTAAATTTACGCTTTGGATTCATCTAATTAATATTTATTGAAATCTCTTACAAAGTAGTTAACTTTAAAGATTCGACAAAGGTCTTAAATTTAATTCAACATGGCAAAACTATATATCGTACCAACTCCAATTGGAAATTTGGAAGATTTTACCTTTAGAGCAATTAATATTTTAATGGATGTAGATTTAATTTTGTGTGAAGACACTAGAAGAAGTAAGAAGTTGTTAATACATTACAATATAGAAACGCCATTACGCTCGCACCACAAATTTAATGAGCACAAAGAGATAGGAAAAATTGTAGATAAAATTTTATCAGGTGAAAAAATAGCATTGATTTCTGATGCTGGTACACCAGGAATATCTGACCCTGGATTTTTAGCCGTTAGAACATGTCTTGAAAATAACATTGAAGTAGAATGTTTGCCAGGTGCAACAGCTTTGATACCAGCTCTTGTGAATAGCGGAATTCCTTTCGACAAGTTTGTTTTCGAAGGGTTTTTACCTGTTAAAAAAGGAAGAAAAACTAAACTAGAAAAGCTTAGCGAAGAAGAAAGAACTATGATTTTTTACGAATCTCCCCACAAGCTTTTAAAAACACTAAAAGATTTTTGTAATAGTTTTGGTCCAGCAAGAAAAGTTTCAATTTCCAGAGAACTCACTAAGATATACGAGGAAACAATTCGTTTAAGCCTGGAAGATGCAATAAAACTATTTACTGAAAAACCTCCAAAAGGAGAATTTGTAATCGTTGTTGAGGGATATAAAAAGTAATAATGAATTGGGTTATAAAAGAAAATAACGATAATGAATCCGTTAAGACACTTTCAAACGAATTAAATATTTCACCTATTTTGTCTTCAATGCTTGTCAACAGAGATGTTAAAACCTTTGATGAAGCAAAAACATTTTTTCGACCAAATTTCGAGATGCTACACGATCCTTTTTTTATGAAAGACATGAGCCTTGCGGTTGAAAGAATTCAAAAAGCTATTAAAAAAAACGAATCTATAATGATTTTTGGGGATTACGATGTTGATGGCACCAGCTCTGTTGCCTTACTTTCTTTGTACCTGGAATCTCTTGGACTGATCGTTACAAAATACTTGCCTGACAGAAAAAAAGAAGGCTATGGAATTTCTATTAAAGCGATAGAACATGCATTCAATAAAAAACAAAAATTAATTATAGCTCTAGATTGTGGAATTAAGGCGCATAAACAAGTAGAATATGCTAAAGAAAAAGGAATTGAGTTTATAATATGTGATCACCACAACCCAGATAAAAACCTTCCGAAAGCTTTAGCTATATTAAATCCAAAAAGAAAAGATTGTATGTATCCTTATAAAGAGTTATGTGGATGCGGCGTGGGATTTAAATTAATTCAAGGAATAGAGACCAAACAATCAAAAGACAATCAAATTATAAATTATTTAGACTTAGTTGCTTTAGCAATTGCAGCAGATGTTGTTCCGTTAACTGGAGAAAATAGAGTCTTGGCTTTTATTGGTCTTCAAATTATTAATTCAAATCCTAGACCAGGAATTCATAGTCTTTTAAAAAAAAATATAAAAAAAGAATATACCATAAGTGATTTAATGTATTATGTTGGTCCTAGAATAAATGCTGCAGGACGAATTAAACACGCATCATTAGCGTTAGAGTTATTAACATGCAATGAAATAAATTCTGCAGAAAAATTAGCTTTAGAAATAGAGGAATTAAATTCCTTAAGAAGAGAGATTGAAAAGGATATAACTAGCCAGGCAATTGAACAGGCTGACAATTCAAGTGAAAAAAAAAATTCTATTGTTGTATTTAATTCAGATTGGAATAAAGGAGTTATTGGCATTGTTGCCTCAAGGCTTGTAGATAATTATTATAAACCATCTGTGGTTTTTTGTGAGTCTTCAAAGGGAGTTTTAACCGCTTCTGCCAGATCAATTAAAGGACTAGACCTTTACTTAGTGATTAACCAGTGCAAAGATTATATTGATCAGTTTGGAGGACATAAATACGCTGCTGGGTTAACAATTAAAAAAGAAAATTTAGAAGGATTTAAAAAACGTTTTGAAGATATTGTTTCACAAACAATTGATAAACATATTTTTGAACAGGAATTATTGATTGAATCTAAGATTAGTTTAAGTGAGATTACTCCAAAATTTTTTAGAATTTTAAAACAATTTGAACCTTTTGGTCCAGGAAACAAATCTCCTTTATTTTTATCCGAAAATTTAAGAATAAAAGGAAAGCCTTTTGAGCTTGGAAAAGGAAAAGAACACATAAAGTTTAATTTGACCCAAGACAATAAAACTTCATATTCATCTATAGGATTTTGGTTTTCTAATAAATTCAATAATCTTGAAAACAAAGAAAATTTTTCAGCGGTTTATAATATTGACGAAAACAATTGGAAAAATATTTCCAATATTCAGTTAAAATTAAAAGATTTAAAATAAAAAAAGCCTCTTGAAAAAGAGGCTTTTTTAATAAACAGAAACTCTGTTTATATTAGAATCTGTAAGTAAACCCTACATTCCAAGTTCTTCCCCATCCAGGGAAAACTTTATTTCTTGTGTTAACACCTAAGTAAGTACTGTCTCCAGGTCCAGCCTCATAGTTCGTAGCTGATTCTGCAAAGTAATAATTATCAAAAATGTTGTTTATGTTAGCTCTAAGGTAAACAGTCTCACCAGCAATATCTAGCTTGTAAGAAGCTCCAAAATCAAACAGGTCATATGAAGGAAGCATCATTGCTTCATCTTCAGGACTAGTAAAATCTTCTACATTAAAATCTGCATATAAATCAGAAGCCGTAAACATGCTAATATTAAACTTAAATAGATCAGAAGGCGTAACAACTAAATTAACTCTTGATGTTGTTTGAGCAGCATCTCCAACCTTAACTCCATCTAAATAAATAGTTCCAGATCCAATTAAATTTCTGCTTGAATCAAACACATCTGCAGTCACATCTCCTCCGTATTCGTAGTTACCTAATGAAAGCATTCCTTCTACTTTTACAAAAGGGCTAATTTCGTAGACCCCATCAAATTCAATTCCAGTGTGCACTTGTTCTATTCCATAGTAATTAGCAGTTCCGTTTACTCCGTCTACTCTAACACCATCAGAAAGGAATCTGTCTTTCCAGCTAGTTTTGTAGATGTTAACATTGAAATTAAAGTTACTAGATCTGTAGCCGTAACCAGCTTCAAGACCAACAACTTTTTCGTTCCTTAAATCAGGATTAAGATTGTTTCCATAGTTAATCCATACAGCATCAAAGTTTGGTTGCTTAGAATAAGTACCAGCGTTAACATATACATTGCTTTTAGCATCAATGTTGTAGTTGGCACCACCCTTTAAGTTACCTCCGCTAATGTTTTTCCAATCTGTTTTTTGATTCCCAGGAGTTTGGTTAAAAAACTCTTCTCTTTGAAATCCTTGATTAGATACTGCTCCTTGTAGAAATAATGAAAGTGCATCATTGCTATATTCTAACTGTCCAAATACACCGCTCCATCTTACAAATCCATCATTGTGGTAATCTATTTTTTCTTCATTATCAGTGTCTTTAAAGACATTCCATAACTCACCAAGATCAGAACTGTAAGTTGTTGTTCTTACGGCGCTTCCTCCATTGTAGTTGACATTATCAAAATCTCTGTAACCATCAGATCCTAATAGATGATCTAATCTTCTGTAATGAATACCTCTATAATTTCTTAAATCTACTCCAAAATCCAAAGTTAATTTGTCAGAAAGTTCTTTCTTTAAATTGATAAGACTACCAACAAAGTTATGTGAGTTTACAGAAGCTCTTCTAACAATACCGTTTCTTTTAACCCCATCAACTCTTTCATCTGGATCATTAACTATATATAATCCTGTTGCTGCATCAATTGAATTTGAAGCCGTTCTACCATTATAGAAAGTGGTAGGAGTTCCACCATTATATGCGGCTAATTTATCGTAATCAAAATGACCATTAATAGGGTTTCTAAAAGCGTATTTTCCGTTGTAGTTTAAATCACCACTTGCAAATTGAAATCCATAAGCTCTTCCAATGTCACCAGTTCCCCCACCTCTTCCTACTGAATAGTATGCAGACGCTGATAAATTAGTTGATTCATTGATTTTATATTCCCAGTTAACAGAAGCAATAGGCTTGTGATAGAAGTTTCTTCTCCAGTTAAACTCTTGTCCATTTAAATACCCATGATTGTAATTATAACGAATTCCATAATCTTTATATTGTTGGCCAGTTGCCATATTATAGAAACTTCCAGTTCTTTGGTTGTGAACTTGAGGAGCACCCGTTACAATTACTTGCACATTGTGCTTGTCATCATCTGAAGCCCATCCGTATCCCATAAAATAGTTATAGCCTTCAAACATAGTTCCGTTAACGTATCCATCTCCTTCAACTCTTGAAAACAATAAAGAAAGAGCATGACCACCTTCCATTTCGCCAGTGTTGTACGATGCTACAGTTTTCATGTATCCATCGTTACCAACTGTTGCAGCTATCTTACCGCCTTTAGTTAGTTCAGTAGATTTAGTTAAAACATTAATTGTTCCACCAACAGATGAAATAGCTAATTTAGAAGCTCCAAGGCCTCTTTGTACCTGCATAGCAGAAACAACATCAGTTAAACCAGACCAGTTAGACCAGTAAACTCTTCCGTTTTCCATATCATTTACAGGAATTCCGTTAATTAAAACTGCAGTATTTTGAGAGTCAAACCCTCTTACATTAATTCTTGAATCTCCAAAAGCTCCACCAGCTCTAGTTGCATAAACACCAGGAGTTGAATTAAGCATTTCAGGAAGCTCTAAGTTTCCAATTCTTTCTTGAATATCAGAAGCAGTTAAAGTGGATACTGCGACTGGAGTTTTTCTGTCAACAGCAAAATCAACAGTTCCAAAAACAGTAATACCATCAAGTTCGTTAGCACTTGCTGAAAGAGCAATATTGCCTAAACTTATTCCTGAGTTAAAAGTTATTTCCTTTGAATCGTATCCAACGTAAGAAACAACTAATGTTCCTGATCCAGATGCATTAATTGTAAAAGCACCATTAAAATCAGTAGAAACTCCATTAGAAGTCCCCTTAACAAGCACTGTTGCACCTGGAAGACCAGAGCCTAATTCAGCGTCAACAACTGTACCTGTTATAACGTTTTGAGCGTAACAGAATCCTGAGAT
>ENA-OQVM01003791-OQVM01003791.1-marine-metagenome-genome-assembly--contig:-NODE-3791-length-16054-cov-4.045315_pt1 | contig 16054 bp, 12 predicted proteins | sample MGYA00237776_ERZ505498 | MGnify/ENA primary metagenome ERZ505498 (study PRJEB26159, sample SAMN06265151) | marine metagenome | isolation source: Helgoland LTER site | place: Germany:Helgoland, sampling... | reverse complement strand
GCTCGGCTGGCATTCCGCACAAAGGTTGTCTTCTGGCTTGATGTCGCATAGTTCATCGGCTGTGGCATTTGATGCTGGATCGCATGGAGCGCGGTTTCAAGCGACCATCTGGGGTGGCTGGCAAAGTCCCATATCTGTGACGCGCCCCAGTTCATTGGAAAGGAAAACCCGTTGCGTTTGTCGCGTGTCCGCACTGAAGGGATGGGCACATCAACGGTCAGGATCAGCACTTTATAATTGGCAGCAATGGCGCGGTCGATCAATTCATCAACAAACCCGTTTGATTGATCGGCATAAAGCTGGAACCAGGCGTGACCCTCGGCCAGCTCGATTACCTGTTCAAGCGCCATTGACGATGCTGTTGACACACATAAAGGAATGCGCCGCTTTGCCGCTTCGCGCGCTAAGCTGAAATCAGCCCTTGGCCATGCCAGCGCGCACATACCCATTGGTGCGATCCCGAACGGAAACCCTGTTTCTTGCCCAAGAATAGACGTCGACATTGCGCGTTCGGAAACATCAATCAGAACGCGGGGCATCAATCTGATATGATCAATCATCGCCGAATTGAGATCACGCAATGATTCATCGCCCGATGCGCCATCGATAAAATCAAACATCATGCGTGGCAGACGCCGTTTTGCGACTTGCCGTGCCTCAGCTACAGAAAATAGTTTTTTGCTCAATTCCTACCCCAGTCGATGCTATGCGTAAACGCTATCAGTCGGCTTAATCATTAGGCAAATATAATTATTGGATGAATTGATAGAAAAAAGGTATGATTAATTAAAAAGGGGATAACATGAATTTTCGCCAACTCAAGGCCTTTAACGCTGTAATGCAAACTGGTTCGATTACTGGTGCAGCAAAGCAAATGCTGGTCTCGCAACCAAGTGTCACGCGGCTCATTCACGACCTTGAGTTAAATCTTGGTTTTGCCCTTTTTGTTCGTCAGGGGCGTGGCATTATTGCAACTGTCGAGGCACGACGCTTTCATTTGGCGGTTGAAAGCACGTTCCTCAATATTGAGCGGCTCGATGATCTGGCAGCCTCAATTCGCAAAAAGGCGGTTGGCAAGATTTCCATCGGTGTTATTCCAACATTTTCGACATCGCTCTTGCCGCAGGTTCTTGGCCAGATGCGCCGGCAGGATGATTCGACCCATTCGATCATATACACGCACAATACACCGGCCATTGTCGACGCGATCCGGCTGCAGCAATTTGACCTTGGCATTGTCTCGCGTTCGCCGCCTTATGTTGGCGTGGATATTCTTTACCAGACCATGGTGAATTATGTCGCCTTAATCCCTGAGGATCATATTCTGGCAAAATCACCAGACCCGATCGATTTAAGGGATGTTGCCGGACAGTTGGAATTTGTGACATTTGGCAGTGTCTATCCGCTTGAAATGCAAGGCATGGATGCCAGCCTTGCCGAAAAATTCCAGAGCAATGCGCGCTATAGTGTCGCCAATGTTCTGGCTGGTGCTGCGCTGGTTCGTGAGGCGGGTGTTCCGGCTATTGTTGATCCATTTTCGGCGCGCATGTCGGTTGCTTCGGGCGGCGTTATGATCCGGCCGATTGTGCAGAATATGCAATATCACATTGCGATCATCACGCGCGGCATTGACATGATGACTAAGGAAACCAGACAATTGGCAGACATCATAATCACAGCTTTCAAAAATGACCCGATTATCAAATCTGCACCTTAGGTTTGATCTCTTGGCGGCAGCAAAATAGGAAGTGTCTTGCGTAATATCATTTCACTTTCGGCATCAATATAGGTCGGGTGATGATCGTCAAGAATCATCTTGACCCGATCATGTGCATGATCGCGAATATCAGGGCTGCCTGCTTCTTCCCATGCCTCTATGCCCAAACGATCAACAGTTTTTGGATATAGAAAATCTGAATGCATCCGCGCATAGGTTTCTGGCTCGCCAAGAAAATGACCAACGCCGCACGCCACCCGATCAATCGATTCCAGCGCAATTGTTTCGGGCGATACGGTAACAGTGCTGCTGGCGCGCAGAATGCTTCCCAGCATGTCATTATCAATAACCAGTGCTGCAAGCGACAGCCCCATCAGGCCAGCCTGTGCACCGCAGGCCTGCGTGATGATATTGGCGCCTGCGTGAACCGTCTGTGCGACATTCAAGCATTTTTCATAACCGCTTTGCGCGTCAGGGCTTTTACTATCGGTCGCCCCCGCGATTGTTGATGAGGGAAGCTGGTAAAAGCGTGCCATCTGAATGGCGGCTGCGGTCAGCAAGGCCTGTTCTCCACTGCCACCAGCCATGCCGCCGGTTCGCAAATCGGTAATCATCGGACGTGGGCCAAAAACCGCGTGTGCCGCCGGATTAACCAACCAGGCAATCACCATTCCTGCTAGAGTTTCGGCAATTGTTTGCGTTACACAGCCGGCAATTGTGACTGGGCTTGAGGCACCAAGCTGGCCAAAACAATTGACCATCACCGGAATGCCGCAGCGCACCGCTTCGACCATCACATCAAGCGCAATTGGATCAAACCGCAATGGTGGCACAACATGGTTAACATTCAGCGACAGGAACGGCTTGTCACGAAACGCCGTTTTAGATCCGGCAATTTGATAGCAGATGGTTGCAATATCCCGTACCGATTCTGGTGACGAGGCGCTGGTAAAAACATGCTTCGCCGTGCCAGCAATACAGGCAAAGGCAGTATTCACATCAAGATGACGTGCATCTGGCATGTCCCGGGCAACAACTGGACGGCTGAAGAAATGAATATGATCAAGCTGGTCAACAAGCCGAGCTGCATCATAAAGATCAACAAGATTGGATTCTCGATATTTGCAAAGCCCCGCATCAAAGATCAATGGTGATGCCCCACCGGTGCCAACATGAACCGCTCCAGACGAAAGTGTCATGTCATGATCACCGGCGCGCCCATAGAGCGTGATATCGCGCCGCAAACCAGCAAGCGCAGCCGTCACCAAATCTGGTGGAAATAATAATCGTCCACGCGAATCAATCTGGCCGCCAGCGGCCACAACAAGATCAACAACAATTGACGAAGCTTCGCCAAGGCCGGTATTTGCAAGCACTGCCAAGGCCGCCTCATGAATCGCGACCATATCATTGTCATGCAAGGGGCCATTGCCTCGACCGAAACCAATAATGCGTTTTTCATCAAGGCTTTTGATAGAGTTATCAGCAGCGTTTTTATCCCGCCTGATGCGCCCTGTTCTTGATCGACCTGATCCTTCACCCCGTCTCATATGCCTGCATCCCCATTTGTTGATCCCATTCCAAGCCTGTGACCGCGCATAAGCGGGTGATGGGTGTTTATGTCACCATCTGGTACCAGCAGATAAGCCGATCTGCTGCTGCGGGCGCGCACAATCTCGGCAACAACACCATTTATAATATGCACGCCAATACCATCATCAATGGCGATTCCTGATTGTAGTTGCCGACTGGCAATCGCCATTTCAAAGGCCTGTTTTCGGGCTGGCTCGCTGCTGAAATGCGGGCAGGCGCTTCCCGCAATAAGGCCAAGCCCCTTATGCTGTTCAAACTGGGGTTCAAAACAATCATCTTTGGTTTCCAGCAGCAAATCGGAAAACCAGCAAATCCCTCCGGCGCTAACGCCTGATGCGACAAGTCCCTTTTGCACCGCCGCTACCAATAAATCGGCGATACCTGCGTTGCGCCAATGTGACAGCATTGCTGTTGTTGTTCCCCCGCCAACATATAGAATATCGAGATCCTGCAAAAAATCCTGCGCCATCGCCGCATCTGCCGTTATTGGCAAATGCGTTGTTCGCGCACAGCCCGCAAACCGCGCGTAAAAAGCCGCGAGCCGATCCGCCCGATCATTATTGGCGTGTCCGATATAGCCGATTTTCAATTTGGCAACGGGCCCAACCAGTGCAAGCAGGCGATCTTCAAGCAGTGCATCACGACCATCACCATCTTGCGAATGGGTAAAACCTCCGCCGCCAACAACAAATACCTGAATCAGCCCACTCATATCACTTTCCAAAATCTGGCCATGATTTCCGTTATCCGGCAGCTTTGGCGTCGCGTTGCGCCTTTCGCTTTGGTTGCCGTTTCGTCTTGCAAACAACATCAGTCTGAGCAGTTTTTTCTGAATAGGCAATGCGAATTAAAAAATATAACCTATACGTTATGCAAATGTATTTATTTGCAAATTATATTTGTTATCAATTCTTGTTAAACCCATAGTTAGATTCTAAAAACTGTGTAAAACAAGAGTCTGTTGGCCGACTGATTTTCTGAATATTCAAATGCAAATCACTGATCTATTTGGATTATAAAGGGGCTGCATCAAGAGGAGGAATAAATGAGAAGGCTTCTTTTGGCCATCCTGCGTGGCGCCACCAAACCGGTTGCATTGGGCATTGCCCTTACAATATCACTCACTTCATTTCAGGCCGTTGCTGACCCAATTGTCGCGCGCATGTCTGGTCATTGGAGTCCAACACATCAAAGCTCGATCCATTCACAGATGTTTGCCGATGAGGTAACAAAAAGGTCCGGTGGGCGGCTAAAGATTGAATACTACCCCTCTAAACAGCTTTTCGGCATTAGAGAGGTTCTTGGCGCCATCACCTCCGGCGCTGTTGAGCTTGGCGGCGTTGTCGGCGTTGTGAGCTTTCCACCGATTAACAAGAATTTTAATGTTGCCTCCTACCCTGGTCTGTTTGCCTCCTATGAACAACAGCGTGGATTTTTCCTGAATTCGGAAAAGGGCCAGGAAATCTGGGGGGATATCACCAGGAAGAGCAAATCGCAGCTGATCATGTATAACCCTGTTGGTCCGGTGATGACCTTCAGTAGCGCCCGTGAATTGACCGGCATTGACGCGATGAAGGGGCTGAAAGCCCGCCGCCTTTTGAAAAGCGAGCTTCCGATGTGGAAGGCCCTTGGCGCCAATGCCGTCTCACTGCCAACTGGTGAGGTCTACACGTCGCTTCAGACTGGCATGATTGACACGATCAATAGCCCCCCAGGATCAATTGAAGCCTACAGCTGGTGGGAATATCTGACCTATGGTCAAAAGCCCTATCAGTATTTTGCTGATGCCTACATCATGGCCAACCGCGATTGGATGGACAGCCTGCCTGATGATTTGCGGGAGCTCGTTTTGACTGTCGGCGCTGAAGTCGGCCAAATTGCAACTGATAACATTCTGGGCGCGGGTGAGGATACCTTGAAGAAATTTATTGAGCGTGGCGGCGTTGTGACCGAACTCAGCGGTGCCGAGAAAGTAAAGTTTAATAAATTGATGCAGGATGAAGTGATGCCAGCTATGGCAGACATGTTCGATGAGGATACGCTGGTCAAAGCCCAACAATATGCTGCCAACTAGTTTGCATCTCGCATTTAAAACAATGAGTCAGGCGCTGTGTTGAAAGCCGCACTTGCGTCTTTGTCCAAGCTGAATGAATGGCTTGAGAAAGCAATTTATATGCTGGCGATTTTCATTGTCGCCAACATGGTGCTTGCGCTGTTCTTGAGCGCGCTAATCAGATATGCCTCTGGCACTGGCTATGATTGGTTCATCGAACTGCCACCAATCCTCACTAGCTGGCTTGTCTTCCCGCTTCTGGGGCCGATGTTGAAATCCGGCACCCATATCAAGGTGGACATCCTGAATAATCTTCTGGCCCCACAGCAGTTATCGGTCCTCAGACTGATTATCGCGGTGATTGCCCTGCTGTCATCAATCGTCTTTCTTGTTGCTGGAGTTGAGGCCACCAGCCTCTATTTCATGCTGGGGCAGGTCATGGAGCTGGAAATCGAAATCCCGATCTGGTGGGTGTATCTCGCCTTTCCTTGCGGCTTTGGGATAATGATCTTATTCGCGCTGGAGCTGATCCTGGCTGAACTGGTGGTGCTGGGTGCCTCTATGCCCATTGATCCGGCCAAGCCTAACCCAACTAAAGGCCCGGAGAAGACTTAACCCATGTATGCGCTTGCAATATTCTCCTCGCTCCTTTTGTTGCTCATGTCGGTGCCGATCTTTTTGGTATTTGGTATCGGCAGCTCAGCCGCGGCCATTCTCGGTCTTGGCCTGCCCTGGTCAACTTTGATTCAGGTCTCCTTTGGCGCGATGACAAAGCACATTCTGGTTGCCGTACCTTTGTTTATTTTTGCTGGGATGGTGATGCTCCGCGGCGGTGCTGCCAAACGCCTGGTGGATTTTGCCACGGCGCTTGTTGGCCATTGGCCGGGCGGTCTTGGCATTGCCATGGTTATCGCCATGGGGTTTTTTGCCGCTTTCTGTGGCTCCATTCTGGCCGCCATCACGGCTGTTGGCACGATCATGATGCCAAAGATGCTCGAGCAGGGGTACCCCAGACCTTTTGTTATTGTTCTTGCGGCCTCGGCCGCGCTTCTCGAAGCTCTGATCCCTCCCTCAAATGCTGCAATATTGTTTAGCGCTCTCACCAATGTTCCGGTCTCGCAGACTTTTGCTGCCGGAGTGATCCCGGGACTGATCCTTCTTGCGTTTATGGTCATTGTTGTCCTGATCAAATGCCGCAACATCCGCAACCCGGAACGAGCTTCTGCGGCGGAACGCTGGCGTAGCTTTCTAGGCGCGCTGCCCGGACTATTCACCCCGATCATCATTCTTGGCGGCATTTATGCTGGCCTGCTGACCCCATCGGAGTCAGCAGCAGTTGCCGGTGTTTGGGCGATTGTGATGGGATTTTTTATCTACCGGGAACTGACCTTCACATCGCTGTGCCTTGCGCTAAAAGAAACGGCGACGATCACAGCGATCATTTTCGCCATCATTGCGACCGCCACCTTTCTCAGCGTGGTCCTGACTTACAGCCAGATCCCGCAACAGATCGTCAGTTATTTCACCGATATGGGCGCGACGTTTGCGCTGTTCTGGGTGGCGCTTGCGATCATTTGCCTGCTGCTCGGAACCTTTGTCGAGATCGTTCCAGTTTTCTATCTCACCGTGCCGATCTTTGCCGCGATCACTCTGTCATTTAACCAGAGCCTGCTGCATCTATATGTGGTGTTCGTTGCCTTTGCCGGAATCGGTATGATTACCCCGCCGGTCTGTGTTGGTATTTATACAAGCGCCAGCGTTATTCAGGAAAACCCGGCCAAGGCATTCCGCGAGGTACCACTTTTTGTTGCCGTTGGCATTCTTTATGGGATTTTGATGATCCTGATTCCTGAAGCCTCCACCTGGCTCCCGTCTTTGCTAACCCGATAAAGATCCGATAAGTCTCTCTGCCCCAATAGATAGCGAGATAGAGTGTAACCTTGAAGCGTTAGTTCATCGTTAGAACTTTGGATGGCTTCATCATTATCGCAACAACGGACAACAGCCACCCCGTGAGCTACTCTTTCACCCCGTGAGCTACTCTTTTAAGTAACACTATTTACTGAAGGCATGGGGGCGGGGGGCTAGACGTTGCAGTATTTGAGTTTATCACAGATGGAGATGGTGTAGCTAATTCCTATGATATCAATACTAATAAGAACTGTAGCAGCTATGCGTACCAGCATGCAGGCATATCAACAATGGTACATCGTCAAATATTTAGATGACGGGTTTGCAGCAGTTGGGTTGCTATCTATTGGCGTACAAACTAGCTAACAAAACGTGCCTGTTTACTTGTAAAACTTAGCCGTTCAGAAACGCTTGTGACGTTGTTCTTTTGTGCCTGTAGGGGAAACATCATCCTGTCGGGTGCATCTTTAGTCTGAGCAGTTATGCCTCAATAGGCAATCCGAATTAAAAAATAAGACCTATACGTTATACAAATGTATTTATTTGCAAATTATATTTGTTATCAATTATTGGCAATACCATAGTTACGTACCAATAATTGGGTAAAGCGAGAGTTTGTCGGTCGACCAATTCTTTGCATAGTCAAATGCAAGTCATTGATTTATATAAATTATAAAGGGACTGCATCACGAGGAGGAATTAGCAATGAAAAAATACCTTATTGCAGCAACACTGATGGTGTTAGCTAGTGGCGGTGCAATCGCTGCGCCAAGCGGCACTTTCAAACAGGCCCATGAATATGGGTTTGGTGACAAATCCAGCCTTGATCCGGCATCACGCGGCCGTGTCATGCAGATTACGGAAAAGCTAATGAGCCGGCTTATTCGCCCAGATATGAAGGGGTCACCAAGCCCGGATCTTGCCGTTTCATGGTCGGCAAATTCACAAGCCACCGAATGGACTTTGAAATTACGCGATGGCGTTAAATTTCATGACGGTAGCGCCTTTGATTCTGGCGACGTAATTTACACATTCAACCGTGTCCTGAACCCGGAAAATAAATCGCCTGCGCGATCCGCCATCAAGATGATCGAAAAGATGGAAGCACCGGACAAATCAACAGTGACCTTTAAACTGTCGACACCATTTGCCGATTTACCACTTCAACTGATGGATTATCGTTTGCGGATTATCCCAGAGGGATCGGGTGACAGCATCGCGGCATCAGGCATTGGCACTGGCCCGTTCAAGCTGTTGAAATTTGACGCTGCTGGCACCACTAAGCTTGAAGCCAATATGGATTACTGGGAAGGTGCGCCGGGCGTTGCAAATATGGAAATCATCGGCATCGGTGATGGTCAGGCACGCTTGCAAGCCTTGCTTGGTGGCCAGATTCATTTTGAAGATAAGGTGACCAATCAGCAAAAGCCTATGTTTGCCAGCAACAATAAATTCAAAATGATGGAAGTGCCGACCGGCAATTGGCGCGGTCTGGTATTCCGTACTGATGTTGCTCCTTTTACCGACATTCGCGTTCGCCAAGCGGTTCGCATGGCGGCTGACCGTGGTGAACTGGTCAAGCTTATCATGGGCGGATCGGCCACAATTGCCTGTGACACGCCGGTAAAGCCTGATGACCAATATCGTGCTGATATTAAATGTCCACAAGATATTGCCGGTGCCAAAAAACTTCTAAGCGAAGCGGGTTTTGCCAATGGTATTGATGTTGATGTCTATGTCGCAACATTGGAACCAACCTGGCCAACCCTTGCCGAGGCCTATCAGCAGCAGGCCGCAAAGGCGGGTATCCGGGTGAATATCAAACAGGTACCATCCGATGGATATTGGAAAGATACATGGATGCAAAAGCCCGTTTCGGCAACACGCTGGAACGAGCGTCCAGCCGATTCAGCCTTGCATGAAATCTATCTTTCAACAGCAAAATGGAACGAATCCTATTATAAGGATGCTGATTTTGATGCCCTTCTAGGCAAGGCACGCCGTGAGTTGAATTTTGACAAACGCCGGGCGCTGTATGTTCAGGCACAAGAGCATCTTTACCAAACCGCTGGTACATTAATTCCCTATCATGTGTCCAAGCTGTATGTGATGGGTGCCAATGTTAACGGCATTGATGCGGTGGAAAACCATTCTATCCGTTGGCATAAAGTAACGGTCAAATAATTGGATCCATTCATCTAAAAATGATGGGGCCAGCTTGATGGCGCAACACGCTGCAGAGCTGGCCCTTTTTTATGCGAACCAAACCAACGAGCAAAAGGTGGCTACGCTGTGCTTTTCATGCTGATAAGACGGGTTTTACTTGGTGGCGTGACGGTATGTATTGTTTCTCTCATCATTTTTGCTGGTGTTGAGATGCTTCCGGGCGATGCCTGCACTCAGTTTCTTGGTGAATATCAGGCGGATGAAGAGCTTCTTGCTCAATGCCGCAAGGATCTCGATTTAAACCGGCCGCCGATTGACCGCTTTGCCGAATGGACGCAAGGCGCGATTACTGGCGATCTTGGCCTTGCCGCCGATGGTACAACCAAAATCAGCACAATTGTCGGCGACCGGCTGAAAAATTCCCTCCTTCTGGCTTTTTGCGCCATGGCTGTGGGCATTCCGCTGGCGCTGCTTCTTGGTGTTGTCAGTGGGCTATGGCGTGACCGCCTTCCCGACATCATCGCGTCAACTCTGGCTATTTTTGCCATGACCATTCCCGAATTTGTTTCGGCAACATTACTTATTCTTGTGCTCAGCGTCTGGCTTGGCTGGCTGCCCGGCATTGTCCTGACCTCGGCAGCGGCACCGGCAAGCGAATTCTTTCCTGAAATTTTGCTGCCGGTGATCGTTTTATCCTTTGTGATGTGCGCTCATATCATGCGCATGGTGCGCTCATCAGTTATCGATGTGATGGCCAGCGACTATGTTCAGATGGCAACTTTGAAAGGCGTTCCCTATTGGCAGATGGTGTTTCGGCACGCGCTTCCTAACGCGTTACTGCCGGCGATCAATGTTGTGGCATTGACCATTGCCTGGTTGCTTGGCGGTGTTGTTGTGATCGAAGTCGTTTTCAACTATCCAGGCCTTGGACGGCTGATGATCGATTCAATTTCTGACCGAAACCTGCCGGTTGTGCAGTCAATCGCACTGATCGTTGCCAGCGTCTATGTATGCGTGAATCTTGCAGCAGATCTGTTGACGATGATTGCCAATCCCAAACTCCGCACGATGTATATGAGAAAATAATGACCGTATCTTCTACCAGCCATCAGCAGGAACAGGGTCGTTTTATTACGGTTATGAAGGATATTCTGGCACGACCATCAGGGCGTATCGGCCTGACCTTGGTGCTATTTCATATTCTGCTCGCATTGCTAAGCCCCTCGATTGCGCCATATGATTTCAAATTACAGAATTCGAGCTTGATGTTAAGCCCGCCATCCAGCGAACATTGGCTTGGCGCTGATCATTTGGGGCGGGATATTTTGTCACGCACTTTGATGGGTGGGCGCGAGGCCTTGCTTGTGACCGGTATTGCAACACCGCTTGCCGTGATCTGGGGTGGGTTCATTGGCATTTTATTTGGGCTTGTCGGTGGCCGTGTCGATGAAGTGCTGATGCGGGTTGTCGATGCGTTCTTGTCTTTGCCGTGGATTCTCAAAATGCTGGTTTTAATTGTCACTTTTGGCACTGGTATCGGCGTGCTGATTCCAACCTTGACGTTCTTTTACGGGATTCCGGTGATCCGCGTTGCCCGCGCTGCAACACATGACATCATTGCGCGCGATTTTGTTTGGGCGGCAAAAGCGCGAGGCCATAGCCGGATCAGCATTATCTGGCGCGAGCTTCTGCCCAATGTTCTTGATACATTGATGGTTGAAGGTGCTATGCGCTGGTCATGGATGTTGCTTGCCTTTTCCTCACTTTCCTTTCTTGGCTTTGGCGTGTCGCCGCCAACCCCTGATTGGGGGTTGATGATTTCGGATGCGCGCGGCTTTATGTCCTTTGCCCCATGGGGCGTCATTGCACCGGTCATTGGCCTGTCATCACTGATTATTGGCATTAACCTGTCTGCCGATGCCTTGGCCAAGGCGCTTGGTATTGACCGCGCACAAAAGGCACCGATGTAAAATGCCACAAAGTCCATTCATTGATATAAAGAATCTCTCAGTTGGCTATACCAGCCGAAGCGGTAAAACCATCCCGGTTCTGCGTGATGTAAATCTAAGCATTACCAGAGGTGATAGCATCGGGCTGGTTGGGGAAAGCGGATCGGGAAAAAGCACCTTGGCGCTGGCCGCAATGGGGTATTTCAAACGCGGGCTTCATGTGATTTCAGGACAGGTTCAGTTTGACGGGATCGACATGCTGAATATCGAGCGCAATGCCCTGCAACGCCTGCGTGGCGGGCGGCTTGCGCTGATCCCGCAAAATTCAGGCCAGTCCTTGACCCCGAATTTGCGTATTGGACAGCAGATCATTGAAGCCTTGCGCCTGCATAGCGATCTTCCGGCAACCGGCTTTGACGCGGGTGTGATTGATCTTTTGAGTCAGGTTCGCCTTCCCGATCCGATTGGGCTTACCGATCGCTATCCGCATGAATTGTCGGGCGGCCAGCAACAACGGGTGGCCATTGCAATGGCGCTTGCTAGCGACCCCGAAGCGTTGCTTCTCGACGAGCCAACCACCGGTCTTGATGTCACCACGCAAGCCCATATTATGGAGCTGCTTCGTGATTTGGCGAAAGACCGAAATCTTGCGATGCTGTATGTCAGCCATGATCTTGGTGCAATCGCCCGCGTCTGCAACAAAGTCATGGTGATGTATGCTGGCGAAACCGTTCTGACCGGTAGCGCAAAGCAGGTGCTTTTATCGCCGCGTCACCCCTATGCACATGGTCTGCTGGCATCAATACCACGGTTGAATGAAGCCAGCCTGCCACAGGCACTGGACGGGCGGCCACCAATGCCAAGCGAGACCATTACGGGCTGCGCTTTTGCCGATCGGTGCAAGCTGGCTGATCAAATCTGCCATTCGTCACCACCGCAACTGAACCATCTTGAAACTGGCGAGGCCGTTCGCTGTTTTCACCATGACCAGATTGGCCAGCTCAATCGAAAGCCCGAAAAATCAGCAAGGTCAAACCCCGTTGTCGCGGATAAGGATACTGCGCTTTCACTTGCCAATCTGGCGGTTAGCTATAGCCGGCCCGGGCTTTTGTCAAAGCTGTTTACACCGCAAGATACCCCGCCAAGCACCGTAGACAGGATCACGATTGATATAAAAAAGGGCGAAACATTGGGGCTGGTTGGCGAGAGCGGCAGCGGCAAGTCAACCATCTTGAAAACCATTGCTGGAATGGTGCCAGCTCAATCGGGCAACATCATTTTGAACCAGACCGAACCATTGGATACGATGGTCGAAAAACGGCCAGCAGCCTATCTTCGTCAAGTGCAAATCATCTTCCAGAATCCTGATGATAGCCTTAATCCGCGTCATACGGTTGCCCAGATTCTGGCGCAGCCGCTGCGTCTTTATTACGGGCTTTCCGGCACGCCTCTTCGCGACCGTAGCATCGCCATCCTCGAACAGGTTCGGCTTGGCGAACATTATCTCGAACGGCTTCCAAGCCAGCTTTCGGGTGGTGAAAAGCAACGTGTTGCAATCGCCCGCGCTTTTGCCGCAGACCCAGAGATCATTCTTTGTGATGAAGTGACATCGGCACTTGATGTATCGGTACAGGCGGCCGTGCTTGATCTTCTTGATGTGTTGAAACGGCAAGACGGAACAACCTATATTTTCGTGTCACATGATCTTGCTGTGGTGAAGGCAATTTCAGATCGGGTGGCCGTTTTATATCAGGGTCGCATTTGTGAAATTGGCCCCGTTGCCGCGGTTTATTCGGCGCCTTTCCACCCCTATACCGATGCGCTTCTTGGTGCGGTGCTGGAACCTGATCCGGATGTTGCGCCACGTCTGACGGCTGATGATGCGGTTGAATTATCACCACCAAAAACGGGCTGCCCGTTCCAGCGACGATGCCCACGCAAGCTTGGTAGCATCTGCGAAACCAATATACCCACTGCACAGGAAATCGCACCAGGGCATATCATCCATTGCCATATTCCGCAGGTTGATCTGTAATTCCGCCGTTAATGAGGCTTATCAAATGATCCAGAATCTTCGCGCTTTATTGGCACCAACAGGCAGGCTTCGGGTTGGCATAAATATGGCTAATTTCCTGCTGGTAACAGGCCAGCGCCCCGATGGTACACCAGATGGGGTTTCGCCTGATCTTGCCCGCCAGATTGCCCATAAACTCGATGTGCCTTGTGACTTCATCTGTTTTGAAAATCCTGGCCAATTGGCTGATTGCGTGAATGACAATATTTGGGATATTGGCAATATTGCTGTCGAACCTGCCCGTGCGAAACATATTGCCTTCACGCGGCCCTATGTTCAGATTGATGCCAATTTCATGGTTCACAAGAATGATCCCTATCGCACGAATGCTGATATTGATCAGCGCGGCATTTCCATCGCCGCCTATGGACGCAGTGCCTATGATCTGTGGCTGACAAGCAATTTTGCAAATGCCGGCATGATCCGAACACCAACAATTGCGGCTTCGCATGAATTATTCAAATCTGGGGGCGCGAATGTTCTGGCGAGCCTGAAGTCAAAATTATTGGACGAGATTGCCACAGACAGCGACTACCGGATCATTGAACCACCTTTCACCAGTGTTTTGCAAGCCTGCGGCGTCGCCAAGACCAAACAAACAGCCGTTGCGTTTCTAAATAATGTTATTGGCGAGTTGATTGCGAACGGCGGTCTTCAAAACTCACTTGATCAACATCATGTTACCGCCGAATTAACGTTACCACCGCGATAGGCGGTCTGATCATTGCCTAGCCCCATAACCATCTCTTGCCACGCATCAAAACGTAAATAGGCTTTTTTGAAATGCATTTCGGGGGCACAGTAATGGCGTCATTATTAGCAGATTGGCAATCGCCACAATGCAGCTTTTGATTTCTCTTTCAGCTTTGCTTTTATCCGTCATGCTTGTGCAGATGGGTATAGGCGCGCTTCGTCCGTTCGACAGCATCTCGGGTGCGGCGCTTGGCTTTACCAGCGTTGATATTGGGCTAATTGCCTCGGGGCACTTTGCCGGATTCCTATGTGGCTGCTTGCTTGGTCCAAAGCTGGTTTATCGTGCCGGACATTCACGTGCTTTTGCAATTCTTGCTGCTGTTGGCGTAATATCTATCATTGCTCATACGATCAAGGCCGATCCATATTTTTGGACATTTGCGCGAATTCTTGGCGGTTTTGCGGTTGCCGGATGTTACACCGTTATCGAAAGCTGGCTTCAAGCCAAAGCCACTAACCAAATCCGCGCACGAGTCTTTTCAATTTACCGGATTGCCGATTTCGCCGGGCAGATTTTTGCGAATAGTCTGATCGGCGTGCTGACACCGGCAAGCTATATATCCTATAATATCCTTGCCATGATCATGTGTCTTGCGCTCATCCCGCTGGCGGTAACCCTAAGCAAAGAGCCAAGCCTTCCAACGACCCAGAAATTTCGTCCATACTTGGCCTATCAAATATCACCTCTTGCCACTCTTGGCGTGGTGATTGCCGGTATCTCAACATCGGCCTTTGGATCAATCGCACCGCTCTATGTTGCCGATCTGGGCATGTCGAATTTAGAGATTTCCTATTTTTTGACGGCGGTAGTTATTGGCGGTGTTATTGTTCACCCGCCAGCTGGCTTTCTGGCCGACCGTTTTGACCGCCGCTCGGTATTGATGTTTTTCAGCATCCTTTCGACGGTTGTCTGTTTGGCGATTGGCAGTGATCTTGTCGGTCTCGCCGCGCAAGGGCATAGCGTATCGTTATTGCTTGCTCTATCATTTGGCATTAGCACCTTTCCGATTTATTCATTATCGGCTGCACATGCGAATGATTTTGCCGAACCTGATGATGTTTTGGACCTCAGCGCATCTTTGATTTTCTTCTATGCGCTTGGTGCCATCATTTCACCGATCATCGCAGGCTATATTATTGGCAGATTTGGAACATCATATCTGTTCATTTATATTTCCGTTGCGCATATTTTGTTGATGAGCTTTACCATTTGGCGCGCCATTGCACGGCCGGTATCCAGCGATGACAAGCCCTATGCCTATTACCCAAGAACAACCATGTTTATCGCAAATATTATTCGTGGACGTAACGCTTCGGATAAACGCGACAAACCATAGCGCATTATTTATTGCGTCTGACGCAACATCAGCAAATCAGTTCCGTGATGAAATCTTGTCGATAGCCACGCCAATGGGGCGGTGGCATAGGGCTTAACGGGGCTATGAATCATGCGTGATAAGCGGGCTTGTTCCGGCTGGCCGCTGCCAAACCAAAGTGGCAAATTCATCACAAGCGGGGCAAAATGCCTGCCAATCATCATGCCTGCTTTTGCAAGATGCGCAGTGCCAAAGTGACTGGGTATCTTCTTCACCGCCATCAAGATCGCGCGCCGCGCTGAATAATCGTTCAGCCTCACCGTCAAGCCCCGCACCGCGTGCCTGTTTGGCAACCAGAAAATATGCCGCTTTCTGTTGGCTTGACTCAATCTGTGCCAACAGCTTGCTCAGCTTTGCGATAAATTGGCCATCATTGCTTTTCCATGCCGTCTTTAGCCTTGTTGCAATGCTGTCATGGGGGTGAATTTTGAACGCTGTTTCCAGAATTTTCGCCGCGCGCCC
>ENA-OQVM01003790-OQVM01003790.1-marine-metagenome-genome-assembly--contig:-NODE-3790-length-16055-cov-3.790587_pt1 | contig 16055 bp, 9 predicted proteins | sample MGYA00237776_ERZ505498 | MGnify/ENA primary metagenome ERZ505498 (study PRJEB26159, sample SAMN06265151) | marine metagenome | isolation source: Helgoland LTER site | place: Germany:Helgoland, sampling... | reverse complement strand
ATACCAATTACCCGCGCATCCAAATCTTTCTTGGCTTGACCAATGGTGCCATCCCAGTAGAGATCCCAGGTCATCTTCTCGCCAATATAGGTAAAGGCTGTGGTCTTGGCGCCATCGGCCAATACGCCGGCCTCAGCCAGAGCGTCCATCCACATTTGCCAGTCCTCACCACCCATCACGGCAACAGTATCATCAATCTCCTGCTGGCTGGCGGCGTCCATACTGAATTCTTGAATCTCTTCTTTATCAGTATTAATGCCGCGCATGCTGATATTTTTGCCCACGGGCTTGAGGGTAGAATTAAATACTTCTCCAGTGACCGGGTGCTGACGACGTGGGGCAGCTAAGCTGTAAACCACCAGATCAACCTGACCCATATCTTCTTTTATGGTGGCTATAGCCTGCTCTTTTATCTCGCTGGAAAATGCATCGCCATTGATACTCTTGGCATACAGGCCATCGGCCTCGGCATAGCGGTGAAAAGCCGCACTGTTATACCAGCCCGCGGTGCCAGGCTTGCGGTCTGTACCTGGCTTTTCAAAGAAAACGCCCAGTGTGGAGGCACCGCCACCAAATGCTGCGGTAATACGTGCCGCCAGCCCATAACCTGTTGAGGATCCAATAACTAAGACACGCTTGGGTGAATCAATTGCACCCTGGCTTTTAATATAGTCAATCTGGTTTTTTACATTCACCTCACAGCCGGCAGGGTGAGTGGTGATGCACATAAAGCCGCGAACGCGGGGCTTAATAATCATCCAATTATCTCCATACTTTCTGGTAATAAACACTGCAGGCAATGGGCCCGCCAGCTAGCTGCGCATCATACAGCAAACCGCTGTAAATCTCGTTCTCGACTGGCAGTTTTTTTATTGCAGCTCAGGGCCGGCGACAGGAGTTTTTTTGCTTATCAGTAACCAGTTCTCCCCAGCAGCCCGTATACTTTGCAAAGGCTGTATCCATCCATCTCAATAACAGGCGCATCTGGTCTATGTCTTCAACTGCAGAGTCCGCATTAGAGTATCCATTTATGCGGGCGGAATTTATTCAGGCCCTAGAGACTAGCGCAAGCGCCTGTGCAGATACAGGCTGGGAGCCTATTCATCTGTCGCTGAACTATGATGATCAGGACGCTTTTATGCCCCTGTATCTCAAAGATCACAGCATGGGAGAATATGTCTTCGACTATGCCTGGGCCAATGCCTATCATCAGAATGGGCTGGACTACTATCCCAAGCTATTGACCGCGGTGCCATTTACTCCATCAGAGGGACCCAGGGTTCGCGGCAGCCAAGCTGTGAGCGAAGACCATTGCCAACAGCTCTTTGAAGAGGTGCTGGCAGTGGCTGCAGAGACTGGCGCCTCCAGCTGGCACTGCCTGTTTCCAGACAGTAGCCAGAGAGCGCTGTTTGATGACCCTAGACTGCTGCAGCGAAGCGGAGTCCAGTACCACTGGCAGAATCGTGACTACCAGAGTTTTGACGACTATCTTGCCGCACTCAACTCCCGTAAACGCAAGATGGTGCGCAAGGAGCGCGCGGAGGTAGCAGCCCAGGGGTTAAATATTGAGGTGCTGGAGGGAGCTGAGATCAGCCCGACTATCTGGCAGCTGTTCTATCAGCTCTACGAACGCACCTATGCCAAGCGCAATGGCACCAGAGGCTATCTTACCCAGGACTTTTTTAATCAGATTGCCAGCAGCATGCCAGAGCAAATTGCCATGGCCGTGGCCTATCACAATGAAATTCCAGTGGCCTGTGCTCTGTACTTTTTTGATTCAGAGACATTGTACGGCCGCTACTGGGGCAGTGCTGGGGAGTTTTCATACCTGCATTTTGAGCTCTGTTACTATAGCGGCATTGAGTTTGCCATTGCCAAGGGCCTGCAGAAATATGATGCTGGCGCCCAGGGTGAACACAAGATTATTCGCGGCTTTGAGCCTATCACTACCCAATCTCTGCACTGGATTCAGCACCCGCAGTTCCATGGAGCTATAGAGCGCTTTTTACAATCCGAACAGGCCTCTGTACAACAGCACCTGCAGCAGGCAAGGGAGATATTGCCCTACCGCAAAACCGGCTAGTTACCATTCGCCTATATTTTCCATGGAGACCCAGGGCTCCATGGTGGGCAGGCTATCGCCGCGCTGCAGCAGCTCAATAGAGATATTATCCGGAGAGCGCACAAAGGCCATATGGCCGTCTCTGGGTGGCCGATTAATCACCACTCCAGCGGCCATCAGCTTTTCACAGGTCGCGTAAATATTATCCACCCTGTAGGCCAGATGGCCAAAGTTGCGGCCGCCAGTGTAGGTTTCCGGATCCCAGTTATAGGTTAACTCAATCACTGGTGCGCTATTTGTTTGTGCCGAGTCGAGGTCAGAGGGAGCGGCGAGAAACACCAGGGTAAAACGGCCCGCTTCACTGTCTTTGCGGTAGACCTCGGTCAGACCCAGGGCATTGCAATAAAAATCCAGTGACTGTTCGAGACTGGCAACTCGAACCATACTGTGTAAAAACTGCATAAAACTGCCTCGGGTCAATAATTAAGTCTGGATTATAGACCTAAAACTCAGCCCCCTGAACATAAATCAGCTAGGGCTATAGCGCAGTAAAATTTACAGTGCCAGATGACGAATATCGCTGAGAGATTTAACCAGCTGAGTCATAAAGCGCCCGGCATCACCGCCATTGACCACTCGGTGATCGTAGGACAGACAGAGGGGCAGCATTAGCCGCGGTACAAATTCCTGACCATTCCACAGCGGCTGCATCTGGGATTTGGAGACACCCAGAATACCCACCTCAGGGCTGTTAACTATAGGCGTAAAGCCCTTGCCACCAATGGCACCAAGGCTTGATAGTGTAAAGCAGCCACCCTGCATATCTGCGGGTTTTAGCTTGCCATCTCTGGCACTGGCGGCCAGTGTCGCTATATCGGCAGAAATATCCCAGATGCCTTTTTCATCAGCATCTTTAATCACCGGCACAACCAGGCCTCTGGGGGTATCCACCGCCATACCAATATTGCAGTAGTGCTTCTGAATAAAATGCTCGCCGTCGGCGGCCAGTGAGCGATTAAATATCGGATTGCTCTGCATGGCTGCGGCCAGCGCCTTAATCAAAAAGGCAACAGGAGTTACCTTGATACCGCGCTTGGCGCCCTCATCCGCAAGGGACTTTCTGAAGTCTTCCAGATCGGTAATATCGGCATCATCAAAATGGGTGACATGGGGCACATTGAGCCAGTTGCGCTGCATATTGGCTGCAGTTAGCTTCTGAATCTTGCTCATGGGAATAGATTCAATTTCACCGTACTGGCTGAAATCAACAGCCGGAACCAAGGGAATACCAGAGCCAGTGGCAGCTGCGGGAGCCGCACGCAAAGCTGACTTCACATACAGATTTACATCATCTTTTTGCACTCGCCCCCTGGGACCAGTACCGGAGACCTGGCTGAGATCTACACCCAGTTCACGGGCCAGCATGCGCACCGCGGGACCAGCATAGACTTCACCTGACTCATTGGGTGCAGCTGTATCTACAATAGTTTGCACAGGCGCTGGCGCCTGCGGCACTATGGCTGGGTGAGCTGTTGGCTCTACCACTGCCTGAGGTGCCTGTACCTCTGCTACTGGAGCGGGCTCTGCGTTGGGACTGGTCTGGCTGACCTGCAGCACCGCCACCTCTGAGCCAGTGGTTAGCTTGTCGCCCTCTGCGGCAATAATTTTAATCACTGTACCACTGTGAGATGAGGGCACATCCATGGTGGCTTTATCTGACTCAAGCACCAGCAGGGTATCGCCCTCTTCCACCTGATCACCGATAGCCACAGAAATTTCAATCACATCGATCTGGTCTTCGCTGCCAATATCCGGGACTAAAATAAGCTGCTCTGCAAGACCGCCTGCCTGTTCTGCAGATACTGTAGCGGCTTCGGGCTGTTTAACTGGCTCAGGCTGTTCCTCAATAACTGCAGCAGCCGCTTTAGCTGGCTCGGCAGAGGCTTCTGCCTGTTGGCCTGCAACTTCAATTTCAATTTCCGCTATGGGATCGCCCACCTTTACCGTATCGCCATCAGCCACCAGAAACTTGACCAGGGTACCTGCAAAGGGGCTGGGTACATCCATGGTGGCCTTGTCAGATTCTAGAACTAACAGTGAATCCTCCAGCGCAACTGCATCGCCCTGAGCAATACTCAATTCAATAACATCGACGGTCTCGGCGCCACCCAGATCTGGAACTGTTACGATTTCTACGGCCACTTGTTATCCCTTTACAATTATTACTACAGTTTTACCCGTGCTATTTTTATCTGCGCTATTCACAGATACAGCTTACAGATACAGCGGATTGCTCTTCTCTGGATCTATACCAAACTCTTTAATCGCCTTAGCAACAACAGTTGGCTTAATCACACCCTGATCTGCCAGCGCCTTGAGGGCGGTGACAACCACAAAGTAGCGATCCACTTCAAAGAAGTGACGCAGTGCTGCACGGCTATCACTGCGGCCAAAGCCATCAGTTCCCAGCACATACATAGGCTGCTTGATATAGGCGCGCATCTGCTCAGCGTAACTCTTCATATAGTCTGTCGCCACAATCACCGGCTCTGAGCTGTCGCCCAGCTGCTCAGCAATATAGGACTGCCTTGGCTTCTCCGAGGGGTGCAGCAGGTTCCAGCGATCAACCCCCTGGCCTTCACGCACCAGCTCATTGACACTGGTCAGGCTCCAGATATCCGCTGCAACATCAAATTGCTCACTGAGTATCTCAGCAGCCGCACGCACCTCATTGAGAATAGTGCCAGCGCCCATCAAAGTAACACTGTGCTTTGCCGAACCGGCTTCAGCCAGTCTGTACATACCTTTAACAATGCCCTCTTCGGCACCCTCGGGCAAGCCTGGCTGCACATAGTTCTCGTTCATGGTGGTGAGGTAATAGAAGCAGTTCTCTCTGTCGTCAAACATACGCTTCATACCATCCTGAACAATCACCGCCAGCTCGTAGCTAAAGGCGGCATCGTAACTTTTACAGTTAGGTATGGTGTTAGCAAGAATCAGGCTGTGACCATCCTGATGCTGCAGGCCCTCACCGTTTAGGGTGGTGCGGCCAGCGGTGGCACCTATCAGGAAACCGCGCGCCTGGCTGTCGCCCGAGGCCCAGGCCAGATCGCCAATACGCTGAAAACCAAACATGGAATAGAAAATATAGAATGGAATCATTGGCACCGCGTTGGTGCTGTAGGAGGTGGCCAGAGCTAACCAGGCTGACATGGCGCCAGCTTCGTTAATACCCTCTTCCAAAATCACGCCTTTCTTATCTTCCTTGTAGTACATGATCTGCTGATGGTCATGGGGCACATATTTCTGTCCCGCCGAGGTATAGATACCCAGCTGTCGGAACATGCCTTCCATACCAAAGGTGCGGGCCTCGTCGGGCACAATGGGCACCACATACTGACCAATGTTTTTATCTTTAACCAAGGTCGAGAGTACTCGCACAAAGGCCATAGTGGTGGAAATCTCGCGCTCTCCGGTGCTCTCCAACTGCTTCTTAAAGCTGTTGAGAGCCGGCACCTGCATAGGCTCAAAGTGATGCTTGCGGGATGGCAGCGGACCATCTAACGCCTCGCGACGTCTTTTCATATAGGTAATTTCTGGGCTATCTTCCGCCGGACGATAATAGGGAACTGTCTCCAGTTCCTCGTCTGCAACAGGTATACCAAAACGATCACGAAAATAACGCAGCTGCTCAGAATCCAGCTTCTTGACCGAATGGGTGTCATTGGCAGCCTGGCCATCGCCCAGCCCATAACCCTTAACCGTGTGGGCCAGAATAACCGTAGGCTTGCCCTTGCTGGCTACAGCCTCCGAATAGGCTGCATACACCTTATAGGGGTCGTGACCACCGCGGTTAAGCGCCATAATCTGGTCATCGGTCATATCCTTGACCAGCTCCAACAGTTCCGGGTACTTGCCGAAGAAGTGCTCTCTGGTATAGGCGCCGCCATTGGACTTGTAGTTCTGCAAATCACCGTCACAGACTTCATTCATACGCTTGATCAGCATACCGCTCTTATCTTTCTCCAACAGCGGATCCCAGTGTCGACCCCAGATAACCTTGATCACATTCCAGCCAGCACCGCGGAAAACACCTTCGAGCTCCTGAATAATCTTGCCATTGCCGCGAACCGGGCCATCAAGGCGCTGCAGGTTGCAATTGATCACAAAAATCAGGTTCTCAAGCCCTTCGCGACCGGCCAGTGAAATAGCGCCCAGGCTCTCAGGCTCATCACATTCGCCATCGCCTAAAAAGGCCCAGACCTTGCGATCGCCCCGAGCAGACAGATCTCTGGCCGACAGGTAGCGCATAACATGAGCCTGGTAAATAGCCTGAATGGGGCCCAGCCCCATAGAGACCGTGGGAAATTGCCAGTAATCCGGCATTAGCCAGGGGTGGGGATAGGACGACAGCCCAGTGCCATCTACTTCGCGGCGAAACTTATCCAACTGCTCAGTGGTAAAGCGCCCCTCTAGAAATGAGCGGGCATACATGCCTGGGGAGCTATGGCCCTGGAAAAACACCAGATCACCCATATCATCGCCGTCTGAACCCCGGAAAAAATAGTTAAAGCCCACATCATAGAGTGTGGCCGCCGAGGAGAAACTGGCGATATGACCACCTATGCCTTCACTCTGCTTATTGGCTCGCATCACCATGGCCAGCGCGTTCCAGCGCACCAGAGAGCGAATACGGCGCTCCATAAACAGATCGCCAGGCATGGTTTTTTCCTGACTTACAGGGATAGTGTTGCGAAATGGCGTAGTCACCGACTGGGGAAGTGAAATACCTTCGTCCGCGGCATGCGCCTGCAGCTGTGTGAGGATATAGGTTGCCCGCTGGTCCCCCTGAGCCCGACAAATTGAATCAAAGGCGTCAAGCCATTCTTGAGTTTCAGTTGGGTCTAAATCCTGCGACATGCGGCACCAATCAAAGTTAGTTAATGGCGAGGAAAGCAGCCTGTGAAAGGTTAGATTAACCCCGGGACTAGCATCCCGCAAACTGCCTCACTCTTTGGCGCAACATTTTAATGTAGCTTAACTACAAATTCAACCTATTTGGCTTAGAGGATAAAATCAACATTTTCTATAAATAACATTAGATTAACTAGATAACTTGATGTAATTATTAGATTAAAATAATTTATAAGCCAAAACTTAATAAGTTAGTTTAACTACAAATTGCCCGGTTTTACCTAGATATTAAAAATCATAGCTATAGGCAATATTCTCTTTGCGTCTATCCACTGCGGTATTTTCGCTCCCCGGCTCGGCAGTTTTCAGCCACAGGCTGCGGGACTCCTTGGCCACCAAATCACCGTAAGCCTGCTGCAACTCGGCCAGGGTCAGAGCACGAATAGCTGAGGCCAGCTGGGGCCGAAAATCAAAGTCCTCATACCCCATTCCCAGAGACTCTACAATCCGACCATTCATTTCCGAGAGATTCTTGGGTTTCTCTTCTAGATTGCCCAGCAAGGATAGCTGATAACGCTCTAAATCCGCCTGGGTCAGGGCCCCAACCTGCTGAGTATAACCAGCCAAAAACCCCTCAAACTCCTGTTGCAGAGCCACCTCATCGGCTACCGGTGACTGAGCCAGCAGCGCCAGGCCAGGCACAGGGCCAAAATGACTAGCAAAGGCAGACACCACATAGCCCAGCTGCTTCTCGGTGCGCAGGCTGTTGTAGAAAGGTGCTGACAGCATCTCGCCAAGCACAGCGAATAGCGCGCGTTCACGCAGGCTGTCATCGGCTCCCTGCTTGTAGAGCACCATCACTGAGTCTTCGTGATCAACTGGTATCTGCGCCTCTATTGCCCCAGGCTCCAACCTGGCCACAATCTGTGGATTATCGACCCTGGCTAACTGCATAGCCCCAGATAGCTGCTCCACTATAGCTTTGGCGCCCTGCTCTGTGTGATTGCCGCTCACCAAAACTTTTAGCTCAACATTAATCAGTAACTCCGCAGCAAATTGCTGTAACTGCTGCAAACTCACCTGCTCTAGCACCGGGGCTTTTTGCAGTGGGGTCCAGCTTCCATTAATCATTGAATAGAGCCCAGACATTAGCTGCCTAAAGGGATATTCGCGCTGAAAATTAGACCAGCGACGCAGTCTGGATTGCTTGAGTCGCTCAAATCGATCCTGATCCCAGTCGGGATTATTCATAGCCTTGAGAATATCGCCCAGTAAAACCGATTGTTTGTCTGAGTAACCGCCCACCACTATAGACAGCTCCTCGCTGTCGGCACTGAGCGAGAAGTTTAGCCCCGCCTCAGAGGCAGGATAGACTCGGGCATTGAGCTGATCAGACAGCATATCCAGAAACAGCTCCGCCTTTACCAGCCCAGCAATGCTACTGGTCATATCTGTGCCCAGAGAGGCAATAATATGAGCCTTGGGCACTGAGAACCTGGTATCCACAAGATGCCAGGCGCGCAGACCCGGCTGATCCACAATCAGCACAGGCAGTTCTACACTGGAATCTGTCTGAGCAAGCTCAAGACGATCGGGCAGATAGGGATTTCGCTCGGCTATCGCTAGCTCTGGCACCGCCTTGGGTGATTTCCAGGCGGCTAGGGTTTCCGCGGCCACCGGAGTTAGTGCATAACCCGCCTGATAGCGTTCGGAAACCTTATCTGTCACTACCTCGGGCGCCGACACCATCATTATCAGATTGTCTGGAGTCAGGGCGCTGGCCGTCTTGGCAATCAGCTCCTGGTCCCAGCCCGTCATGCTATAGCCGGCCCGCAATACATCGGCAACCGGATACAGCTGCATCATGCCCGACAGAGAGGACACATAGCGCATGGGGCTCTGCTTCTCCTGAAAACGAAAAGCAACATCGCTCATCTTGGCCTGCTCATCGTAGCGCCAACTTTGCAGCCCCTGGTTGCGCAGCTTTTCAATCCAGGCAAAGAGCATCTCGACAATCTGATCCCGCTGGGCAAAACCCTGGGGAGTCAGGCCGATATCTATAGAGAACAGGCTGGAACCGCGATCTTCCAGCCCCACACCAGCACTCAGACTTTCGATAAGCCCGCGGTCTTTAAGCACCTGCACCAGGCTGCCCTGCCCCTCATGGCCAATCACTCCGCCCAGATAGCGAGCCGGTTTAATCTGCCAGTGGGGCTGCATTTTTGGCAGCTGAAAACTCAGACTCAGCTCGCGCATCTCCTTGAGCGGCTTAAACTCAATCACCAGCGGCAGGCGCTGTGGCTGAATAAGCCGGTCTATGGGGGGCGCAACCTGTGCATCATTGTTGGCTATAATTTCAAATCTGGGTACCACCATGGCCTCTAGCTCGTCCAGGCTCTCGCGACCCAGCACCACTAGCTTCATTAAATTGGCCGAGTAATATTGCTGGTAGATATCCAGCAGATCATCGCGCACCGGTCTGCCCTCTAAATCTGCCAGAGTCTCAAGATTACCCACTGTAAATTTCGACATTGGGTGAGCCGGATCCACCTGGGTCTGCAGCACCTCCCACTGGCGGCGACCATCATCCTTTATTTTCAGTCTGTATTCAGACTCAACCGCATTGCGCTCGCGATCCACATATTTGGCATCAAAGTTTGGGCTCGAGAAAAACGGCGCAAACCGGTCCAGAGCTTGCTCTAGGTAGTCGGAGTTGATATCAAAGAAATAATTGGTGTTCTCCAGGCCTGTGCCTGCATTATGGCTGCCACCATGTTCGGAGATAAAAGTCTGATACTCGCCTGGAACCGGGTAATCGCTGGTGCCTAAAAACAGCATATGCTCAAGAAAATGTACCAGCCCCTCTCGATCTGCGGGATTCTGGTAGCTGCCTACATATACGTCCAGAGAGGCCGCCGAAGTCTCCGCCTCCGGGTCACTTATCAGCAGAACATCCAACTTGTTCTTCAGTTTGATATGGCGATAGTCCCGCTGATCATTGGGGCTTTTTACCAGGCTGGGCAGGCCATTGGCCTGCCTCTCTGCCGCTGGTTCTCCGCCGGCACAGCCCTGCAAAATAGCTAGCATACACAGCGCGGCCAGCAAAGATGTGGCCAGCCCAAAAACCGATCTACCTGACCGAGGCAATATCAACATGGAGAGTTCCTTTTTATATCGCCCCTCGGGGCTAAGTTTATTAATGTAGCTGCGCCTGCAACTCTCTAGACTCAAGCCTCTAGACTCAAGCATCTAATAGCAGCGTCTTGAGCATAACATCCAGCTTAGGCCTCTGAATCTGCTGCTATTTCTGAGCTTTCAGTCAATGCACTGCGGGGCCAGGCGTTGTAAACCGCCTTGACCAAAGTGGCCAGAGGAATGGCAAAGAACACGCCCCAAAATCCCCAGATACCGCCAAAAAACAGCACGGCGACAATAATGGCGACCGGGTGCAAATTAACCACCTCCGAAAACAGCAGAGGCACCAGCAGGTTGCCATCGAGAAACTGGATAAAACCATAGACCATAAACAACCAGAAAAAGTCGGCTGAATAGCCCCACTGCATATAGCCCACCAACAGTACCGGCAGGGTCACTGCTGTGGCACCAATATAGGGAATCAGCACAGATAGCCCAACCAGTAGCGCCAGCAGTGCCGCATAGTTAAGGCCAAGAATCAAAAAGGCAAAGTAAGAAGTCACACCCACAATAAGAATCTCGATCGCCTTGCCACGCACATAGTTGGCAAACTGTATATCCATCTCCGACCAGATAGCAGTCATCACACTGCGCTCTGTGGGCAGCAAGCCGGATACAAAGTTAATCAAAACGTCCTTATCCTTGAGCATAAAAAATACCAGCATGGGCACCAAAAATAAGTACAGCAGAATGCCAAATAACCCTGGGAAGCTACTTATAGACAGGCTGAGAATTTGCTCCGCAAGACTGGCCGCCTCTTCTGAAGCTCGGGCCACAATAATTTGAAACTGCTCAGGGCTGACATATTCGGCATATTTTTCCGGCAGAGTAATCAGCAGATCGCGAATCCTGCCCAGCATATTGGGCAGCTCGGCAATAAACAGCGAGGTCTGGCGACCCACAATTGGAATCAGCACCACCAGCACCGAGACAAAGCCAACAAAAAACAGCGTAAAGGAAATGGTAATGGCCAGGCGCAGAGGAACACCGCGTCGAGTCAATAAATTGACCAAACCCTGTAGCAAAAACGCCAGTATCATGGCAGTAAACACAGGTCCCAGCACTGCGCCCAATGTAGTAGCAACCACCAGCGCCACAGCCAGCATCAGCGCTAACAGCACAGCCTCTTCGTTGCTAAAGTACTGCTCTTGCCACTTTTTAAACACCTGCTTCATGCACAACCCTCGGTAAACTCTAGTCCATTTAACTGCTTGCTGAGGTTCAGGGTCAACCCATTTTGACCTCAAGCCTTTTAGGCCCCGTATCTGACATGAAACCAGGGCATATTTCAACTGTCGAAATCGATAACATTATTCGCTACAGTGGTGCGACTAGACTAACTCCCAAAGGCAATTAGATTTAATTTTGAAATCTCCCAATTCGACAGCAATCGCGGCCAAGCAGAGCAGTGGCAGAGTGCCGGCAACCATATTGTCCAGCATTCTCTTATCTGTGCTTTTTTTTGCCCCCGGGCAATCAGCCCCAGAAGCTGCAGACATAAAGCTGCCCATACTGGGTGACAGCGCCTCAGGCATTGTATCCAAACAGCAGGAATATGAACTGGGTAGAACCTGGCTCAAGGCTTTTCGCAGCCGGGTACGTGAGCATGATGATCCGCTTATGCAGCAGTATCTTGAGCAGCTGCTCTACAATCTGGCCACCTACTCGGATTTGGAGGATCCCAGGCTTGAGCTGGTGATTGTCAATAATCCCACCATGAATGCATTTGCAGTGCCTGGTGGCGTGGTCGGCTTCCACACCGGGGTGTTTGCCCTGGCGGAAACCGAAGACCAGATGGCCTCTGTACTGGCACACGAACTGGCGCACCTAAGCCAGCGGCACTTTGCCCGCGGGCTGGAGGCCCAGCGCTCCTCGAGCATGGTTAGCCTGGCCGGACTGTTGGCCAGTCTGGTGATTGCTGCCACAGCTGGCGGTGATGCGGGCATGGCCGCTATCACTACCTCTCAGGCCATGGCCATGGATAACCAGCTGCGCTACAGCAGATCCAATGAGCAAGAGGCTGACAGAATGGGGCTGCAAACCATGGAGCGAGCTAACCGCGACCCAGGAGCTGTGGCTGATATGTTTGCCACATTGCTCAAGGCTACCCGCTATTCAGGCAGCCGCCCCCCAGAATTTCTGCTGACCCACCCGATTACCGAGAAACGCATAGCCGATGCCCGCGGCCGCGCCATGGGTGCATCCATGCGTCACTATCCGCGCAGCCCGGAGTTTCACCTGATCAAGGCTCGGGCTCTGATAGCCATATCTAACAAACCATTGGATGCCATTAAGCGATTTAATGCACAGCTCAAAAGCAACCCCCAGAATCCACAGGCTATTTATTATGGTCTAGCTCTGGCCCATACCAAAGCTGGCAATTACAAGCAGGCCCGCCAGATTCTCGATCCCCTACTGAGAGATAACCCTTACCAGCTATCCTTTCAGTATGCAGATTTAGAGCTGGATATAGCGCTCAGCCGCTATGATCAGGGGCTGACCAAGGTAGACAAGCTACTGCGCCTCAGCCCCAACAGCTATCCCCTGACCGCCATCAAATCCGAGATTCTATGGCAGGCTCACCGCTATGAGGAGGCTGGATCCGTTTTAACCGCACTGAGTCGAATGCGGCCGGAAGACCCCATGATCTGGTACAGGCTGGCTGAGGTGCGCGGATTGGCAGGTAATATCTCCGGGGTTCACGAGGCCAGAGCAGAGTACTTTATATTGGTAGGCGCCCTGGATATGGCGAGAGAGCAGCTGACCCTGGCTGCAAAACTGGTGGCCGCAGACTTTAAGCGCTCGGCAATTGTCCGCCAGCGCATAAGAGATATCACCGCATTGGAAGATCGTATAGAAAAGCTCTAGTGGCTTTTGGTCGGGTAATTGGTTATCTGACAGCTGGAGCTAGATCTATAGCCTGGAGGCCAGGAGCTTAGAACGCAGCGAGACCTAGGCTTTAAAGTTCATCATCCGCTCAAGGGATTTATAGGCCTGGCGACCCAGTGCAGGCTCTACCTGAATTTCATTTCTGCCCTGCTCAAGACAGTCGAGCAGGTTTTGCAGACTATTCATACCCATCCAGGGACAGTTTGCACAGCTGCGACAGGTGGCTCCACTGCCACCAGTGGGGGCGATCAATAATTGTTTATCTGGCACCGCCTGCTGCATCTTATAAAAGATACCCTGATCAGTTGCCACAATCAGTTGCTGCTGTGGCAGGTTTTTGGCGGCAGCGATCAGCTGCGAGGTAGAACCAGCCACATCTGCTATCTCCACCACCGACTCCGGAGACTCAGGGTGCACTAACACCGCAGCGTCGGGGTAGACCTTTTTCAGATCCAGAATTCCCTTGGCTTTAAATTCTTCATGGACAATACAGCTGCCGTCCCACATCAACATATCGGCACCGGTATTTTTTTGCACATAGGCACCCAGATATTTGTCCGGTGCCCAGAGAATCTTCTCGCCCTGCGCATCTAGATAGTCCACCACTTCTAGAGCAATGCTGGAGGTGACCACCCAATCGGCCCTGGCCTTAACCGCAGCTGAGGTATTGGCGTAGACGACCACGGTGCGATCCGGGTGCTGATCACAGAAGGCGGCAAACTCATCGATGGGACAACCCACGTCAAGGGAGCAGGTGGCCTCCAGACTGGGCATTAAAACCCGCTTGTCTGGGGTCAAAATCTTGGCGGTCTCGCCCATAAACTTAACCCCGGCAACCACCAGGGTTTCGGCTTTGTGGCTATTGCCAAAGCGAGCCATTTCCAGGGAGTCCGAGACAGTGCCACCGGTCTCTTCGGCCAGAGCCTGAATCAGTGGGTCTGTATAATAATGGGCAATAAGCACTGCATTTTTTTCAATTAACAGCGCTTTGATTTTATCCTGCAACAGCGCCCTGCGCTCAGCATCAATTTCAGTGCTGGCGGGCACCTGATTGAGATAGGTCTCAACCAGCTCCCGGGGGCTCTGATACTCGGCTGTACCGCCTGTCTGTTGCTGATCGGTCATAATTCCATCAATACTCAAAGTCTGCTTGCAGGCAGATAACTAGAAACGCGATAGCCAGTAAACCACTGCGACCATGATAATAGAGAGTACGGCTATAACCGCAATTGCATCTGCTTTTGAATCACCTGCTGTGTCTGGTTTTGTTTCTTTAGCCATGGATAGGTTCCTGTGTTTCAAGTATTTATTTCAAAGGGGTTTTTTTTCCGACGCGCATTCTAACAACCAAATCTGTAACTGTCTTGCATTCCAGAGCTCAGAATCCAAACAGCCCATTATATCCAGCGTATTTGGCTATGCTTGACGAAAATTTAGCCTCAGCCAGCCTTATTCCCAATAGATAGCCACATATAGGCAAATAATAATTCAAAAGAATAACCCCTGACGTTATCATAGCGCCCCTAATCTAGCTGCACGTAAACCAGACCCACATGTATAAATACGACCAATACGACCAAAAGCTTGTCGATGAGCGCGTCGAGCAGTACCGGGATCAAACCCAGCGCTACCTGGCTGGCGAAATCTCCGAGGAGCAATTTCTGCCCCTGCGCCTGCAGAACGGACTCTATGTTCAGCGCCTGGCTCCCATGTTACGCATAGCTGTGCCCTATGGCCTTCTGAGCAGCAAGCAGGTTCGCAAACTGGCTCATATCTCGCGCCGCTACGACAAGGGCTATGTGCACTTCACTACCAGACAGAATATTCAGCTTAACTGGCCCCAGCTGGAAGAGGTGCCGGATATTTTGGCAGAGCTGGCCAGCGTTGAAATGCACGCTATTCAAACCAGCGGCAACTGTATTCGCAACACCACCACAGATCAGTTTGCGGGTGTGGCCAACGATGAAATTGAAGATCCCAGACCCTGGTGCGAAATTATTCGCCAGTGGTCTACTCTGCATCCGGAATTTGCCTTTCTGCCCCGTAAATTTAAGATTGCTGTCTGTGGCTCGGAAGAGGACAGAGCGGCATTTTTACTCCATGATATTGGCCTGCAACTGGTAGTAAACGACCAGGGCGAAACCGGCTTTCAGGTTTATGTGGGCGGCGGACTGGGTCGCACGCCTGTCATAGCCTCACTGATTCGCGAGTTTTTACCCAAGGAACATCTGCTCACCTATCTGGATGCTATTCTCAGGGTCTATAACCGCTACGGCAACCGCGACAACAAATACAAGGCGCGAATTAAAATCCTGGTCAGAGCCTGGACTCCAGAAGTCTTTGCTCAGCGAGTTGAGAGCGAGTGGGCCCATTTAAAAGATGGCCCGGCAACTCTTAACGGCAGTGAGATTGAGCGGGTCAAAGGATTCTTTACCCTGCCCGACTATCGCTCGATCGACCAGACCTCTGTGGACAGCCAGGTAGCGGCTCTTGCCGCGGACAACCGCGCCTTTTCTCGCTGGCTAGACCGCAATGTAAGGGCTCAGAAACAACCGGGCTACGCCTCGGTCAGTCTGTCCCTCAAGCCGGCGGGGGTGGCCCCTGGTGATGTCACTGATCAGCAGCTGGAAATCATTGCCGATCTTGCCGATCGCTTCTCCTTTGGGGAAATTCGCTCCACCCACAACCAAAATGTGGTGCTGGCAGATGTGGCTAAGGACGAACTCTTCGAGCTCTGGCAACTGGCAAAAGCCGCTGGCTTAGCTACGCCCAACATTGGCACCATCAACGATATGATCTGCTGTCCCGGTGGCGACTACTGCTCCCTGGCCAATGCCAAATCTATTCCCGTAGCCGAGGCCATTCAACGAAAATTTGACGACCTGGACTATGTCTATGATCTGGGTAATCTGGAACTCAATATCTCCGGCTGCATGAACGCCTGCGGCCATCATCATATCGGCCATATAGGTATTCTGGGTGTGGATAAAAAAGG
>ENA-OQVM01003784-OQVM01003784.1-marine-metagenome-genome-assembly--contig:-NODE-3784-length-16070-cov-3.500969_pt1 | contig 16070 bp, 13 predicted proteins | sample MGYA00237776_ERZ505498 | MGnify/ENA primary metagenome ERZ505498 (study PRJEB26159, sample SAMN06265151) | marine metagenome | isolation source: Helgoland LTER site | place: Germany:Helgoland, sampling... | reverse complement strand
AGTTGACTACGACACCTACACCCTCATTGACGAATACCCCTTTCCCGGGACCGAGTATTACACCGAGACGCGTGCTGACGCATCGATTGCAAAATTCGAAGCGACTAACGATGGGTTTTTAGCCGTTCTCCATGCGTTTAGAGAGGCCAGTAAGCTCAGAGACCTCGCTAACTTGTATACGGTCTTAGATCGCGATCACACGTACTACATTGGCAGTAAAACCGGCGTTATTACCGCTTATACCGACGAAGATCCCGCAGATTCTCAATCGAGGATTGTTAAAAAGGGGGTATTTAAGTTCCCAGAGCACATTACGGGTCCGGTCATGGGACTCAGCATGACCTATGACGGATGGCTCATTGCGGCAACTGAGCATGGTTACATTGTGGCGATGAAGCGCGACTTCTCGGAGTACCACTCAATTCGGGTTAAACACAGTGAGGGTGCCGAAACTAAAGCCACAAAACCGACCGGCTACGGTTGGATACGCAATGCCTTTGCCATTGATGAACACGGCGGTATTTACATCGCATCTCAGCAGCATATGCACAAGGTTGTTTGGACCGGCGAGGGTTTGAGTGCGGATGTTGCTGATGGTGCATGGACGTCCGAATACCTGAACGGCTGGGGGCATGGTACGGGCGCAACGCCGTCACTTATGGGGTTTGGTACCGAGGACCAGTTTGTCGTGATTACAGACGGCGAGCCGCAGATGAACATGGTGCTCTTTTGGCGAAACGATATTCCTGAAGACTGGCAGGGCGTTTCAGGTGCGCCGAGTCGCCGAATTGCGGGGCAGCTGCCGGTGAATTTGGGCGATAAGTCACTGATGGAGATTCAGTCTGAGCAGTCTGTTGTGGTGTCGGGTTACGGTGCGATGGTTGTTAATAATACGCCGCGCAATGTCCCGTGGTATTTACCGGAGCGAGCCAGAGGACTTCTTGTCGGGTATCTGGGCAGTAATCCCGACCACCAGCCTTACGGTCTGCAAAAGTTTCAGTGGAATCCTGATGCACAACAACTGGAATACGCGTGGGTGAACGCGGACACCAGCTCACCAAGCAGCGTCCCCATTGTGGGTATGGGATCGAATCTCGTCTATTTCGTCGGCGCTCGCGACAATCAATTCACGCTAGAGGCCTTGAACTGGGATACCGGCGCCGCCGACTTTCATTACCTCATTGGCGGTCAGCGCTACAACGTTATGTACTCGGGCACGGCCATTGACGAGGATGGACGGATTCATTACGGCACGCCCTGGGGAAGGGTTCGCCTGACACCGAAAACAACACCCGGTAAATAGTCTGGTCTCTTGCCGCTTTTGGACCTTGTGGCGGCAGGTTAAATTTTGGAAGATCAAACGCGACACCGATGGCAGCGACGCCCTGTATTGCGAACAATAAGAAGAGAATTACATGCTTTTAAAAACACATTTCGCCCGCACAATTCTGGCGGTCATCGCCGCATCCATTCTGGCCAGTGCGCAGGTGACTGCCGCTGAGCGCCCCAATGTTGTTGTGATTGTGGCCGACGATCTTGGGTGGGCCGATGTGGGGTACCACGGGGGCAATATCGACACGCCGTCATTGGACAGGCTGGCTGAGCAAGGTGTCCAGTTGAACCGGTTTTACACCACGCCCATTTGCTCCCCCACACGGGCGGCGCTAATGACAGGGCGAGATCCCATGCGTCTGGGCGTGGCCTACGGCGTGATCATGCCCTGGGATAATATTGGAGTGAACCCAGCGGAGCATTTTATGCCCGAGTCTTTTGGCGCCGCGGGCTACCAAACAGCCATGGTGGGTAAGTGGCACCTGGGTCACGCGCAAATGACCTACCACCCCAATGAGCGGGGTTTCGAGCACTTTTACGGACACCTTCACACCGAAGTGGGGTTTTACCCGCCGTTCGCCAATGTCGGGGGCAAAGATTTTCAAGTCAATGGTGTGACGGCCGACGACGAAGGTTATGAAACGTATCTCTTGGCCGATGAGGTCTCGCGTTACATCCGCGAGCGCGACACGCAAAAGCCATTTTTTATTTACATGCCGTTTATTGCCCCGCACACACCACTTGATGCGCCGGCTGAACTGCAAGAAAAGTACAAAGACATCGACACAGATTTACCCCCGGCACGATCGAATCAAACAGACTCAACGCGACGAATTTCAAAAATGTTGATGCGTGAAAGTGCGCGGCCGATGTATGCCGCCGTCGTTGACGGGATGGATCAAGCGATTGGTCAAGTCCTTAACACGCTCGATGAGGAAGGGTTGAGCGATAACACCATTGTCTTGTTTTTCAGTGACAACGGGGGCGCAGCCTATTCTTACGGCGGTGCGGACAATGCGCCACTGCGCGGCGGTAAGGGTGAGACGTTTGAAGGCGGAATTCGGGTAGTGTCGCTCATGCGCTGGCCGGAGAAATTACAAGGCGGTCAAATATTCGACCAGGTGATGACGGTGATGGATGTCTTCCCGACGCTCGCTGACGCAGCAGGTGTGGACCCGCTAAATACGTTCGAATTTGACGGCAGCAGCCTATGGCCCTCGATCAGTGAGGGGACGACGCACACGCGTGAAGACATGATTATGTTCGCCTCTGAGATCCCAATCTACGGCAGCTTCAAACTGACGGCGTTTGACAACACCTGGAAGCTCGTTCAAGAAATGGAGCAGGACCAGCTTTCGACCACCGTAACGAACTATCTATTTAAAATTGCGGACGATCCGAACGAGTACAACAACTTGGCCGCAGAGTATCCTGACATTGTGGTCTCCATGAGTAAGGCAATCAGCGAGTGGCGTGCGCTTCACCCCGTAAGCGGGACGCGTTCGGTTTTAATTCCGCCGCCGGGTTGGCGGGCCCCTAAAGATTGGGCGTCCTACCCACGACCGCTTGAGGATTTACAAAGTGACACCACACTTGGGCTTGTGCCGTCAGAGCTCTACCTTCGTATTCTTGATATGCAGCATGGGCAGCGAGGCCGGCTGATGTACGGTTGTTTAGAGCGCTGGTGGTCGCTGGGGTTCTGTTTAGAGAGTAATTGAAAATGGTAAGTCGTCCTCGCTGACTTACGCTCTGGGCCTCAGCTCGGTATGGTATGACGGGTGTCCCTAATAGGTTGTCCTATGAGTCAGTCATCACTGCATATCGTGCTTTGTCAGCCCGAGATTCCGCCTAATACGGGCAATATTATTCGGCTTTGTGCGAATACCGGTGCAGCGCTTCACATGATCGAACCCCTAGGCTTTGAGATGGATGACAAACGGCTGAGGCGTGCGGGGCTTGACTACCACGAGTTCGCCAGCGTGCGAACCTGGGAGAGCCTGCCTGCCTATGCGAGCGCCCATGCTGGTCGACGCCTAATCGCCATAGAGACCTGTGGTGAGACTGTCCATTCGGAAGTGACCTATGAACACGGTGACTCACTGGTGTTCGGGTCTGAAACCAAGGGTCTTTCGGATGAGATCCTGGCGTTGTTTGAGCAAAGCAACATCGTGCGTCTGCCCATGTTGCCTGGGAGTCGAAGTTTGAACCTCTCCAACGCGGTTGCTGTTGCGGTTTTTGAAGCGTGGCGGCAGCTCGACTTCGTGGGGCGACACTAGATCTAAACGACACAGCTCTGCTCGCCCCAATGAGTTAGCTCTGCTTGTCGAGTTTCACATCACCCGCAACAGACACCCACTCAGGTGCTGAGCCACACCAAATTTGAACTTGCGGGGGCAGTTGGTCTTTTTGTCTGCATCCGCCCAGCCGAAGAGATAAAAGACCTTCGCCGTCGGCACTGCTCGTGTGAATGCCCGAACCACACTTACCGCAGAAGCTGTAATGACGCGTATTCCCGCTGTCCGCCAACTTCTCATACGCCTTGAGCTGGCCTTGAGTGACCTGGAAGCTGTCGCGCGATACGCGCGCCGCATACTGAAACGCCGACGAGCCAAAGGTCTGACAGTCGCTGCAATAACAGACGGCAACGAGTTTGGGATCAGCAGTGGCTCGCCAGGTGATGGTGCCGCAGTGACAGGCTCCGTCGATCTGCATAATGGTTTGACCTCTTCTAAAACGTTGTCGTATGGTTGTAATGGCATAGAAAGTGCCATTTTATGGGTTGTCGTGATCAATTTGGCTAAGACCCGCATTACAACGTATAACAATAACCGATGTATTGGAGGCTGTGGACGCTTTGAAAGGGGTAGATGCTTTGAAAATAGTGCCGATTTGTGAGGGTTTTGGCGCTGACGTCGAGGGTGTCGATCTCGACGCGTTAGCTCACGGTACATTTGATGCGATTTACACTGCTTGGCTCGCGTATGGTGTCTTGAGATTTAAAGGCCAGTCGCTCGACAAGGATTCACTTCAAACGTTCAGCCAGCGGTTTGGTCCGCTAGAAGAAATGCCGACAGGGCGAATGAGTGCTGCGCAAAAAGCGAAAATCGATAATCTTTACGTCACACCCATTTCGAATATCAAGCTTGCAGGGAAGCCCATTGGTGGACTGGGCGACGCTGAGGCGACATGGCACTCGGACATGACGTATATCGAGACCCCGCCACCGGCGAGTGTGTTGCTGGGCGTGGAGATCCCTCAAAACGGGGGCGATACTTTTTTTTGCCGATCAGCGCGCGGCCCTTGCCTGGCTTCCGCAGGCGTTGCGTGAGCGGATTACGGGATTGACCATTAAACACAATGCGGCGCACGACAGCGTCGGCAATCTACGGCCCGGATTTGATGCATTTGATGACCCGCGTGATGCACCGGGCGCCATCCACCCCATGGTTAGGATTCACAACGAGACGGGGGAGGAGTGCTTGTACTTAGGGCGTCGCGAATGGGCCTATGTTCCCGGTTTGCCGCTAGAAGAGAGCGAGGCGCTTTTGGACGACTTATGGGCCTATGCGACGCCAGCGGATTATGTTGTTGAGCAAAATTGGACGCCGGGGGATGTCATTATTTGGGATAATCGTCGCTGTCTCCACAAGCGCACGTCGATCGATCCGTCTCAAAGACGTTTGTTGCTGCGCTGTCAGGTATTAGCGAAGGCCGGCGATTAGTGGCTGTATTTGGGCGAATTTTCTAAGTGACTCGTTCTGTCACAGCAGTGGTCCGTTTCGCGGTATTCGTCGCAGGGCTCGTGCTCCTCATTTACGTCGGCAGAAGCCTGGCCGTTCGGTACGGTATTGAGCTCACTCCAGCGTCAATACAGGACTTTAAGGCCTGGATAGAGACGCTCGGCTGGCTAGGTCCACTGGCTTACATCATTCTCGTGGTTGTCAGGCTCTTCATCGGGCTGTCTTCACACCTTATTTTGATTTTAGGCGGAATCGCGTTCGGCGTGGTGGGCGGTATAGTTTGGGGTGGCATAGGCCTGACCCTGTCAGGCTGCGTTCAGTACGGTCTGGGGCACTATTTTGGGAGCGAGTGGGTATCGACACGCTTGGGTGAGAACAATGCGCGGCTGAAAAAACTATTGTCACGTAGCGGGGTGCCTGCGCTCTTCTTCATTACCGTCCATCCGCTGGGGCCGCAGAGTCCGTTGACCGTTGTTGCGGGGGCTATTCGTTTTGATTTCACAAAGTTCTTGGTCACCATGATAGCCGCCACGCCCATTCGTGCGGGTATCTATGCGGTGTTGGGTGCGTCAGTTTTAGAACTCGATTTGAGACAAATCATGCTGATAACGCTGGGATTGGTCATTGCCATAGCGCTCCCTTTGTTGCACCCCAAGACGCGCGCGTTTTTTAAGCATTCCACACCTTAATCGAGCCGAGGTTTCGCAATGGTCAAGCTGGTTGATATCCCTGAATATGAGCGCAACCACCTGATGAGTAAGTTGATGTCGCCATTGGGAGAGCTGCCTTGGGTGAGCAGTGAAAAATCGCTCAAGGAAAAGCGAGTTGCCATTGTCACTACAGCGGGGCTCAATTACCGCGAGGAAAGTAGTTTCGACTTTATCGATTCGAGTTATCGCGCGATTCCCAGAGACCTAGACTCGGCCGACCTTTTGATGACCCACTCATCGGTCAATTTTGACCGCAGTGGTTTTCAGGAAGACATCAACGTCGTTTTTCCCATTGATCGGTTCAAAGAGCTCGAGGCCGCAGGTGTTATAGGCTCAGTTGCAGACATCAACTACAGCTTTATGGGCGGCGGCCTGCTGCCCAGTGTCTACGAAGACAATGTGCGAGATCTTGCAACGCGCTTAAAGGCTGATGGTGTTGACGCCGCGTTTATCGTCCCAGTCTGCCCCAATTGTTCGCGAACTGTTTGCGGTATTTCCTATTATCTTGAGTCCGAGGGCATTCAAACCACAGGCATTGCACTCTTTCGAGAGATTGCCCAGTCGATGAAGCCGCCCCGTATCCTCTGGGTCAGTTTTCCTTTGGGCAGGCCGCTCGGTAAGCCGGGTGATGCAGCCTTCCAAACCGAGGTCATTGCGCACACGCTGGCGTTACTCGATGCAACAGAGGGTCCGGTTCTACAGGACTATTCTATTGATCTACCCGATGTGGAGACACCACCACCGGCCTGCCCTGTGAGTTTCCAGCAAAAAAATGAGGACCACTCGTGGCGCGGTCGATTACGCCGTGAAATGGGTGCCTTAACCCCTTGGTATGAGTTAGGTCTCAAACGACGAGGCCGGACGACCGTCGGTGTCAGCGGCTCTAGTATTGAAGACATCATAGAAGGACTCACGTCGTGGCCAGATGACAACGATCAGGACTTCCCTGAACCGGTTTGGTTAAAGTGCGCCTTGGAAGACCTTAAAGCGTTCTACTCTGAGGCCTTGACCGCACAACCGGGAGAGTACCGGGCCGGTTATTCGGAGCGTGTTATTTTTGAGGAGACCGTGCTGGGGGAGTTAATCGTTTGTTACGTCGACTATTTTGAAACAATAGAGCCCAACCACCCCTTTGTCCGGGCCATCGCCTCTCGTGAGCAGCTCAAGCGATCAACCGGTAACTGGGCGGTTGATCAATCGGGCGATAAAGTCAAAGCCGCCAACCCGGTTGATAAGTAACGCTCAGCGGTTACTGCCGTAGCGGGTTGCCTCACTAAGCTTGACCACGCCAAGTGAGGAGGTAATCTCCTTGATATGAATAATAGGAACTTTATCCGGCGCTTTGCGTCATTTTCTATTGCAATGGGCTGCGTTCACTTCGTACTCGAGACCTTATTTACTGTGCAGTATGGGCAGTCACTAACCGGCTTATTGCCCGACTATATTGCTGTCGCGCTGTTGCTGTGGGGCGGGGTGAGCGTTCGAGGGCAGGTTCACACCGTTGGCCTATTGTGCGGTGCGTGGGGGTTTACTCTTTGTCTTCACTATCGTGCCTGGGCCTGGCGGTTTGAAGAGGTCTTAGCCGGTGAAGCCACTGCGGTGGTTGAAACCACCATGCATGTTTTGTCTTACACAGCGCCAATCTCTATTTTGTCTTTTGGATTGACGCTGTATTTTTGCTCGCGCGCCCAAACACGCGAATGGTAAGCGCACTTTGTGAGACACCTGAAGGCTTCGCAGCAAGTAAGTTTCATTTCAACCGCGCGCAAGACCGAGGCTTAGCGTGTCACTAGAGCTCGTTAGACGCACCTTCCTCTCGCTGTCCGCGGTCCTCGCCCCAGCGGCAGTCCTGATGGGTTGTGCACCGGTTGGTCGTCAAGAAGTGAGGCACATACTGCCTTGCGTTACTGACACGCAGCTTTGGGTGTCGGTGTCACTTGCGCGCCCCGAGACCGCGCTGGTGCTGATGATAGGCGGTCTGTCTTGCCCGGGTCGACCCATGGACAGTGAGGGTCGGCACTTCTCATTTTCAGCGTCGGCACTTGAGCCTTCAACAACGTATCAACTTCAGCTGGTCGCAGAGGAGCGAGCATTAGGCGATGCGTGGCCGTTGAAGACATTTCCTGCGGAAACTGACGACGTGGCTTCCTTGCGGCTTGGCGCGTTTACCTGTGCCGGCGGGGGTGATGGGTTTGGCTTTAATGGGCTGCAGTTTTTCAAGCCCCATGCGTTTCGGCACCGGTTGTTCGACGACTTATTGAGCAGGTCACCCGACGCAGTGATTGCTATTGGTGATCACATTTACTGGGATTTACGTGGCGGTGAAATACCGCCGCTGGGACGACGAAGATCCGCCTTGGTACGATGGATTATCGGTGCGTATTTGCGGACACGATACGGTGCCTTTGACCGCACCGCGCCGCTGATCGGCACCACCAACGAGCGGGTATTGAAACGCATTGCCAATGAACAAATAGCCGACCTGTATGGGACACGGTTTAAGTCAACGCCGCTTTCAACGCGTTAAGGCGCCAGCCAAGAGCGAGTTGGAAGAACTGGTCCAGCTGATTAGCCAGCGTGTAGGACGCTGCCTGGAACATCAGGGTCTGCTGGAGCAAGATAGCGAGAGTGCATGGCTGGACCTGGGGCCCGCAGACGACTCGGATGCCATGCCTCATCTTCTGGGTAGCTCCGTGTCTTATCGCATCGCCGTCGGGCCGCAACAGGGTCGCAAGGCCTTCATGATTCGCACCATCCGTCCTCTGGATAGACCGGACCCTGGGCTGGAACGAGTGGCCAAAGCCAACGGCTTCTCCCTCCACGCCGGCGTGAGCTGCGAAGGACACCAAAAGGACAAGCGTGAGCGGCTGTGCCGGTACACTGCCAGGCCAGCGTTGGCCGTTCCCCGCCTTTCGCTAAGTTCCACCGGCAAGGTTCTTTATACCCTAAAGACGCCCTACCGGGACGGGACAACACAGGTAGCCTTCGACCCAGTAGATTTCATTGCACGATTGGCGGCACTAGTGCCTAAACCAAGAATCAATCTCACCCGCTACCACGGCGTCCTGGCTCCAAATCACCGCTGGCGCGGGGAAGTCACTCCGGCCAGACGTGGCAAGGCACTTAAGACGGGCTCAAATGCGGAAGCAAGGACACCGACCGAGTGCCATGCTGCTATGACCTGGGCCTAGTGACTCAAGGGCGTGTTCAACATGGATATCGAGGTTTGCGGTCGGTGCGGTGAGTCCGTCACAGTCATCGCGTGCATTGAGGATCAAGACATCCTCATAATCGATTGGTCATCGGGTCAAGTCCTACTGCGCCCTGATAAACCTGCATGGGCCAAGCCCTGTATCAGGAAGACCTCAATAGGCCGGGGGGCGTGCTCGTTGGGTTCAAGCTGTGACATGATGACACCCGTCAGACCCGTGTCCGGGCTGACAAAGAAGGTTGTACCGTAGAAACCGGACCACCAGAAGTCGCCGTTGTTATCAGGCATCACCGAGGCCTCTGCGTCGGCGACGATGGACCACCCCAGGCCCCAACCGAGACCCTCAATACCCTCGCGCAACAGCACACCCTCTGGCACGTGCAATTGAAGCATATTGTCTAGAGTTTTCCGCTCCAGCACACGGGCACCGCGGTACTCGCCCCCGTTCCATAGCATAAGTGCGAAGCGCATGTAATCTGACAGTGTCGACACCAGACCACTGCCCCCGGGCGCCCAGTTATTGTTGTCAAAGCGCAGTGGAGAGGGCTCCAGTTCGCCGCTTTCGTTAGTGATATAAACGGTCGCCATGCGTGAGCGTTGCTCTGGTGGCGGAAGGAAGCGGGTATTGTCCATGCCCAGCGGCGTGAAAATGCGCTCCTGAAAAATCTCTGCGAGCGGTTGGCCGGTGGCCTTCTCCAGTACTGCGCCCAGCACGTCCGCAGAAAAACCGTAGCGCCAACTCGTGCCGGGCTCTTCCAGCAGGGGTAAGCTGCCAAGGGCAGCAACACGTGAGGACAGGTCGCCACCGGGTTGTCGGTAAATGCCATTGTCGTTCCAGTAGTCCACCAGTACCGAATCTTTTTCCCGGCCCGGGCCCACGCCTGAGGCAAACATCAGCAGGTGACGCACCAGCATGGGATTGCTGGCGGGACGTGTGGGGAATTCACCCGAGGCGTCTCGCTCATTGTCGGTCGCCAGTACAGAACTCTCGAAGGCCGGCAGGTAGTTACCCACCCTATCATCCAGCCCCAGGCGGCCCTCCTCTATTAGGCTCATGGCAGCCACGGCGGTAATAGGCTTGGTCATTGAGGCAATGCGCATTTGGGTATCCAGAGTCATTGGCCGCCCGCTGGCGATATCTTGGTAACCGCAGACCATGCTGTGGATAGGCACGCCATCGTGGGAAAACATGGCGATGAACCCGGAAGAGGCGCCGCGCCACACCGTAAAGCGGCACAGGGTGTTCATGGCGGCGCGGCTCCACCAGGAGAGCTCTGCTGCCGCCGACAGGCCGTTGGCAGCGGGTGGCACGGGGAGCTGGTCCGATTCACCGCTGCAGGCAGCTAGGCATAAAAACAGGGAACCGACGACGATCTTTTTGAATGAAGACAATGGGCCACCTCGCAGTGTGGGTAGTTATCGCCGCCTACCTCTGCGCACTTCTGATCGCTCATAAGCGCAAGTCATGCACGGCAACCGGAGCTTCAATATAGATAGTGGCCTAGAATCATCTCAAAGATTAGCGTTGAAGTCGCCAACCGTTGGGACAAGAATGGCTGAAAAGACATGTTTAATGATCTGAGTTGTAATCTGTCCATCCAACGCCGTTAATTCAACGCCCTTATCCGCACCCAGGTGATGAGATATGGGTGCATTCGCGGCGAGAAAGTACAGAATCAGCGAGGCTGTCTACTCTCAATAGGGCCTTTATACTTCGGGTACTGAGGCTATCGTTTTATCGACTCACGTTGGATTATTCCCTATGCAAGACAACATCATTGACGCTATCGGCATGCTCGGCACACTGATGGTCATACTGGCCTATTATCTGCTGCAGCTAGAACGAATCGACCCTAAAAGCCTTCGCTACAACCTCATGAATTTGGTGGGCGCCGTTTTTCTTTTTTTCAGTCTGTGCTTCAACTTTAATCTTGCCAGCTTGGTGATTGAAGTTTTCTGGATAGGAGCTTCAATTATTGGCTTGTGGAAATACTGGCGCCGACACGCGGTAAGCGAGATCTAGTGGGCTCTATCGACGCCAAAGGCGCACTATTGGCGAAGAGCATTCGCCCGAATTCATGCAGCGGCCTTGGTTTTTGGTGACTTATCGCTACCCGCGCATTTAATGGCCGCCGGGTGCGAGCAGAAACTCATCAAAGAAAGCCGCGAGCTTGGCATGGGCAGTGAGCGGCAGAATTGTTGCAATGTGCTGGTCAGGGCGTACCACCACCATGCAGCCTCGGGACCGGTCTATGCCGCGCAAATCGAAGACGTCATTGTCCTTTTCACCATAGAACACCTTTTCATAGTCCCTGAGGCCGTATTTTCCTCCAGGAGGCCACAGAAAGTCGGGAATATTCTCAATGGCGAGATCTTGTTGCTGAAAGACACCGTGCACATCGATCACTGAATCGATATCGGCATGCTGGGCAGTGTATCGGACGACGGGCGATGCAGGATTGTTCGCCAAAAACGCAATGAGCTGGCCGGAATCAGACGCCGCATCACAGGGATTCTGGGTACTGCCGAAGATGAAGATGCGCCAGCGGCCATCGGCCTTTATCAGATGCCCCAAATGTTGCTGACGGCCATCGGCCACGCGCAGGGCAATGGCGGAGTGAAAACGCTGGCCAATATTGAAGCCGGCTGCCAGCTCCTGATTTTCCTGGCCTGTGCAAATGTACGACGGGTAATAGCCGATGGCGGTTCCGGCAATGAAACCGTTTTGTCGGGCCATGAATGCCTCGATATCGGCGGTATCGGTTTTGCGCTGATCCACCGACAGTTGTTGCGCCGATGGCTGGGTTGCCACCAGCCGCGACAGTTGCCGATCGGCATCGATGAGCTGTTCGGCGACTTTGCGCCGTTCAGGCGAGTAGGTCTGCAACAGCTTGGGATGGCTCTTACCTTGCAGTACCGCCGCCATCTTCCAACCAAGGTTGAAGGTATCTGGGAGGGAGGTATTCAAACCCCAGCCACCTTTGGGGCTGTGGGTATGGCAGGCGTCACCGGCAAGAAAAGCCCGGGGAATCTGATTTTCCGGAGCATCCAATGGTCGGTCATCGAAGCGCTCAGCTACCCGCTGGCCCACCTCATAGACCGACCACCAGGCAACCTCTTTAACGTCCACAGTGTAGGGGTGGTAAATCTGCTGCATCTTGGTAATGAGGTCCCTCTCGGTGAGCTTAACGCTGGCAGCACGCTCGCCCTGCTGAAGAAGATCGAGCTCCACGTACATTCTGACCAGGTAGCCACCTTCACGGGGAATGAGCATTACCGCACCGTGGTCTTTCGATTGGATGAAACTTTTGACCCGGATATCCGGAAAATCGGTGACTACCAGTACGTCCATGACGCCCCAGGCTTTGTTCGCCGAATCACCCTTAAGCTCGATACCAAGACCCCGTCGCACCATGCTCCGGGCCCCGTCGGAGCCCACCACATAGCGTGCCTTAATGACTTCCTGCTTACCCTGCTGCTCGGTGCCGCTGCGCTCGAAGGTGGCAGTAATAGGGAAAGCCTCTAGGTCCTGAGTGAGGCTGGAATCAACATCGAGTTTCAGCAGTTTTCGACAGTAATGAGGCTCCAGCCCAGTAACCGAGTGCTTCATGCCCTCAAGCAATAGTTCGTGCAGTCGTGCCTGATTGACAATGCCGTGGGTGAACTCCGACAGGCCGATTCGAGCATCAAAGATCTTGTGGCTGCGCTTAATGTTCTCAGAGTTATCGCTGTCGGGCTCCCAAAAGCTGTTCTGGCGCAGCTGGTAGGTTTCTTTAACCACCATCTCGCTGCTGTTGAACGCCTCCATGATTTCCATAGTTCGACAAGAGATGCCATCGGCACGTCCAAACAGCAGCGGCCCGGGCTCAAGATCAACAATGCAGGTGGAAATATCGCCGAACTCGGCCATTTGCCGAGCCATGGTCAGCCCCGCGGGACCGCAACCGACGATAAGTACATCGACCTCCGTGGGTAGATCGGTTATCGGCGGATTGGGATAGGGCTTTCGAACCTCATCGGGAATTTGGTAATTGCCGGGGTTGAAGCCATTCCGGTGAAACTGCATAGGGCACTGCTCTCCGCTATCCGCGCTAATTGGTATTTTAGACCTTCAAGCGTGGGCTTGTTGCTTTTAACCTGAAGGGCCACACGGTCACTGGGTTGATCTCTGTTTTCCTAGGGGCCTTATTCAACCGTGGCTCGGTAGCTTTTAACCGCTGAGTCGACACGGCTTTGGATGCCAGCCGCAGCACGGGCAACGTTTGCGCTGCAAGATGTGCCTACCCATCAGCTTAGGTTTTATTACCGATCCTTCCAATAAATCTCTGATTACCAATTTTGCGTTATCAGCAAACGGCTAAGATTAGGTAACAGGTTAACTGTAATCCGTTAGTCACAACGGTGCCAGTATTCAGGGTGGCAGGCACTCTTTGGGTTACGCGAAATTAGCGCCTGCGAATCAAATACGGACGACCTGATTCCTTTCTTGGCGTTAGAGACTAACGATACCTTGTTAGTAACTCACGCTTGAGCGGCCTCCCCCCGAGAGGACGCAGCAATTCAGCCACGACGTCTGCGGTCCGCGGCGCATTGGTACATCGAAGCGATAGCGATGCTCTTAAGGCGACTGGATATTCCGAAAAGGTTAGACCTGATCAAAAGTGAGGACATTCCTTACCCATCTTTCTCTTATGAGAGTCTAGCCGGACTCTCATACCTACACGGGCTTACCTCTTACAGTGACACAGCCCTTTCTGACACCAAACGCATAACAATGCTGAATGAACAGACATGAATTGCGCGATCATCGCTGCCAACAACTTTTCAGGCCCGCAGGCAAATATTTCGCGAATTTCTAAAGTTTAACTAGCTAGATAAGTGCGGCAATCTGCGCCCAACAGGCCGTTTATTTGTCCTATACTTCAAAGTGATGCGCGGGGAACTTAGGGCAAAAAAACCGCAAGCCCAGACGTTTTTGCCGTTCCGGGCAGCCCCATTGTGTGCTTAGAGTAGTCCATATGCTGGCAACAGTTTCTCAAGTTATTCCTTACCAACTGTCGCCGCAGATTGATCAAACCCGAGATTTACTGTCTTGAAAACTCGTCCTCATCTAGCTTGGTTAGTCGCTGCCGTCACCTTCATGGTACTCCTCACTTCCGCTGCCTTCCGATCCTCCGTGGGCGTATTGGTGATACCTTTTGAGGAAGAGTTTGGGTGGTCAAGATCAACAACATCAATAGCTGTGGCACTAAATTTAGTGCTCTACGGGCTGGCAGCACCCTTCGCAACCGCGCTAATGGAGCGACTTGGGATCCGCAATGTCGCTGTTGGTGCGCTAGGTCTCATAGCGATTGGCACTGGGCTCACCACCATAATGACCGAACCTTGGCATTTGGTGCTGTTGTGGGGAGTCGTGGTAGGCCTGGGTGTTGGCGCAACGGCCTTGGTTTTTGGCTCGCTGGTGGTTACCCGCTGGTTTGTTCGCCATCAGGGCCTCATGCTGGGCGTGATGGGCGCGGCTTGGGCAATGGGGCAACTTATATTCCTGCCCATTATCGCCCATTACGTGAGTGCCGAGGGGTGGCGTGTAGCGTCGTTTGGTATCGCGGGAGTCGCGCTGTGCATGATTCCAGTGGTTTGGCTTGTAATAAGAGACCGACCCAGCGATGTGGGGCAACTGCCTTATGGCGCTGATCCTGCCAACCCTCCATTGCCAGAAAAAAATGTCGACGGGGGCATTTTTAAAACGCTGGCCGGCTCCCTAACAACACTGTCCCGGGTGGCACAGAACAAGAGTTTTTGGATCTTATCCGGTACTTTTTTCGTTTGCGGGTGGACTACCAATGGCATTATTTCCACCCATTTCATTCCTGCTGCCCAGGATGAAGGTATGGCCGTTACTGCTGCTGCGACATTGTTAGCGGTTGTCGGTATTTTTGACCTAGTTGGCACGATTGGCTCTGGCTGGCTAACTGATCGGTTTGATCCGCGAAAGTTACTGGCTATTTACTATGGCTTACGCGGCATTGCGCTGCTGGCTATGCCCTTTATTTTAGGGCCATCCATTGAACCACCAATGCTTATAGTGATGGTGTTGTTCGGCTTAGACTGGGTGGCAACCGTACCCCCAACCGCCATATTGAGTGTCAGGATTTTTGGGAAAAGCACGGGCATCACCGTGTTCGCCTGGGTGTTTGCCTCTCATATGATTGGCGCCGCAGCTGCGGCGCTGCTCAGCGGCTACATCCGCGATATCAGCAATGATTATCTGATTGCCTGGCTACTCGCTGGTGCGCTTGCACTTTTGGCTGCAGTCGCTGCCTTGGCATTGCCCAAAACGCAGTTGGAAGCGCCAGAAGCCTAACTTCATTTGGACAAACCACGGGTAAGGTGCTTCTGTGAGACCGCCAACGAAGCGGTGTCGACCCTGGCAAAGCAGGGCTTTTCCACAGCGCATGGGAAAACCTGAAGGCGGCCTGAGAGACCAGGCCTAGACACCGAAATAAGCAAATGGAGCAAAATGCGCGGGCAAAACTAAAACCAAAACGCTTAAGACCCCATCTGTAGGAGTGAGTTTTTAACCCAGTACGCTAGGTGTTTGGTGCGGGCCTTGAGTAGACATAAATTTGTGGTGACGACAAGGTCAGCTTTATCAATAAAGGCACCGGTGTGACGCGCTTCGACGAAAGCGGCCCGGCACTGATTCAGGCAATGCTCACCTTGGAGCAGGATTTTGGTACTGATTTCACTGCGAACGCCACGCTGGCAGCCTACGAAGACGGCGACCAACACGTTGGATTAACCGAAGCCTACATCAACTGGAAACCCCTGAGCCCACAAAAGCTCAAGTGGCAGGGTAAGGCCGGTTTTTTCTACCCCCAGTTCTCAGCTGAGAGTGTGCAGTCGGGGTGGCTATCTCCCTATACCTTCACACCATCGGCGATAAACACTTGGTTGGGTGAGGAGCTGCGCATAGCAGGCGCGGAGCTCACCTTATTCAGTCCGGGTAGAGTTCGGCGTAGCCCCTGGACACATGAAGGGCGGGTAGGCGTGTTTGGCGGTAATGATCCGTTCGGT
>ENA-OQVM01003781-OQVM01003781.1-marine-metagenome-genome-assembly--contig:-NODE-3781-length-16075-cov-38.269471_pt1 | contig 16075 bp, 19 predicted proteins | sample MGYA00237776_ERZ505498 | MGnify/ENA primary metagenome ERZ505498 (study PRJEB26159, sample SAMN06265151) | marine metagenome | isolation source: Helgoland LTER site | place: Germany:Helgoland, sampling... | reverse complement strand
CCTTGATATTTCCCATAATAAAGTGAATGTGCATGGTGGTGCCTGTGCTCTTGGCCACCCCATTGGGTCATCAGGGTCACGGATTATTATTACACTTATTGCCGCACTTGAAACTTATGGAAAGAAACGTGGCATAGCTAGTCTTTGTATAGGTGGTGGGGAGGCAACGGCCATAGCAATTGAACTAATATAATATTATTAAAAGTAACTTTTAAAATTAAAGATTAAAATCTTATAATGTGTGCTAAATGTAATCAAAAATAATATATGGTCATTTTTATTATAACTAAGTCAGAACAAAATATACATGCACAGTTGGATAGAATTCTGGTAAGTGCCACTTTTAAAAATAAATTACGCCTAAAGCGTTTTTTATCTTATGTAGTAGAAGAAACTCTAAAAGGAAATGCGTTACTTATTAAAGGCTATACCCTCGGCCTTGAAGTCTTTGACAAGGATGAAACCTTCGACCCAGCAACAGACGCAATCGTCCGTGTAGAGGCTGGAAGACTTCGACGTCTTCTAGAACATTATTATATGAGTGAAGGCAAAGATGATCCAATTATAATAAACTTGCCAAAAGGAAAGTATGAGCCCACTTTTAATGATAATGAAAATCCATCAAATATCTCCAATGATGCGATATTTAATGCTGCTGCATCCCCACCTACCGGTCCGGCCATTGCGGTCATGCCATTTGAATTTATAGGTAGTGAGGAAAACCTGAGAATTTTTTCAGATGGGATAACTGAAGAAATTATTAATCAGCTCAGCATGAGCCCTAGCCTTTTTGTAATTAGCCGTAAAATTACATCTCTTTTTAAAGATAAAGCTCTAGATATTTCTCAACTTGCAAGTTTGATTAAAGAAAGTTCATTTGTTATTGCAAATGATACAGGTCCAGCTCATATCTCAGCCCATCTTGGTGTAAAAGGTTTGACCTTATTCGGTAAACACACAACAGCTTATAAAGTTAGCATTGAAAGAGAAAATTTTAAAGCAATACAAGTTGATGATTTAGAAAAATTAAGTGCAAGCAAAGTGTTAGAAAAAATATTAATTTAATATTTTTTTATATTCTTCAATAATTGAACTCCATTTAAATTTAGTAGAATTTTCTTTGGCAGCTTTTCCATACTCATGGAATTTATTATTTTCTAACATTAAATTAATTGATGAATAAACTTCATCTAATTCATTGCCATCACAGATTAAACCCGTTTTTTCATGTTCAATTGCATCTGCCGCACCTCCATCTTTTCCTCCAAGAGAAGGCAATCCATATTGAGCCGCTTCAACATAAGCAATACCAAATCCTTCAACAGATTTTTTGTGAACAACTGAAGGCATGACAAAAATATCTGATTTAGCAACTAATGCATTTTTTAATTCATTAGAGATATCTTTAAAAAACATCACTTGAGGCTGAAGGCCGAGTTCTGCTACTAATTTTTTAATATTTTCTTCCTCGTCTCCATAGCCCACACAAATGTAGATAATACTAGGGTAGATTTGTTTTAAATTTCGAAGAGCCATGATTACTTTTTCATGATTTTTTCTTTTATCAAATCTTGATACAGTAATAAGCCTAGGAGACTTATGTTTTAATAAGTTCTCCACTTTGTCTAAAGTTTTTTTATCTAATTCTTCAACTGGATCAACGCCAGGATTAATAACTATAATTTTATCTTGCTTAATTCCCAATGAAATAGCTAAATTTTTAGTATACTCAGAATTAGCAACAATCGTTTCAACATTATTTAAAACTTGTAATACTCTTTTATTAAGAGAAGTATCTTTTTCATGATTAATCTCTTTGCCATGGATTAAACAAATCTTTTTTTTATTTGTTTTAAGATGTTCTAGACTTTTCCAATGATCAGCAATTATACCGTCAACCTTATTTTCTCTAATAAATTCATTAATAAGTTGAGCTTTTCTAAATTTTCTTAGAAGTTTTATTCCACCAACTCGTTCTATTGAAAAAGATACCTCTTCATCAAAAAAATTATGATTTTCATAAAAATCAGCAAAAACTTTTATCATGTGATGTTTTGAAAGTTCATTTGCTAAACCCCACATTAAGTTTTGCATACCACCCACTTCTGGAGGAAATGTTTTTGTAACAATTAAATACATTAATTATCTAACCATTTAATACCGCAGCCTATACTTGGAATTTGTTTTTCTGGACCTTTACCTGTTTCAGCTATTTGCTTCATTGCTACAAATAAATCACTATCACCAGCTCTTACTGGTTTTAAATTTTCTAACTCTCTTATTCTACCTCTATATTGTAATTCTAGGTTATGGTTAAATCCAAAAAAGTCAGGGGTACAAACAGCATCATAACTTTTTGCAACTTTTTGAGTTTCATCAAAAAGATATGGAAAATTAAATTGATGTATCTTTGCAAATTCAATCATATTTTCAAAACTATCTTCAGGGTAATTAATCGTGTCATTAGCAGAAATAGCTACTGCTTTTATTCCAAGTTTTTCTAATTTTTTACAGTCATCAACAATGTCTTTAATGACAGCCTTTACATAGGGGCAGTGGTTACAAATAAACATTATTAAGGTCCCAGCATCACCCTTAATATCACTTAAAGAAATAAGCTTATGGTCGGTAGACTTTAGTTTAAAATCTTTAGCGTTTGTTCCAAAATCACATATTGGTGTTTTTAGTGGAGGCATGATAAACATTATATAGTTATGTTTTACGATTTGGAAAATAAAAAAATTAAAAATGTAGGTGAAAATTGGGTAGCTCCCAACGCATCAATTATTGGTGATGTTACTTTAGAAAAAAATACCAGTATTTGGTTTAATGCAACTTTAAGAGGGGATATTGAAAACATTTATGTTGGTGAAGGATCAAATATTCAAGATGGAAGCGTACTTCATACTGATCCAGGTTTTCCTTTAAAAATAGGTAAAGATGTAACTATTGGTCATTTAGTTATGCTTCATGGATGCACCATTGAAGACAATTCTTTAATAGGAATTGGTGCTGTCATTTTAAATGGAGCAAAAATTGGAAAAAATTGCATTATAGGCGCTAATGCATTGATCACAGAAAACAAAGTCATTCCTGACAATTCTTTAGTTGTTGGATCCCCTGGCAAAATTGTAAGACAAGTCTCAACAGAAGAGGCAAAGTCAATTACTGAAAATGCAATTCATTACCAAGATAATTGGAAAAAATATTCTAAATCAGTTTTTTAAGGAATTAACCAGGTATCCTTGTTATTTTCTAAATCGAATTTAGCACGACGGTGACCTTTGGCTGCTAAATAAAGCCACTCCATACTTTTAATTTTACATTGAATAACAGTAAAGTTTTTATATCCCACTTCACTTTGCTCCATTGTAAATTCAAAATTATCTAGTTCAGGCTTTAGTCCTGAAGTAGGGGTTTCAGATAATGTTCCTGGTCCGTTATCAACTAAATAACATTTTCTACTCATGTGTCCTGTTTTTAACCAAGACTGTTTTGTAATATCATTGTCATGATTAACGGTGCACTCAACTTTAAGTCTAACTTGGATTTTCTCATCTTTGTCATAAAATAACATTGCCGCATTCTTATTTGCTTTTAATTTAGCAATTTTATCTGATCTGATATCACTATGGTATTGGATAATATTGTTTTCTCTATCCGATTTTCTAAGGACTACAATTCTTCCATCAAAGTCATTTTGATTTCCACAGATAAATACAGGAATTCTAAATTGAGACCCTCTATCTTTGATAGCATTATCCAGCATAGACCAGATTTTATTTTTGATCTCCTCAAAATCTTCGTAGTATGCTGGTTGCATACGAGATTATTTACTTAGTCTTCTAATTAAACTAGAAGTATCCCAACGGTTTCCACCCATCTCTTGAACTTCACCGTAATATTTATCAACGATTTCAGTTACAGGAAGTAATGAACCATTATTTTTAGCTTCATCCATTGCAATTTTTAAATCTTTTCTCATCCAATCAACTGCAAAACCAAATTCAAACTGATCATCAATCATTGTTTTGTATCTGTTTTCCATTTGCCAAGATTGAGCAGCACCTTTAGATATAACTTCAATTACATCTTCCATATTTAAACCTGCTTTTTTTCCAAAGTTAATTGCTTCTGATAAACCTTGAACAAGACCTGCAATACAAATTTGGTTAACCATTTTTGCTAATTGACCATTACCAGCACCACCTAATAATTTCATCTTTTTGCTGTAACAATCAATAATGTCTTTTGCTTTATCAAAGTTTGCTTGATCTCCACCAATCATAACAGTTAGAGCACCATTTTCAGCACCAGCTTGTCCACCTGATACCGGTGCATCTAAGAAACCAAATTCACTTTTTAATGAATGCTCATAAATTTCTCTAGCAATCGTTGCAGAAGCGGTTGTGTTATCAATGTAAACTGAGCCTTTTTTAATTGTTTTAAAGATACCGTTGTCACCGAAAGTTACTTCTCGTAAATCGTTATCATTACCAACACAGGTAAATATAAAATCTGCACCTTCTGCAGCTTTTGCAGGAGTATCTGCTTTTGACCCTTTATATTCAGCAACCCATTTATCAGCTTTTGCAGCAGTTCTATTATAAACAGTTACATTGTGACCTGCTTTTGATATATATCCTGCCATTGGATAACCCATGACACCTAAACCTATAAATGCAACATTGCTCATAATTTCTATTTCCTATGTTTAAAAGTTTGAATTTTAAAGTAATTTTATTTGGATTTATATTTACATTTTTTTCAAGCTTTGGACAGAGTTTTTTTCTAGGACTGTTTAATTCAAGCATAAGAGACGCGCTTTCTATCACGCATGGTCAGTTTGGATCTATTTATGCGTCTGCTACTCTATTAAGTAGTTTTATACTCGTTTGGGTTGGTAAAAAAATTGATGATTTTAATATTTTAAAATTTGCATCTTATGTCATTGCGTTACTAGCGATCTCTTGTTTTTTATTTTCTAAAATTTCATCAGTCGCTTTCTTATTTTTATCAATTTTCTTAATGAGGTTATCAGGTCAAGGACTAATGTCTCACACTGCAACCACAACAATATCAAGATTTTTTGAAAAGACTAGGGGACGTGCATTAAGCACAACTTGGCTTGGTTTATCGTTAGCTGAATTTATTTTACCCTTATTAATTATTTTTTTATTAACTTTTATTGATTGGAGAAATATTTGGATAGCCATATCAATTTCAGTTATTATCATTTTACCTATTGTCATTGTTACATTAGTTAAAAATGTTAAATTAGATTCAAGAGAAACATCTAGTGCCACAAATATTAAAACTAAAGATATAAAACAATGGACGAGAGGTGAAGTTTTAAAAGATTATCGCTTTTATATTATATGTTTAAGCATGTTAGCGATGCCTTGGATTGCAACGGGTACATTTGTTTATCAATCTTTTATAGTGTCATCTAAAGGTTGGGGACCTTATGTTATTGCCCAATCCTTTATGGTGTATTCAATTTTATCAGTGATTACTTTATTTTTAACAGGCTTTTTAATTGATAAGTTTAGTAGTCGAAAATTAATAATTTATATGAACATTCCTTTATTAGTTGCAACGTTTGTGCTTTATTATTTTAACTCACCAATTTCATCATTTGTATTTTTAGGTTTAATTGGGATTTCAAACGGTTTAGCAAATGTTCTAGGTTCTGCTACTTGGGCTGAGATTTATGGAGTGAGATATATTGGTTCCATTAAAGCATTAACCACAGCGTTAATGGTATTTTCAACTGCATTTGGTACAGCACTCTTTGGAATTTTGATTGATAATAGCCTTTCTATTGAGCAAATTGCTCTTGTTTCAGGATCTTATATTTTAATAGCAATATTGTTGTTATTCCTTGTAAAGAACAAGCTTAATCCTGATTATTTATAGAATTATCCTTGATTTTTTTTTAACTACTGTATAGATACTGCGCATGGCTAGAGTAACAGTAGAAGATTGCATAGATAAAGTAGAAAGTCCTTACGAATTAGTTTTAGTTGCTAAAGAAAGAGCAGTTCAATTAAATTCTGGTTTAGAACCAACTTTAGATAGAGATAATGACAAAAACACAGTTATATCTTTAAGAGAAATTGCAGCAGACACTATTAAAGTTTCAGACTTAACAGATAGCGCTATTCACAAACTTAGAAAACACGTTGAGCAAGTTGACGATGGTACTGATGATGATGAAATTATTGGTGATGATTTTGAAAGTATGTACAAAGGTGAAATTTCTAAAAGTGGAACTCCTATTTTACCATCTAAAAGAGCTAGAAAAATTCCTGAAAAAATTCAAGTATCCCCTGATGATTTAGAAGAATTAACTGCAAAAGCAGAACCAGAAGTTGACGTTGATGCAGAGTTAGAAGTGGGAGATGAAGAGACAGCAGTTTCTTTAGATCAAATAGCTGAAGCTGAAACTACAGAAGATAGTTCAGATGAAACTGAACCTAACAGTTAATTATTAAATTCCTTTAAGATTTTTTCTCTATGTTCGTCAAGATCGGGGATATCACCACGTGTTTTTTCATCTTTATAATTAGACATTTTAATTGGATTACCTGCTAGTTTAAAATCACCAATAACTTTATGATGCGCTTTAACAATCATATTCCGAGCTTCAATTTGAGGATTTTCAACAGCTTCTTTAATATTAAAAATAGGACCACATGGTATTTTTTCTTTTTCCATTTCACTAACCCATTCACTTGTATTTTTAACAATAAGTTTATCTTCAAGTATCTTTTTAAGGTCATCCATATTTTCAGATCGTAAAGAATTGGTATTAAATTTTGCATCTTTAGCAATTTCAGGAATATTTAAAACATTACAGAGTTTTTCAAATAGTTTTTCATTACCCGCCGCTATAATGATATGACTATCTTTCGTTTTAAAAGCTTCAAAAGGAGCAATAGATGGATGACGAGATCCCATCGGTTTTGGAATTTCATTTTTAGCAAGATACCTTGCTATAGCATTTTCCAAAATTGCAATTTGACAATCTAACATTGACACATCAATAAAAGTTCCTTTGCCAGTTTTTTCTCTATCATAAAGAGCTGCATTAATTCCAACAGTTGTGAATAACCCTGCAGTAATATCTCCAATAGATGTACCAACCCTTGTTGGTTCAGAATTAGGCTGACCCGTAACACTCATTAAACCACCCATACCTTGAACAACCATATCGTAAGCAGGTAGTTCTTTTAATGGACCCGTTTGTCCAAATCCTGATGCTGATGCATAAATTAGTCTTGGATATTTTTCACAAATATCTTTCCAACCATATCCCCATTTTTCTAAGGTGCCTGGTTTAAAATTCTCAACCAAAATATCTGCCTTAGCTAAAATTTTATCAAATATTTTTTTATCATCTTCATTTTTTAAATTAAGAGCGATACTTTCTTTACCTCTATTTAGTGACATAAAGTATGCTGAATAATCCTCAATAAAAGGACCAAACTTCCTAGAGTCGTCCCCAACCTCAGGAGCTTCTACTTTTATCACGCGTGCACCTAAATCTGAGAGCATCATGGTACAATATGGACCAACTAATACTCTAGTTAAATCAAGAACTAATAGGTTTTTTAAAGGTCCATCCATATGTATAAATTATTAAGTTTTATTGACTCTTATCAATAACTTTATTTTAATACATCTTTAAATTAATAATTAGGAGAAAATATAATGAAAATTGTTAAAAAGTTAATTTTATCTTTAGTAGCGATATCATTTCTTACAACATCATCTTTTGCCGTAACGTGGAAAGCGTCTCATCAATTTCCAGGTGGTAAAGGAGATGCCCGAGATGAAATGGTTCAAATTATTGCTAAAGAAGTAGAAAAAGCTAACGTAGACTTTAAAATTCAAGTTTACCCAGGTCAATCACTTTACAAAGCAAAAGCACAATGGAAACCTTTAGTTGATGGTCAATTAGATATGACTTCACTACCTTTAGATTATGCTAACTCTTTTCATCCTGAGTTTAGCATTACATTGATGCCAGGAATTGTAAAAAATCATGATCATGCACAAAGAATTAATAAATCACCTTTTATGGATGACATTAGAAAAATCATCGAGGATGCTGGAGCAATGGTTTTAGCTGACGCTTGGTTAGGTGGTGGATTTGCTTCTAAAAAAGAATGTGTAACAGGACCTGCATCAGTTAATGGTCAAGTAATGAGAGCTGCGGGACCAATGTTTAATAAAATGTTAGAAGGTGCTGGAGCCTCTATTGCTTCTATGGCAAGTTCTGAGGTTTATGCAGCATTGCAAACTGGTGTACTAACAGGAGTTAACACAAGCTCAGGAAGCTTCGTTTCATTTAAAATTTATGAACAAGTTAAATGTGCAACCCCTCCAGGAAAATTTGGTTTATGGTTTATGTATGAGCCAATTTTAATTTCTAAAAAATCTTTTGAAGCTTTAAATGATGAGCAGAAAAAGGCTCTTTTAGCTGCAGGTAAAAAATCTGAAGCATATATGTTAGGTCAAGTTGAAGCTCTAGATAAAAAAATGGAAGACACTTACAAAGCAAAAGGTGTTGAGTTAGCTTATATGAGCGAGAAAGACTATACTGACTGGGTGGAAATTGCTAAGAACACATCGTTCAAAGAATTTTCTGATAAAGTTCCAGCTGGAGCGTCATTAATAGAAAAAGCATTAGCGGTTAAATAGTAATCACTAAAAAAAATAACTAAAACCCCAGACAAACTTGTTTGGGGTTTTTATATGAAACTTTAAAAATTTTACAGTTAATGAACACGTATATAAAATTTGTACACTCTCTTTCTAGACTTTGTGGGACGGTTGCCACAGTACTTCTTATCTCAGCTATTTTAGTCATTATTAACATGGTAGTTTCAAGATATGTGTTCAACTTAACCACTTCATGGCAAACAGAGTATGTAATTTATTCATTGGCAGGAGCAACGTTTATAGGTTGTCCTTATGTTTTATTAGAAAAAGGACATGTTAATGTTGAACTGTTACCTCATTATCTTGAATATAAGGGTAAATTAATTTTAGCCATCATTTGTTCAGTTCTATCATTAATGTTTAGTATCTTAATTTTTGTATTGGCCTGTCATATGTGGTTTGATGCTTATATTAACAACCATACAACAGGAACATTATGGAATGCTCCTTTATGGAAACTTTATATCTCTTTACCAATAGGTTTTTTTGTAATGGTTTTACAATATCTTGCGGATATTATTTCTCTAATAACAAAAAGAGAAATGCCTTTTCCTCCAGCTAAACTTGAGGAGATTATAAAATAATGGATCCAGCAGTTATTGGTTTATTGATTACAGTTGTAACTATTGGAGTGTTTGCATTAGGAATTCCTGTAGCTTTTGGTCTTGGTTTTGTAGCGGTTACTTTCTTACTTTTATTTGAAGGTATTGGAATGTCTAAAGTAATAGCAGATACTTTTATGGAAGGCTTAATGGAATTTACTATTGTTTCAATTCCAATGTTTATCGTGATGGGAATGGCAGTTGCATCATCTCCTGCAGGTAAAGATCTATACTCAGCATTAGATAGATGGCTAAATAGAGTTCCTGGTGGATTAGTAGTATCTAATTTGGGTGCTTGTGCATTATTTGCTGCATTGAGTGGGTCTTCGCCAGCAACTTGTGCTGCAATTGGTAAAATGGGCATACCTGAAATGAGACAACGTGGTTATTCAAAAGAAATAAGCTCGGGGACAATTGCAGCTGGAGGAACTTTAGGAATACTAATACCACCAAGTATCACAATGATTGTTTTTGGAATTTCAACAGAAACTTCTATAGGTCAATTATTTATGGCAGGAATTTTACCAGGCATCATGCTTACTGGTTTATTTATGATGTGGGCCATTTTTAAAACATGGAGAACAAATAAAGATGTAAATCAAGCATCGGTTCTTTTTAATAAGTTTTCATGGAAAGAAAGATTTGAAATCTTGCCAAGAGTACTTCCTTTCTTAGCTGTGGTGGTAGGTGTGCTGTATGTTTTGTATGGTGGTATAGCGACTCCATCTGAAGCCTCAGGAATTGGAGCATTTTTATGTATTATATTGGTTGCGGTAATTTATAAAATTTATGATCCTAAAAAATTATGGAGAATTTTAAAAGGATCAATGAAAGAAAGTGTAATGATCATGATGATCATTGCTTGCTCTTATTTGTTTAGTTTCACACTATCAAATTTATATGTAACACAAACTATTGCAGAAGTTATGAGTTCATTAGACGTGAACAAATGGGTGTTATTATTTATGATTAATATTTTCTTACTTGTGGCAGGTTTTTTTCTTCCTCCTGTTGCAATAATTTTAATGACAACTCCAATTTTACTTCCAATTATTGAAGGTGTTGGATTTGATCCGATTTGGTTTGCAGTTATCTTAACTATAAATATGGAAATTGGTTTAATTACACCACCAGTTGGACTAAACTTGTATGTTATTAAAGGAATATCACCAGACATTACTTTACCAGAAATATTAAGAGGCTCTTTACCATTTATGCTTTGTATGGTGTTAGCTATTATTATTCTTTGTATTTTCCCGCAAATTGCAACATGGTTACCAAATTATTTGTTAGGTAGTTAGCCATGCAAAAAATTAATAGAAAAATATCTGTCGCACCGATGATGGATTGCACTGATAGACATGATCGATATTTTTTAAGGTTAATGAGTAAAAATGTAATGCTCTATTCAGAGATGGTTGCAACAAAATCTGCAATTCATGGAGATCGAAAAAAAATTTTATCTTACAGTCCCGAAGAAAAACCTTTAGCATTACAGGTGGGGGGATCTGATAAAGCAGAGTTAGCCGAAGTTGCAAAAATTGCAGAAGACATGGGTTATGATGAAATTAATATTAACTTAGGTTGTCCTAGTAAAAAAGTTCAAAAAAATATGTTTGGTGCTTGTTTAATGAAAGAACCTGATTTAGTTGCCGAATGTATTAACTCAATGGTGAATGCTTGTAAAATTCCTGTAACTGCAAAAACCAGAATTGGTTTTGATGATACAGAAGAATTTGATTATTTAAATAATTTTATATTAAAGATGAAAGATGTCGGTTGTAGTACTTTTATACTACACGCAAGAAAGGCTATCTTAACTGGACTATCTCCTAAACAAAATTTGAATATTCCAAAATTAAACTATGGAATGGTCTACAAAATAAAGGAAGAAAATCCTGATTTAGAAATTATAATTAATGGAGGAATTTCAAAAATTGATGAAATTAAAAATCACTTAGCTTTATGTGATGGAGTTATGATAGGAAGATCTATTTATCAAAATCCTTATTCTTTAGTTGAGATTGAAAATGAAATTTTTGGAACAAAAGAACAGCCAACAAGAGAGGAAATAACTGCAAAACTACTAGAATACCTTGAGAAAGAAGTTAAGCTTGGCACAAAAGTAAATCATATTATGAGACACACAGTTGGATTATATCACGGTCAAATAGGTTCAAAAGAATGGAAGAGATATTTAAGTGATAATATGATGGCAAGAGACTCTGATTTTCAAAAATCAAAACATATAATGACCATTGTGCAAAATAACGAAAAAGCTAATCAAGCTAACTCATAATGGAAAACTTAAACTATGGTGAGATAATTAACCTACTATCAGTCCTTGCAATATCTGCAGCTGTTGCAGGATTTATGGCTGGATTACTTGGTGTTGGTGGTGGAATTATAATGGTTCCAGCTTTGTATTATGCTTTTACAGTATTAGATTTTGAATTAGTTACCAGAATGCATTTAGCTGTTGGAACTTCTTTAGCGATTATTATTCCAACTTCAATAATTTCAACCAAAACTCATATGGAATATGATGCGGTAGATTTCAAGATGGTAAAATCTTTTGGTATATTTATTTTAATAGGTGTTATTGCTGGAACTTTTTTAGCAGTTAATTTAAAGACACCAACTTTAGTATTATTCTTTTCAATATTTGCTTTTATGGTGGGTTTATTTTTTATTTTTCTTAGAGAAAAACTTGTTGAAAATCCCAAAACAATTTCTGACATTGTCAAAAATATCTCAGGGATTGTGATTGGTTTTATTTCAGTTCCTCTAGGCATTGGTGGAGGATCTTTAATGGTACCATTTATGAGAACTTTTGGTTATGACATAAGAAAATCCATTGGTACAGCTGCAGCAGTTGGCTTTTTGATTTCACTTAGTGGAACGATCACAATGATTATGGGTGGAAAGATAATTGATAATATCAACACACCTTTTAGTGTAGGTTATATAAATTTATTAGGGTTTGCAGTATTTGTTCCAGTTACAATGATTATGGCTAGGTTGGGAGCAAAAGCTGTTTATAAAATAGATAAAAAATTATTAAGTAAAATTTTTGGTACTTTTTTACTTATAGTGTCCATAAGATCTTTCGTTGAATATCTAAATATTATATAATTAATTATGTTTAATTTTAAAGAGATAATTTCATCTATTGCTGATGCAGGTCAAAAACTTTTTAGTATAAAAAAGATTAAAAAAAATGACTTAGAATCTATTTTTTCTTTATGTGATGATTTAATTTCACACAAAGGTGCAGCATTTGGAATAACTGTAGCTAGAGATATTACTGAACTATATCAATCACTATCTCCAGAAAATAAATTATTATTTTTTAAAAAAATTAATGAGAAATATAAGCCTAGCTTTACAAAAGTTAACGAAGCAATTGAAAAATATACCAAATCTCAAAACGAAAATACTTTGTCAAATTTATTTAAAGTTTCTGAAGGTAAGAGAAGAGAACTTTTTAGAAGAATGAATATGGCACCCAATGGAACAGCGATTATAGTTGCATTAAGAGAAGATTTAATAAAAATATTAAAAGACAACAAAGAACTTTCAGAATTAGATAATGATCTTAGACATTTATTTAGAGCTTGGTTTAATCCAGGATTTCTTAAACTTTCTAAAATCACATGGGATACAAAGGCTGCAGTTTTAGAAAAAATAATTAAATATGAAAGAGTTCATCATATAAAAGATATGAATGAACTTAAAAGAAGATTAGGAGAAGATAGAAGGTTTTTTTCTTACTTTCATCCAGCTCTTGAAGATGAGCCTATTATTTTTGTTCAAGTAGCCCTTACAAAAGGTCTTGGTAGATCTATTCAAGAATTAATGAAGCCGACTGATAATGAAGGAAAATCTTATGATACTGCTACTTTTTATTCAATTAGTAACTGTCAAGAAGGTCTATCTAGAGTCACTTTGGGTAATTTTTTAATAAAGAGAGTGGTTTATGAAATACAAGAAGAGCTACCTCACATTAAAAACTTCGGCACCTTATCACCTATACCAGGGTTTGCTGATTGGTTTAGTTATTTAGAAGAAACTAAGATTAAAAATATTTTAGGCGATCTAAAAGATCAAGATGTTATCTTTTTAAAATCTCAAGACTTAAAACTAGGTGATGGTAGAATTGTAAAAAATAAAGAAGCAATAACGAAATTAGTTGCACATTATATTGTTAATGAAAAAAACCAAAAAGGGTTACCTGTTAATGATGTGAGTAGATTTCATTTAGGTAATGGAGCTATTGTAGAAGATATTGTAATTAATGCTAATATTTCAGAAACTGGCTTTAAAAGATCTTATGGTGTGATGGTCAATTATCTTTATGAATTAAAAAATATTGAAAAAAATCATGAAGATTACATGAATAGCAATAAAGTAATTGTCTCTGATAAAATAAAGAAATATTTATAAATATAATCTTTGAATTTTAATTAAGACCCCATTTAACTTTATTCCAAATTCTTTCATGAAAATAATAAAAAAAAAGAGGAATTATAGAGCCTAGTCCCAATATTCCAGCTCCTTTAAAACTACCAGTAAAAATATATCCAAATATTACCCAGTAGATAAAAATAAAAAGTCTCCATGAAAATGTTTTAGCAACGGATCGTATTTTTTTGTCAGCCATAATTAATTTAGCCTATAATAATTTTTGCTTATAGAACACATTTATATTAATGTTTAACAATGGCAAATAAAGTAAGTAAAAGTTTTCTAAAAGATTCTCATTTAATAACTGAATTAAAACTGTGTAGCATTCGTTTAATTGATAACGCTAAATTTCCTTGGATCATTTTAATTCCTAAGCGAAAAAATATTACTGATATTTCTGAACTTAACTCAAAAGACCAAATGCTATTAATGAAGGAAATTGTTCATTGCAGCAAGTTAATGAAAAAAATATTTAAAACAAAAAAACTTAATGTTGAAAAAATTGGTAATATTGTTCCTCAGTTACACATTCATATAATTGCAAGATCTACTAAAGATAGTACTTGGCCGTTATCGGTTTGGGTGGTTAAAGGAAAACCTTATACAAAAAATTTATTAGCTAAAACTATTTCTAAAATTAAAAAGTATTTTTAATAGAGGGTGAGGACAGAGGTAGTTTTAGTCTCCCGCCACTACCTCTTAACTATTATGTATCTGATTCGTCTCTAATTTGTTAACACGTTTTAATTGAAACTAGACTTTATCAACTGCTTGCTTTACTAATTGGTAAATAAGATGAGCAAAGAGATAAAAGCAGATGATGTTATTTTCAATTTCTTTAAACAAATTTGTGATGAGAAAGATGATGTTAAATGTGTAGAGCTTGGCAATAGTTGGATTAACGCAATGAAGACCAATCTTACTAACATGGAAAAAAATCTGGATGAAGTGGATAAAGCTAAACATCAAGAAAATATAGATAGCAACATGAGCCACCTTAATAACCTTAAGGATAAATCTGCTGTGGAATGGCGTGAATACGCAACTCAGTGTATGATTGAGATTTTAGACCATAAAACAAAATCGTGAATTTCTTTAAGAGATTATTTTCAAGTAGCAATCTAGAATTACAAATTAATGATGGTGGACGGGCAGCCGCTGGATATAAAGGTAAAGCGGGAGACTGTGTAGTTAGATCTATTGCAATTGTAACAGGTCTTCCTTATCAAAAAATTTATGATGATCTTTATAAGGCAAATGAAGAATTTAGAACTACATCACGAACAAGACTTGCTAGAAGTTTAAAACAAAAAAATGATAGCCCAAGATCAGGCACTCATAGAGTGGTGGTTAAAAAATATCTTGAAAAACTTGGGTGGCAGTGGACGCCAACGATGTTTATTGGACAAGGCTGTAAGGTGCATTTAAAAAAAGATGAACTTCCAAGTGGGACTTTAATTGTATCTTGTTCAAAACACATAACGGTTGTTAAAGATGGTGTCTTACATGATACTTATGATTGTTCAAGACGTGGCACACGTTGTGTTTATGGATATTGGACTAAGCCTAATTAATAATATTATAATGAATTAAAAATCATATGAAAAATTTATCTCTTAAAGCCAGCTGTTTGTGTGGTGGAATAAAATTTAAAACAGAGGGTAATCATCGTGATGTGCAAAATTGTCATTGTAGTCAATGCATGAAAACCCATGGTCATTATGCAGCTTATACCAAAATAGAAGAACAGAATATTAAGTTTATTAAAAAGACTACTTTGAAATGGTTTAAATCTTCAAAAAGAGCCAAAAGAGGTTTCTGTAATAAATGTGGAGCTAGTGTTTTTTTTAAAGTTTTTAACACTAAAGAAATATGTATAGCAGCAGGTATGTTTAACAAACCTATAAAACTTAAAACAAGTATGAATATTTTTACCGAAGATAAGTTAGATTATTATAAAATAGAGCAGGGTATTCCTAAATTTAAACGTTATCCAAAAAAAGCTAAATAAAATAAATTAAGAGAAGACTCTTAATCCATGATTTGTTAGCATTTAATATGAAAAAAAAATTGGGGACTAGCTTTATTAAGCTTTTTGCCATTTTAGTTTTAAGTTTATTGTTAACTAGTGGTGCAAAAGCAGGTTGTGATGATGCTCCAACTGATGGGGTGGATTATTCTAATTGTCAATTCTCAGAGGGCCAAGATTTAAGTAGAGCCTATATACCAAATTCTAATCTATCATTTATCAGCTTTATTAAAGTTACTTTTGATAA
>ENA-OQVM01003771-OQVM01003771.1-marine-metagenome-genome-assembly--contig:-NODE-3771-length-16116-cov-8.922377_pt1 | contig 16116 bp, 17 predicted proteins | sample MGYA00237776_ERZ505498 | MGnify/ENA primary metagenome ERZ505498 (study PRJEB26159, sample SAMN06265151) | marine metagenome | isolation source: Helgoland LTER site | place: Germany:Helgoland, sampling... | reverse complement strand
GTATCGTTCGGTCACCACGCAACGCCGCAAGCGCAACCTTGGCCTTAAACTGGTCTGAAAACTTCCGTCGTTTCGTCGTTTCTGTATTCCTTCATAAGGTTGGAATACACCTTAACAGACTGTCTGATTGTGCAGGAACACTTCACCGACCAAAGGCAGGCTGTTCCCCACGATGACTGTGGATAAGGAGGTGAAGCGGTATGCCTTCCTGAGGCGGCAATTGCCAGAACTGAAAGGCACGGTGTTCCATAGTATTCGCAATCACCCAGTGTGAGCGAACGGGCACCCCCGAGCACTTCACAGCAAGTATTGAGGGGCATCAGTCTGCGCGCTCAGCCAATAAGATGACCTATGGGCTCTATTCGGCGGGTATCAGTAACGAGCAGAAGCGGGGTATCATTGATCAGGTAAAGATGCCTCAGGGGGCAATGCCATGAGCTATACAGCAAAAGTTGACCCTTGCTTTATCCCTGACAGCGAAGCCTTTGATGAGCGTATGGCCATCATGGTGCATGAGGGCGGTATTCCAACCGAGCAAGCCAAGGACCTTGCAGCGCAGGCTCAGGGCTTACGTCGAAAGGAAGAGGTTGGGCTAGGGCCCCGACTGAAAAACAAGCCAGCCTCCCAGAGCGGGGGGCTGGGCATGCACCAATACGTGACACATAATTGACATCACCCCACCCAAAAACAGTTCGCGAGTGCTATCCTTAAGTTCTTTCGCAAAACTATCCCAAATGGGTGGAAATCTTTCCCGGATTAGGTGTCAGATAACCTCAGGGTCATCAACTACGATAAATTTCGGATTTTCGCGTAGCAGTGGTATATCCTGATTACTTTGGCTCTAAAACTAACCATTTCATGTTTTTGGGACGTCCTTCAGAAAATGCTAGGAGCCGTTCCTCATCAGAAAAGTCATCTAGTTCGCTGAAGTGGTTTGGGTTGTAGTAATCACGCTGGATACATGAGACGTTAAACACACGTTTTGCATTATTGATGAGCACTTCTTCTTTTTCAGTTCCGTGGTCTACAAAAAATGGATGCAATTCACAGATCACGTAACAATTTTTAAGGAGTTCTAACACATCATTACTTAAAAGATCATATTCAGCACCCTCTATATCTATTAAAATAACAGCGCTCCCACGTGTATTTACTAATTTTTTTAAAGACTTATAATCTGCTTCTTCTGCAACACTAACGCGATCCTCACAATTATTTTCTTTAATATTAGCCAACAGGCTTTCACGACCAGTTGGACTGATTTCATATGCTAAAACTTCATCGCAGTGGCCGCCGAAAGCCATCCCCACAGCAAAATATCCATCTGCCGCGCCAATATTGACAAATGGCCCGTCAACAATTTCAATAAAGCCACAGATTTTTTTCAGCACATGCTCTTCGTAGACACCCAGTATCTTGCTGATAAGGTCGAACTTGCCCCACCACGTATTTGAATTTAACTTCATTCCCTTGAATGGGCCATATCCGACTTTAGAGTTGTGTTGTGCTAAGAGCGTGTTGAGTACCTTCCTCCTAGCGTCGCGGATTGCATCTTTTTCGCGCAGAAATAGCATACCCATTATTACGCGAACTATTGCATATCTTAGCCCGTCACGTTTAAGATTTTGATAAATTTTTTCTACTTTGCGTGCGATTGTCGGCCGTAGTCCGTCAGTTCGCAATTTCTTGTTAATCCGGCTGAAATTCTGTATGATTTTCTCTAAGGGCAACAGATTTTCCTTCCTGTCTTCTGCCATTTGAAATTCAATAAATGACAAAAGGGGATTATTAAGTTTCCATATTAAGCAAATCCACCTAATGATCAATCACGTAATCTTCAATGATATGATAATTTGCGTTGTTTTTACACGGATAAAACACTATTCACTATCTGCATTGGCCATTTACACGCATGGTCATTTTCCAAAGGTCCAACGCACGTTTCCTAAATAGGGTATTAAAGTGAGACTAGCACATTACTCCCTAAAAGCTGTTTTAAAAAGATGGAAAAATTCCCGAAAGAATAAGCAATTTGGGAGACCACACCCAATTCAGATGGCCGACATAGCGCACAACAACTCAAAAGGCGATAGTTATTTCAAAGGTAAGAGTTTTTTGTTACTTACTCATGAGCTTTCTTACACTGGTGCACCACTTTTGTTGATGGAAACCGCTCAAATGCTTATTGAAGAAGGTGCAACTGTAAAGCTTGTAAATCCATACAGAGGTCGTAAAAGGTGGTCGCTTCGTCGCAATCGGTTAGCAGTTGCACGTGAGCATAGTGTTCCATTAGTACCGTTTTCATCGATTTTGAGGCATTTAGCGACTTCAGATTTTATTATTGCTAACACAGTGACTGAAACTGTAATGACCATTGTGGATGAAATAATCCAGCAGGCACCAGAAACAACAGCAAAACTTATTATTTGGGTTCACGAAATTGATGTTGAGCGATATTTACCATATACTGCAAACATTAAATGCGCCGCACTGACGGTTTTCGACAGCCAGGCTTGCAAAGATGCTTGGGAGAACTGTATAGGCTCCGTGCAAAATTCGGTAGTTATTCATCCTTCGATTAGCCCTCGAATGTTGGTAAAGCTCTCGCAATGTAGAGCTGAGTTTCCTCATGTCCCAACGAGCAGGAACCCTACAAATACTCACCCTGCATCCCGTGAAGAAATTAGATCAGTTCTTGGCGTTGATGATAGTGATTTTCTGGTTTTGTGCCTGGGAACTGTCGAAGACCGAAAAGGGCAAGCGCTGCTTCTTGATACCCTGTCTCAATTTTCGAGCCATTGTGATCGCCCTATCAAGCTCTGTCTGGTTGGATTTAAAAATGCTCGTAAACGAAAGCAGTTTATTAAAAATATGAGTGATAGCGAACGTAAGGTACTTTCGTCGGAACGAGCCTACGTGTGGCAATCTGAAATAGCCGCATTTTATTTAGGTGCAGATGCGTTTGTCATGAATTCACAGGGAGAAAACAAGGGACGTGGTGAGTGTTTTGGGCGAGTGACGTTGGAGGCGATGGCTGCTGGTAGGATCGTTCTTGGAACATCGGTTGGTGGTACAAAAGAAATTATCAAACACGAAAATAGCGGTTATCTTTTCCCACCTGGTGTTGAAGGGCAGACGATTTTAACCGATCAAATAAAGTATCTTACCAAAAATCCGGAGGTGGCGGCGGCTCTAGGGAGCGCGGCAAGAAAATATGCCTTGGAAGTCTTTGATCAATCGCGATTTTTAAAGGAATTTGAAGTTTCGTTTTCAAAAATTCTGCAAAATCATCGCAACCTTGGGTAGTATATCAATTGATCTCATGTTTCACTGGTGCGATGCTATAAAGATCAATTTTAACAATAATGTAAAAGATAATATTCTCTCAAGCAATTTGAAATTTTTAAAATACACTCTGACACACTTCAAAATATTTCGCGTTTAGCCTGCTGTTCTATATTTAAAATTTGTTGCCACCACTACTGAAAAACCTCGTGTCGGTGGCTTTGTTGCACAAACCGGAGTGTGGATGGACTGATGCAGGATGCGAGCCTAGTGCTCTCGACACCATAGGGTTTTGCGCCCAATGCCTAATCCCCTGCTGCGGCGACCTTAACTGGACCGCTTTTGGGACCGCTTCCCTCAAATAGGCATCCCATAAAGTATTGATAATAAACAGCTATATTTTAGTATGGTCGCCTCCCCGGTGCGTTACTACTTCAGTATAACTTGTTGTTTTTCCTTATGTTTTAACATTTGGAGGATACATCGTGTCACACATTCCATACACAATTTGCAGACATGGAACCTACTATTATAATCGCCGTGTGCCTAAACATGCAGTTGATTTACATGGTTCTTTTATAAGATACGGCCTGTCTTCTGATCCTGTTGTTGCAACGACATATGCAAAAAGATTGAGTGAAGTTTTAGAGCCATCTTGGCAATCAAAACATTCGGTCAGTTTCATAAATATTCCAGCAGTATTAGATAGCTTTATACCTAGGCTTTTTGCTCTGTCAGAAGTAGCAGCGGAGTATATTGCCTTAAAGAATATTCAGCCTGAGCCTACCTTGGTTGCTGTAAGGACATTGATTGGATTGGTGGGGGATAAGGATGTAGCAGAATATTGTCGTGATGATGCTAAAGCCTTTGTTCGTTATTTGGAAAGCAGCAGCAATAAGACAGGTACGATCAGACGTAGGTTAGCTAGTCTAACACCAATCTTGAACTATGCCTATGCTGAACTTGATTTGGATAAACGTAACCCCTTCAGTCGCATGATCATTAAGGGAGAGGGAGAAGACAGTTTAAAACGAGGTGTGTTTTCCAATGATCAACTCCAGCTGGGATACGACAAAGCCCTCAGTTCAGATAGCCAGATTAAGCTCCTGATGCCTTTACTAGGTGAGACAGGATGTAGGTTGGCGGAAATAGTAGGATTGAGAATTGAGGACATAGACCTTGAGAATGACCTGATCCACATTCGTCCCAATTCTGCTCGGAGACTTAAAACAAGAAATTCTGAGAGGACTTTACCGCTGGTTGGTTATGCAAGATCAGCAATGGAAGTAGCATTAGGTCAGTCAGACAGAGAGTGGCTTTATCCTCGTTATATCAAGGATGGAAAATGCTATGCCACACATGCCTCTAATGCGGTGAATAAGTGGCTCAAGAGAGACTTTGGTGGACTGACTGCCCATTGCCTAAGACATACTATGAGAGACCGTCTGAGGGCTGTTGAGTGTCCGATGGATATGATTGATCAGATTGGTGGTTGGAAGTCTGTTAGTGGAATTGGTGTAAGCCATGGGCGGGGATATGGATTGGAGCAGCAAAAGGGATGGTTTAAACGGATTTCATTATAAAATAACTCAAGGAAAAATACCGTTGAATTGATAAATGTAATTAGCGTGTACATGGGATGAATTTGCAAAAGATTTGTAAGTACCAGACGAATATTTACTCACTTTCGGTTCTAATGACAAAGTTTTTTGTGGGTACAGTCCGAACAGTCTCCGCAGCTTTTAACAAGTCCGCTCTAAGGTCTTCCTCTGACATTGAGGTCCCTCTCTCATTATATAGCAAAGCTGCCATGAGTATGAAATGGCCCTCTGTGATATCAACGTTCATGCTTTTCTCCCTCAAGTTTTAATTTCACTATTGCACCAGCTTAGACTTTCCAAGTGGCAAAATTAGACGCTTTATAAGTAGCTACTTTTTAATGATGTTACAATGTATGGACTGGAGCAGCAGAAGGGGTGGCTTGCGATGGTCAAAGTTAACGACAAAGATGAATAGGCATTAATTCAGCAACCTAATAAGTGTGGCTTTAGGGCCATCCAAGCACACAGTCGGTTCAATCGGGTTTGTAGCATTATCCCCAAGGCTTTTTCCTTCTATGCTTTCGTCCCGTGCTTGGAATGGATGAAGCACCTACCACCAGTGATTGCTTTGGAGACGTTGACATTTGTTGAAGGGCTGCAACTCGGTTGGCTGTGCTGGGATGGGTTGAGAATAACTTATCATGGGCATGAGCATGAAGTGGATTTATTATAAACATATGTGCAGTAGATGGATTTTGTTCTGCCTTGTGATTGTCAATTTGGCTAGCAAAACCTTGGATGGAATTTAGTGCAGAAGCTAACCAAATTGGGTTGCCGCAAATATCTGCCCCCACTCTATCTGCCTCATATTCTCTACTTCTGCTAATAGCCATCTGTATCAGAGAAGCAGCCAAAGGAGCGAGGATCATCATAGCGATCAGTCCGATGAAACCCATATTACTATTGCGTCGGTTTCCAAAGAACATTGCAAAGTTAGCAAGCATAGAAATGGCCCCTGCAAACGTAGCTGCGACAACCATGATAGTCGTATCACGATTTTTGATATGGGCTAATTCATGCGCCATCACTGCTGCAACTTCGTTTTCATCTAACCTTCTCAGAAGACCTGTTGTGGCAGCCACTGCTGCATTCTCAGGGTTTCTTCCAGTTGCAAAAGCATTTGGCTGGTCATTGTCCATTTCATAGACTTTGGGAATGGGTAATTCAGCATTTCTGGCTAAGTCTGCAACCAATCTCTGTAACGAATGGGAGGGTGGTAACTGTTTCGCTCCATACATCTTCAAAATCATCTTGTCAGAATTATACCATGCAAAAAGATTCATCCCGATAGCAAACAAGATTGCTAAAACTAGACCTTCAAGGCCAGCCAGAGCAGTACCAGCCATTCCAAACAGAGCCGTCATCGCAGCCATCAATATCGTAGTCTTAATCATAGAAACCTTGGCCCAATACCCATTGAGGATAAGATATGAATTAATCCTAACTATTCAATAATGCAGTTTGTGTGATACCGCTTTATCAACACCAAGCTTGATCTGATCAATTGATCGGAACATTAAGCAGCAGAGTAAAAGGACCAAGGATCATGTCTGTCATTCAAGGTACTGGTACCAGCATGTATCTTGCGGCTCATATGAAGGAACAGGCTAGGTCTATGTCTATTGATCCTCGGAAAGAGGACGAGAAAGACCCTCTGATCCAATCTGTCAAAGCTGTGGTGGTATCTTTGAGCCATGATGCCAAACAAGCCCTGCTGAAAGACGCTATGGGTCCGGGATCATTGCCTCAAGCTCCAACTTTTAAACCAGAGACAGAATAGACAGCCAATATTGCTGAAGTCATTGCGGTTAGTTTTCATCAGCAACTCCCCAAAGTTAATAAAGTCCTGTCCAATGAGGCACCCAGTCTTCCCTCTCTGGCTCACCCTTGAACTGTCGGAACAACTTTAATTGTTGAAGGTGCCGTTGGCTTGTGGCGTTTCCTAGATACTCTGCCAATTCTTCGTTGCTCAGAGCAGGATCAGGTCCTTGTTCAATCACAGTGTAATGGTCTGTCACTTGCTTAACACTGGGCTGTGGTATGCCTGTTACTGCCTCAAAAGCGCTGTGCATTTCTTGCTCAAGCACATCATCATACCCGATTGGAATAATATAACTGTCATGGACTGTGAGTATGGGTATGCCCCTGTCAGTGAACCGCTGGATCAGTAGCTCTGTGATTTTGCTGTCCACATACATAAGGTCAATACCTGCCCCTGAGGCGATCTTATGGGATATAGGGGCATGTTTTCTTTTTAGATGAAATAGGACTTGAGATAGCTGTTCGTTCCTCAGGCGTTTTTCTAGGCTACCAGTTTCTGCTTGCTCACGGAATGCACCGAAGGCCTTTGTTTTTGTTTCTGCATTGATGGCTGTGAGTAGTAACAGCTTTGCAGCCGCTCTGAGATCAATTTCTGGATCAATGTCATTAATCTCATGCAACTCATAAGGATCATCATTTACATCTGCCCAATAGTTGATCCCTTCCTGAGCGTAAAGAATGACAATGTGTAACCCAGAGAAGTCAATCTCAGTGGTCAGCACCCCGTCCATTTTGATTTTCAGACGGTAATCTTTGGGACATCTCTGCCACCAACCACCGTAGAACCTGCCTCCCTGATCCCACCTACTGTTATTAAAGACACGTCTGACAAACTTGTCTGTTTGATTAATCTGTAGGCGCATTTTCCTTTTCCCTGACCCAATCTCCAGCACAGGTAATTCCAGATCATAGATGTCTATATGGGTGTTGGAGAGCAACTGATTATACTTGCCCAACACTGACCGCATTCTATTGGTCTCTGGGGTGTCAGTATAATCATCCACAGGATTTTTTTCATCGTCCCTTAGTACGACTGCTTCTCTTTTCTCATCAGAATGAATGTGAAACTGATTGAATTTTGCTTTCCTAAATTTTTCAATCAAGCCATCAGAGGCCCAGAGACGAGATTGAAAGCCAATTCCACTGATACGGTCATTAAAGCCATCCTTCTGACAGATAATTCCCTGCTCAATCAATACGTCCACAATACCAATGATTTTCTTACCCACATGCAGCTCATTGTACCGAGACTTGGCTTTGTAGGAATTGTTATCCCTGCTGAACATTATTTTCAGATCAGGATCAGCTGACCATGCCACATAGAGGTCCAATAAAAGAACCTTCAAGAGTTTCTTGTTGCCCTTTATATGACCTGTAACAGAGCCAAGAAGATCGTAAATACTATCTACGAAATCATTAACCTCAGGATAGTCTGACCACGTATGGACATCTAAAGGTCTAGAGTTTTTAAACTCATTCTCAGTAGTAGCAGCATCTTCTATCCTTCTTCTCCTTTCAAATTTATTATTTCTTATTAGCGTAGTAGAAGTGTGATACTTTGGATTAATTATACCATATTAGACATCCTTAATACATTACTCAGACGTTTTAATTGATACCTAGGACTTTTAGGTCACCTATGTGGTTACCAAAGTATTTGCACCCATGGCCTCTGTAAGAGTGAAATTCTGTAAATTGATTGTAAAATTATTGTCGTTGGAGCCGGGGTAACAAGTTTTGGAGAAGGAGTATGTCAGGAGGTCGTTTACACACAATAAGCTGGACTAAAATTGTCCTTAGAAAAACAGAAGGCTCCCCTCGGGAGAAAAAGGAAGCCTGAAGTATTTACTGCTCTTGGTGACGATGTTGTTACCCGTCTTAGTATCATTCTAACATAAAAGGCTTACAATTTCAAAATTTTCTGTGGCGTTGTGTTGGCATCTTAAGATTGCCTTTAAAAAAGAGCAGTTCAGTGACTAAGTATTATTTCTTTTTGTCGCAAGGCTTAACGTATGACAGGCAGACCAGTTCGCTCTACTGCAGGCTCTGGAGATTTGTGGTCGTTTGACGGAAGTAACAATCGTGACTGTGTCGTTCAACTCGCTATCCTATTGCTGGCTATAATCCGTGATACGGATGTGTTCCTTTCTTAAATCTAATGGTTATTGTCATCGGCATAGGGTATCCAAAATACAATTAGGTCAACCAAACTGGGTAATTGAACTTTGTCCAATTCAGCAAAACCTCCTCAGGCCGTATTAGATCAGATCATTGGCCTTTATAACCAAGGTGAATTGGAACAGACAGTATCGCTTTCTGAAAGCCTCGCCAAGCAATACCCAAACGCACTGATACTTTATGATATTCTGGGCGCAGCCTACATGGGTCTCAAGAATACCGAGAAAACCATAGCAAGTTATCAAAAGGCACTGCAGCTTAACCCCAATCATACTGATGCCTACAACAACATGGGAATGGCCCTTTATGATCAAGGCAGGTTCAATGAGGCAGTAGAGAGTTACCAAAACGCGGTGAAACTTGAACCTGATTTTGCAGATGCACACTACAATTTAGGCAATGCGCTAAAGCAAGTGGGTAATCTGAAACAAGCGATTGAGAGTTACAAGGCGTCACTTGCAATTAATCCCAACGATACCGAGGTAATACTAAACTGCGGCAACGCTCTGAAAAGTTATGGTAAATTTGACCAAGCCATTGAAATTTATGCTCAGGCCCTGAAGATTGACTCTAATTCCACCGCTGCACAGACTAATATGGAAAATGCCATTGAGGAACAGGCCGAGATAGATAAAGACATTGCGGACTATGCGAGGATTACGAAATTAGAAATTGGCTCTGCTGAAATGGTGAGCTGTTCTGGCACATTCTTCAAGGCTAGAGGTTATTTAGACGCAGCGATAGACAGCTACAATCAAGCACTCAAGATCAATCCTGACTATGCTGAGGCCCATTACAATATGGGAATTGCCCTGAAGGACAAGGGTGAGTTAGACGCAGCGATAGACAGTTACAAACAAGCCATCAAGATCAAGCCTGACTATGCAGAGGCCTACAATAATATTGGAGAAATATTACAGGAAAAAGGCAATCTAATTGCAGCGATGAAAATTTATCAAGAGAATATTGATCAAAATCCTAAATCCCAAAATTCATATTATGGTAAGGGGTTGTGCTTATACAAAATCGGTAAATTAGAAGAGAGTCTTTTTTACGCTAAAAACGCTTTAGAAATAGATCCTACTAATTTAACTTTTATTAAATTTATTCAAACTATTTATTCGCAAAATTTCTTGTATTTGGAAGAGTGTAAATATTTAAATGAAGAATTTATAGCCATAGGTGGAAAACATGATTTAGGCTTTTTAGTCAATGAGATGATTAATTGTTTTTTATTAGATTATAGAGTTAATATAGATAAAAATGTTGGATTATGTTTAGATCTGATTAAAATTACTGATATTAAATATACAAATTACCAGTTTAATAATGCTTATACTAGATACATTAAAAATCTTACTTCTAAATTACCAATAGTACTAAACGATAATGTCGGTATGATTGGTCACATAGGTGACAGTCACTGTCTCAGTATTGCGCATCATGAACTTAAGATATCAGGAAAAATCTATAGAATACAGCCTCTAATATGCTTCGGTTTAAAATCTTACCACTTGGGAGTGCAGACTGAAAACAACTATCAGTCTATAGTAAAGCAATATATGAGTGTGTTACCGAAAAAATCAATTATATTTTTATCAGTTGGGGAGATTGATTGTAGATTTGAAGAAGGGATACTTTTTACATCTAGGAAAAAATGCAGATCAGTTCAAGAAATTACTGAAGATACCGTCCAGTTATATCTTTCATGGATAAGCAATTTAAACTTACTTCATAATCATACAATCTATATATTCAACGTTCCTGCACCTATTAAGCAATTAGGGATGACTTTAGAGCAACATGAAGAAGTGATTAATGTTATATTACTATTCAATAGATATATCAAAATTTATGCTGAATATTACAATTTTTTAATTGTTAACCAGTATTCTGAAACAGTAGATTCTGATGGTTCATCCAATAATAAGTATCACTGTGATAATAGACATCTTGATTGCCGAATTTTAAAAATAATTGAAAGACAGGTTAATCAAACTTTCAATGTAAATAAGTGAAAACAAGAAACTCTACCTGCGATATTAGTTTCCATCGCATTCCTTGAAACAGGTTGGGGGATCGGCAATATCTCAGACCTGCAGTTATCATTCCTGTATGGGCCAGAGGATGATCAATAAGTTTTCGGGTTAAAGAGGCCACTAAAGGGACAGGTTCCTATAATACTCTATAGCACTTTGTCCCCATAAGGATCATCATAACGGTCAGCTAACCCGAAACTGAAGTATAACTGGTTTCCATACTCACAGCCCTGATCACTGGCAGAGGCTATGTATATATAACGTAGACACCCCCTGTCACAAGAGCAGTTCACTCATATCCGCAAGACCGTCATTGCCTCTAAGTTCAAGTGTCTAAAAATCCTCAAGAAAGGAAAAATGGACAGCCTGAGCTTAGCTTACCATGAAAGTGAAATAATGCTTCGGGTCGTAGAGAGACAAAGAACACCAATCTATATTTTGCATGACTGTTTGATCTGCCTTCAACCAGAAGCATTAGAGGTGGGTAAAGAACTACAGTTCGAGTATATCAGGTACTGTCAGGAACAGGGTTGGACACCTCTAGCACCAGCATTCAGTATAGAGAGACTAGGAAAGAGTAAGTACTACGCTAGTGGGTATAGGACACAGGTATCCAATATTACTTAGTATCTAACCCTTATAGCGATGTTACAATTAGAGGAATATACCCTACTGGTATTTATACCATTATAGTAAATACACCCTTATAGTTCCTTCCCTATGAGTGGATATAGATGGTACAGTGGTCCTTTTCTCTGACAGTTATACAAACAAAGCCTCTCAGGGGTTCTTTCCTGTAAGTATGTAGCTAAGAAGCACTACCAGAAAGACTACTGGTCTCACCCCTTTCTCCTCCATTACCAAGTCCAGAAGACAACGCCTATACAGGCTTTGATACAAGTAGAGATTATAGCAACAAACAGGTCTTCTACGGCATCCAATCAGGCTCACTCTAAACACCGCCCCAGATAGCCCTGATAGCCGCTGAGCAGCCCTGTGAGAGCCTTGTGCGCCTGCCTGTTATCCAGCCCTAGGTAGCAGGGTTATGGGCTGTTATAGGGCCGCTGTGGGGTCTTAAAAGGTAGTTGCTAAAGTGCTGGTAGCAGGTCATCAAATAAGTCTACAGCTTTCTCAAACTTGTCACGACAACCATTATTGCAGAAGCCTACGACTTGGTCTTTGTATGTTGTCAGAGAGCCTTCGTCGATCGGGTTGCCTGACCAAGGACAGTTTTCGTTTATTGCGTTTTTGATGTTCAAGTCTTTTGGGTTGGTCATTGCATTTTCCTCGTCATGAAATACTTAGCTAAGTACATAGCACTAAGAAGGTGAAAACTCTAATGTGATTTCGTGACATGAATATTGCCAGACCTACACCAGCGGACTAAGTTGATGAACAGACGTGAGTCTCTGCTATCGAGTGGCACAGGTTTAAGATGTAACTGGGCAATGTTGATGGTTGTCCTAACCAAAACCGTACTAACGAATCTGCAATTCAAACGACCAATCAATATGACCCATTCACCAATCAGACTGTTCACTTTGTTCCTCTCACTGACTGCAAGTAGCGCTTTTGCTGAACCCAAACTCATAACCACATCAAATGAATTCATTGAGCGTGTTACTGATAAAAACCTTACACGCCCTTTTATCACTTTGACAGTGAGTTCTGATGGAGAAATTCGTGGTAAAGGAGCGTTAAGTAAGATTACAGGTGCATGGTTATGGGAGGACGGATACTTTTGTCGAGACCTGCGTTGGGGTCGTAGGGATTTAAAGTATAACTGCCAACGGGTCACTAGTGACGGCAACCAGCTGACTTTCACATCTGATCGGGGGGCGGGAGACAGTGCCTCGTTCACTTTGCGTCCAATCAAGGACTGAACTTTCATAAATATCACGGCTAATCAGTACTAGAGGATGCGAACCTGTGCTAAGTGAATAGCAGCAAAATTGTTGCAATCACCAATAGGGCAGAAGCCTAAACCTTGGCCCTTGTATGTTGGAAGAGAGATTTCTTTGTTTGGCTTGCATGACCATGCCTAGTCAGCTTTTACTACTGGCAACAGTTCTTATTTAGGATGAATGGTCTGATGGCTATAAAAAAACCACTCAAGGGCATCTATGTGCTTTTGGTCATCTGGGGCGCAATGATAGCGTATATGGGTTACACCCTGTTTTTTACTGACGTTGTCGAAGTAGACGGGGAGATGAGTACTTCAGCAGCGAATTGGGAAACAGAAAACAGAGACCTGTTGTTGGCTGGAAATAGTACCGGTGAGAACATACTTATTAACGGTAAAATTATTAACAAGGGATCAAATGGAGAGGACTACGACACCAGTGGTTGGTATCATGTCATTTATGAGGGAGGCTTGTATGTCTGCGAAGTTTATGTCGATGACGAATTTGACGATCGTGGCGAGCATGTTTGGACTACTTGTTTCACTTCGATAAGTAATTAGTGCTGTTAGAAGTGCGTTGTGTGGCTTCCAAGTTTACGATCTGGGCGTATTTGCGATGAGGATCACCATTAGACAGTCAAATTTTACACCTGTTGACCTGACAAGAAAGAGTAAGCCATGATAGCCATAATCTTCGAGGTGACACCTAAGTCAGACAAAAAAGCAGACTACTTAGAGCTAGCTGCAGAGATGCGGCCGATGATTGAGGAGGTTGAGGGCTTCATTAGTGTAGAGAGGTTTCAGAGCCTTACCAATCCTGAGAAACTTCTATCCATTTCTTTCTTTGAGGACGAAGCTGCTGTTGATCGATGGCGAAAGCTAGCGGCTCATCGCAAAGTGCAATCAAAGGGACGGAAAGAGATTTTTGACGACTACAGAATTAAGGTACTTCAGGTTCTCCGAGATTATGGGATGACTGACCGAGAAGAGGCTCCTAAGGATAGCCTGAAAGTTCACGTTTAAGGTTGCACCATGAAGGGAGTGCTAAAATGTCACCGTTTAAATGGTACATAGCTATTTGAAAATATGGTACATAAGTAACTAGCAACTAAAGGCTAATTGTCAGTCAAATATTTAATTAAATCACTGTTTTTATTACATATTATTACAATATAAAAAGAACCATATCAGAAGGGTTGGCACCTCTCAGGTGCGCCATTATCAACCATATCATGTGCCTCACACATTGGTCTGTATGCATTTTATGCTTTAGTCCAACGTGGAGTAGACCATGCTGGCAACCAAAACTACCCAACACCTATACGCCATTACCAGGCCGGAGCCGTCCCAATACAGCAACTTCAGCCGGTCGGCACGTTTCGAGCGGAACACATAAACCGTGCCGGTGAACGGATCCTTGTGCAAATGGTTCTGCACCAGAGCCGCTAGGCCATTATGACCCTTGCCAAAGTCAACAGGCTCGGTTGCCACAAATATCCGAACCCGGTTTGAGGGAAAGATCATGGCGCAGACCGCAGCGCATGCATAATCTCGGCAATCCGGAGGGCGGGCGTTTTTGCGTCGAGGCGCAGGGTCACATCACCGCTGACCAGTTCAATCGGTGTCTCGGGCAAAGCCAGTGGAGCAACAGGCTCAACCGGTTCCTCAATCACAACCGGTGCAAAAACTGCGACCGGAAACTCCGGAAGAACCAGCTTACCTTCCCGTGCCTGCCGTCGCCATTCTGATAAATGGTTGGGCTGCAGATCGTAGCGAAGCGCAACAGTATTTACAGTTACACCATCAACAAGGGACTCAGCCACAATCCGCCCCTTCAAATCATCTGGCCAACGCCGATGACCCTTCGGCGTAGAAATAATCTCCGATATCAGCCCGGACTCCGCCCGGACTCCGCCCGATATCCGCCCGTAGCTCTGAATGTACTCCCATCAAGAAACCCCTTTCTATAACTAGAAAGGCAGGACTCGCAGATTAAGACCTCAGACGTAAGGTGGAGGCGCGGCAACACTTACGTCGCATCTCAAAGCTCCTTAAACCTAATGTTTTGTTAGCTCTGAGTATTAAGTCTGAGGTTTAGGTTGGGCGACCGAAATCTGTCACAGAATATCTCCAATGATCTCAATGAGATCAGCTAAAATCTCACATAATACGAGTTCTGTGAGGTTTTAGAAGTTGTAGTGTTTATCTAAGAATTTTGGATACTTAAGCAGGTGATCAATGACGCTGTGCGGGTTGGACTAATCTGTCTGTTTCGAGTTTGAGTGCAGAGCGCCAAAGAGGTGTTTTGAAATAATCTTTTTCTGAGCTGGTTTTATTTTGCATCTCTGGTTGGCTGAGTAATCCTGCCCAACTCAATGGTCGCAGAACACAGCTGTAAAAAGGGCCTGTTGTACGCCAACTCATGGGTCCTTTTTCGGGCTCACCATAAAAGACTTTGTATAACGCGGCTTCTTTTGCACCGTTTTCAACTTCCACATTGAGAACATTGAGCCAAACATCCCAGTTGCCTTCAGGATAAGCTTTAAGGCGGCTGTAGGCGCCATGATCAATTTGAAACAAATAAAACGGTATCAGTTCTACAAAAAGCTTAGCTGGCGATTTGGCCAATTCAGTGCCGCGTTTGGTTAACTTAAATGCGCCTTTGTAATGTCGCCCAAGTTTGCGTTCTATCAACAGAAAATGCAGGAGTTCTAGGGGAACGAAATCATATTCATTTAACACTTTATTCACTCGAAACAGCTCGTCATAGCCCATGCCCGGCCAATCAAAATGCTCTGCAGCCCAATGCACAAATTTACGTTTGAATGCCTTGGTTTTGGTCAGCTCAATTGATCCGTTGTCTTGGGTGTATTGCAAGGTCAGTTGTGCCGCTCGCATAAGTGGCGAGTTGGCTAAAGTTGGGTCGTCATCTGAGAGATGTTTAAAATAATCCATATCTGCCAATTGACACATTTATCAGGGTTCTGCCAACCCTATCATGCTGTCATTTTTGTGGCTGCTATAGCGGTGCTTCGCACAGCTGCCTTTCACTGTTTGCTCAATCGCTCTCGCTCTGTCGCAAACTGTTTCAAGTCCTTTGTTGCTCAATTGATTAGCTCAAACAGCTTTAATGACTTTGATCATGTATTAATGGGCTCTCATCCAGATTGTGTAGTCATACCAGGGCTATCCGCAGCCTTGGTATGACGGAGACTGGTCTTGTCACGGTTCAGTTCCGGTCTCTTTCGAGCACTATTTGCTATGAAGGAGATATGGAATGGCAAAGAGA
>ENA-OQVM01003769-OQVM01003769.1-marine-metagenome-genome-assembly--contig:-NODE-3769-length-16119-cov-5.295163_pt1 | contig 16119 bp, 10 predicted proteins | sample MGYA00237776_ERZ505498 | MGnify/ENA primary metagenome ERZ505498 (study PRJEB26159, sample SAMN06265151) | marine metagenome | isolation source: Helgoland LTER site | place: Germany:Helgoland, sampling... | reverse complement strand
CGATAAAGCCTGCCTGCCTCTCCGGCCATAGTGAAGACAGGAAGGAAGCTGACGATCGTGGTCATGACTGAGGTGGTGACGGCACCTGCGACCTCCGTTACAGCTTCATAGATAATGGCTGCTGAGCTTGCCTTGGAGCTGTTTTTTCGAGCTTGTTGCAGGTGCTTGATGATGTTTTCTGTGAGCACAATGCCAACGTCAACCACCGTGCCAATGGCAATAGCGATGCCAGAAAGAGCAACGATATTAGCGTCCACCTTGAATAGCTTCATGGCAATGAAGGTGATTAGTACAGCAAGGGGCAGCATGGCGGAGATCAGGATGCTGCTGCGCAGGTGCAGGATCATGATGATAACCACGATAATGGTAACGAGGATCTGCTCGAGGAGTGCGGAGTCGAGCGTGTTGAGTGTCTCGGCGATGAGGCCTGAGCGGTCGTAAAACGGCACGATGGTAACCTTGGAGGTGTTCATCCATTCCGGCCAATGTTCGCGCTCATGGGTGTTGGTCCAGGGTAGCCAGGCATCTTGCTTGAGCGTGGTGTCTGCGGCTGCTTCGCTGGCAAATGCGGGGCTGATGTCATGATCAGCAGCAAATTTTTTCACGGTAGCTCGGTCTGTTTGTTGCCAATCAATAGTCACTTTAGTAGGCAGAGCTGCTGAGATTTCCCTGACCTTGGCTTTGGTGTTTTTGATCGTGGCCATTGGGTTGGCTCCATAGCGGGCAACGACGATTCCCCCGGCGGCATCGGCTCCATTGACGTCAATGACACCACGCCTCATATCGGGGCCGAGCTGTACGGTGGCGACCTTGGCGACGGTGACCGGAGTATTATCACGCACGGCGACCACGGCATCGCGCAGGTCATCGAGTTCGCGGATATATCCCGTACCTCGCAGGATGTATTCCACGCCGTTGATGGCGAGGTTGCGGGCGCCGGTTTCCATGTTGCTTTTGCGTACGGCATTGGCGACCTCGGCGAGGGTGACATTCCAAGCCTGTAGTTTGATCGGGTCGACCTCGACCTGATACTGTTTGACGAACCCGCCGACGGAGGCGACCTCAGCAACCCCATCGGCACCGAGCAGCGAGTAGCGAACATACCAGTCCTGTAGGGAGCGGAGTTCCTCTGGGTTCCATCCTGGTGCTGGATTTCCGTCGGGGTCTTGGCCTTCGAGGAAGTATTGATAAATCTGTCCTAAACCGGTGGCGTCAGGGCCTAATGCGGGCATGGCTCCCTCTGGGAGTAAGCCAGTGGGTAGGCTGTTGAGTTTTTCTAGAATTCTGCTGCGGCTCCAGTAGTAATCGATATCTTCCTCAAAAATGAGATAAATATAGGAAAAACCAAACATGGAATAGCTGCGGACTTCTTTCACACCGGGGATGCCCAGCAATGAGACGGTAAGAGGATAGCTAATCTGATCTTCAATATCTTGTGGCGAGCGTCCCATGTACTCGGTGAAGATAATTTGTTGGTTGTCGCCGAGGTCGGGGATGGCATCGACAGCCACGGGGTCACGCGGGAAATTACCGGTGTCCCAGTCGAAGGGGGCGACCCGTATGCCCCAGCCGATGACAAAGGTGAGCAGAATAAAAACAACCAGTTTTTGATTCAGGCAGAAATGGATCAGACGTTGCATTTGGTGATAAGCTTTCGGGTTTAGTCTTTGCTATCCAGTGACAGGGTGTCGGTGAGCTCCCCGCAGCTATACATGCCACTGCCGAAGTAGGGGTTCTGCACTTTTGGGGTAGCTGAGAGCCAATCGGCTCCCTTTCCCTGGTCGGCCATGGGACAGTGAATGACGTAGAGGTTGCCGAGTTGGTTGATGCCGTGTTTTCTGATCATTGAGATGAGATGCTTTGAGACAGCTGGGAATTTTTGGCGAAGGGCTTTAAGCTCGGTGTTTTGTTGTAGCTGCTGAGTAGCGCTTAGGAGTTTTGCTTGATCAAGGTCATCGGGCAGTGTTGCGATGGCTTGCAGAAGGGCGGGTATGGCTTGGCTAGCGGGTTTCGCCTGATCCTCAGAGAGCGGACGGGAGATTTGTAGGTATGCGGTGACGGTTTGTTGCAGTGGCACGGTCCATGCAGGATCGAGTTTGGTGGCTGGGATAGCTTGCCATGGTAGTCCCGTGTAGCGTCCAGTTTCAGACATTTGCTGTCGGATTTTTCTTAGTGCCGCATGACTGGGGGAGGTGATGTCAGCGAGGGTGTTATTGAGGCGCATGGAGAATTCATTCCAGAGAGCGAGCTCCTTAGCTTGGAGCTGCTCGGCATTGATGTTTTCGAGCGTGGATTTCATCGTGACCAAGTCGCTCTGGGCTTGCTCGATATCGTTATCTTGGATGGCCTGTTCAAGTTCGCCGTAGGCACGCAGCACAGGCGGCCACTGAGCCAGAATTTGCTGGGGGGCTTGAATGGCCGACCGTTCAATCAGACCAGCATTGGGATTCATCATTGAAGGGCGAGCTTTGATCTGGAGTTCGCTGTCGAGTTTGTAGGCGCCTTGAGTGACGACGAGTTCACCTGCATCAAGGCCATAATCGACGATGAAATAGTCGCCCGTCTTTGGTCCTAGGACAATTTCCCGACCTTCGAAGACGGGCTCGGTTTTTTCGGGGATACGGATATAGACGATGGCTCGTTTGCCAGTGCGGAGCACGGCGGATGCGGGAACAAGTATAGGGTTTTCCTTGGTTTGAACTGATGGGGTGAAGCCCAATTCTTCAGCAGGTACTAGGGCCATGCCGCAGATGTCACATTCTCCGGGGCCATCTTTGATGATTTCAGGGTGCATCGGACTAATCCATTTACCTGCCAGTTCAGCACTGAGGACTCGTCCATGCAGGGCAACGTTTGCTTTGGCGGACGCGTTGGCAAACATACCGGGTTTGAGTAAGAGTTCTTTGTTGTCAACGTTGACTCGGACTTTGACGATGCGTCGTTTTGGGTCGAGCTGAGGATCGATAAAGGCGATACGTCCGTAGAAGGTTTTTCCGGGTATCGCTTCAACGGTGAAGGAGACTTTCTGAGCGTAACGCAGCCATGGCAGATCAGATTCGTAGGCCTCCATTTTGAGCCAGACGGAGCTTAGCTTGGCGATGCCGAAGAGGGGGTCGCCGGTTTTAACATACTGACCTTCCTTGGCGTTAAGTTTGACAATGATGCCGTCTTGTTGTGCCGTTAAGGTGATTTGATTACTTGGTTTGCGCTGTTTTTCAATGGCGTCAATTTGTTGCTCTGTCAGCTCTAGTAGGTGAAGTTTTTCGCGTGCAGCGGCGAGTAGATTGAGGTGCAGATTTTGTACGGCGGGCGATGACGAGGTACTGACTGATTGTGTGGCCTGAATGAGCTCTTGTTGGGCAACGTAGAGTTCTGGACTGTAGATTTCAGCAATGGCGTCACCTTTACTGACAGTGGCTCCAGTGAAGTCGGCGTAGAGTCGGTCAAGTCGTCCACTCATGCGGGCGGTGGTGGTGACAATAGTGCGTTCGTCGTAGTCGATCTTACCAAACAGCTTTACGTTTACCTGTGCTGGAGCACGCAGCACTGGGCTGACGCGTATATCGAGTAATGCAGCGGCTTGATTGCTTATGCTGATTTCACGGAAGCCGCCATCGCTGGGGTCTGCTAAGAGCTCAATGAGGTCCATGTTGCAGATTGGACAGAGGCCCGGATTGGGTTGTCGGATCTGGGGGTGCATGGAGCAGGTCCAGACCTCGGCGTTTTCGGCCTTAGAGGTTCCTTCATGGTCATGTTTTTTTGAGGGCAGAGCAAACCACCAACCAGTGAAAAAGAAGGTCAAAGGGATCAAAATCACAGCTGGTTTTTTAACCAGAACAGTGAGCGCTTGAATTGTTTTTTTGTTTGTCATGGCTGTCTGAGAAATAGTGTGTTGGATAGAGTTTTTTAATAAATTGCGGCTGCACTTTTCAGCGAAGCGTATGCTTTTCCGAGTGATGTATGATTGCCTTCCTGCTGGTATTGCAGGGTGAGTAGCAGGCGCCACGTATCGAGTACGTCGACAAAGGATTGTTCGCCGGCGCTATAGGATTGGAGGGATAGTTCGTGAGCTTGGCGGGCATCAGGAATGAGGCGCTGATCGAACAACTTGATGATCTTGCGGGAGGCCTCGGCTCGGAACCAGGCGTCCTCGACACGTTGCCTGAGTTCGGCACGTGAATGAGCCTCGCCTGCTTGCATTTCTGCGATGCCAGCTTGGGCTTCTTGGATTTTTGCACGGCGCGGTTTTTGCCAGATGGGGATAGTGATGCCGAGAGTGAACATAGTCTGGTCTTCGCCATTGGCTACGGGGGAGAGTCCTGAGTTTGACACCCAGGCATGCTGAGCACCGATGAGGAAATCTGGGTAGGCATCGAGGCGAGCTTTTTGAAGTCGGTGTTCGAATGCGGCGAGACGATTTTGATTAGCCTTAATACTAGGGTGTGACGATTCAGCTCTGGCGATAAGCTTGCTGAGGCTACTCGAGTTGGGAATTGTTGAGCGTTTTGGTAGCGGCAATTCTGACCCTGCTGGGCGGTTGAGTAAGGAGTTCAGGCGGGATTTGTGACTATTGATCTGTTGCTTTGCTGTGATGAGTTGCTGGTCGATTTTACTCATCTCTGTGGCGATTCTCAGTAAGTCTGCTTGCGTGCCTTGGTTTGCTTTGACTCGTGCTTGCACGACCTCCTGAACGGTTTGTAGAATCTCGTAATTTTCCCGACTGATGCGTCGGTTCTGGTGGGCTAGGTAGTAATCCCAGTAGGCGAAACGTACACGCTCGGCGATCAGGAGCCTGAGGCTATTGAGTTCTGATCGAGCGGCATCGCTTTCTTTTTGGGCGATGAGTGCCATGGCTTTACGTTTGCCAGGGAAGGGGATTTGTTGTTCGAGGCCAGCCATGGTGTCGACTTGACCTGCAGCAGTCTCTGCGAGATTCCCTGCACTGATCCGTGCCCGAGGGTCTGGCAGTGCGCGCTGTTGGGGCACCTTGGCTTGAAGACGGTTAATCTTGTGCTGTGCCGCGGTGAGTGACGGATGGTGGCTGAGGGCTTGAGATACGAGTTGTTCGACATTGGCATTGCTTGGGATGCTGTAGTTGCTCGCTTTGCTTTGCGAATCAGGAAGTTTGTGGGTCAGTGAGGACAGAGACTTGGGGGAGTCTGATGTCTGGCAACCCGCTAAAGTGGCTACGAGAACAGAGATGAGTCGTATGTATTTTTTGATAGTCATAAAAGAGGCCGCTGAATTATTTTTTGCCGCTATTCAATTCTGTTAGATTATTGAGCAGGGCGTGGTATATTTGTTGCGTGGTTCAGATAGGGGCGTGACGAAGTTGGTAGGCTTGCCCAGTATCTGGTTCGTTAGGCGATTGAGCGGTGCTCGCGCCATTCGACTCACACCTAGGTGTGAGCTTATTCCGTTATCAAAGCAGGAAGATCGAATAAAGAATACGCAGTGTATTCTCGGGTGGGGGGTGTATCGGTGTAGCCAGTATCAGGGGGGGGGTGTAGCAGTGTTTACTGGTGTTAAGTAACGCTGGTGGAGGGCTTGCCTCACTAGCAAGATCAGTTACCTGAAAGTGTAAGGACTTAAAGTCAGGGTAATCCTTGTTTTGCGCACACATGCACGGATAATCGTCGCCCTGGTTTTTTCCGCTCTGATCTTGATCAATTGATGATGAACAACACGATGCAACTGATTTTTTTTTGGCAGTGCAGGAGTCACCGAATGAGCAACAGCAGGCTGGATTAGCCAGCAGCAGCACAAGCATGAACGTGACGGTATTCCTGAATAAAAGCATCAACCTAAAATTATATTAGTAACTTAAATCTACCATTGAGGGTGACAGGTAGCAAGTTGATTCTAATGACGCCCGCTGGGTTGTTGGATCATGCTCCGCTTGGAACGGGTAAGCCGGCGCCGATGATGTGCCAGTATTAGGCTGAAATGGTGAAGCCTTTGACGTTTTCTAATAGTGGAATCTCCACGACATTGGTGTCCTTGATATGATGCGCCAGGGTGCTTTCGTCGACAATTTCACTGAGAAATTCTTCGACCTCGTCTTCCTCGCCCATCAGGTTGAGCTCCACGGTGCCATCGGCTAGATTTTTCACGTCTCCGACCACATCATAGCCCATGGCGATTTGTTTAACAGTGTAGCGGAAACCAACGCCCTGAACTCGGCCTTCGTAGATGGCTCGTTTTGCGATCATGGATCGAGTTTAGTGTATTTAGACCTAATATGCCAGTCTCAGTCTGGGTGATTTTGCAATGGCTTATTTTTTCCTCGGAGTAAGTAGCTGTTCTGGGTTTACTCAGGCACGCTCATGAATGCTTACTTGCTTGCATCTCGCCCTAAAACCTTGCCCGCCGCGATCGTGCCGGTCTGGGTGGGGTGCGCTTTGGCGTATCGTCTCACCGGAGCCTGGGATGGGTGGTTGGCGTTTTACACGGTAATGAGTGCCGTCTGGATTCAAGTGGCGACCAATTTTTTTAATGACGCCATTGATTCAGAAAAAGGCGCAGATACGGATGCTCGGTTGGGACCGGTGAGGGCCACAGCTGCTGGCCAGCTCTCTCTTAAAACGGTATACACGGCGGCATTCGTTTGTCTGTTGCTGGCCGCTGCTTTTGGTTGGCCTTTGTTTGTCGCTCGCGGTTGGCCGATGATTGCGATTGCGGTGCCCTCGTTTTATCTAGCCTATGGATACACCGGTGGGCCACTTCCTCTTGCTTATAGGGGGCTGGGTGAGTTGTTTGTTATTTTGTTTTTCGGCTTAGTGGCGGTCATGGGCACCGTCTTTGTTCAGACTGGGGTATGGTATGTGCAAGCTCTGGTTGCAGGTTTGGCAATTGGCTGCTTGTCAGCGGTTCTTATTGCTATCAACAACCTTCGCGATGTTGACGAAGACAGATTAAATCACAAAAGAACGCTAGCCGTGAAGTGGGGAAGGCCCGCTGTTCTTCGACTTGTCTGGATGATGTGTCTAATCGCATACACAAGCGCTGTATGGCTATTCGGCTCGGTGCCAGGCCTGCTCTATTTCCTTCCGGCCTTCATCGTGGGCTTGTTGATTATCGGTAATATTTACAAGCACCTGCCGAGTCAGATCTATAATAAGTTTTTGGCGATGGCGGCACTTCAGTTGATTCTTTATGCAGCGGCGTTTATGCTAAACTGCGACGCATCAGTGAGATGAAAAACAAGATTTCCATTCACCCATACACAATGACCAGCAGTGGGTCTTTGAATGCGAAGTCGGCTCGTAGTGAGCATGGTGGGGCTTTGATCCGCGTCGATCATGAGGGTGTTTTTGGCTATGGCTCCATCCATCCCTGGCCAGAGCTCGGCGATGAGAGCTTAGACGAAAATCTAGCCAAATTGGCCGAGGGGCATTTCACTACTTTGAGCGCCCGAGCGATGACATGTAGTAGAGCTGACGCCGCTGCGCGCCGAGAAGGAGTGAGTTTATTTGAGGGTTTGGTTGTGCCACGTAGTCACGCCACGCTGATGATGGACGAGTCTGATTTTGTAGCTGCAGTGCAGACTGGTTTTACGACTGTGAAGGTCAAGGTTGGCAGAAGTCCTGCCATGGAGGCTGGGTTTATTCGTGAGCAGGCAATGCTCTATCCTGAGCTGACATGGAGGCTTGATTTTAATAGCTCACTCGATGCTGAAGCTGTGGAGTCACTGCTCACGGAGCTGGGCGAAGAGGTGCGTGATCAAATTGATTTCATAGAAGATGCTTTTTTGTCAGGCGTCACGCCATGGGTTAATGCTTTAGGGCCTTATGATATCCCCATGGCTGTAGACCGTGAGGTCGAGGATGCATGTGGTGGCTATGGAGTCGCTGTTATTAAGCCAGCGCTTAATGAGCCACTGCCATTATTAGAACGTATCGCAGAGGAGGGCAAAAGAGCTGTCATTACCAGCTATATGGATCACCCAGTCGGGCAGAGCTTTGCCGCATGGGAGGCAGCTAAAGCATTTCATGCTTTTCCAGATGTTGTCGATACTTGCGGGCTGATTACGCATGGTTTGTTTGAGCAGGATGAATTCACCGCCGCCTTGGGCAAGCCTCGACCAGATTTCAAGCCTGCGTGTGGCACGGGGCTGGGGTTTGATGAGTTGCTAGAATCTTTACCATGGACACCTCTGAGCTGATATCGGCTGCTTTTTGGCAGTCCAAGCAATGCCACATCATGGCAAATCCGCGTGACGCGGAGGCTGTGAGGGAGGCTGGTTTGCTCGAGTCTTGGTCTAGGTTGCAGCCCAAGCTGAGTGGGCATCTTCTGTTTGCTACCTCGGGATCAAGTGGTGGTCGGAAATGGGTGGCGCTTTCCCGCGAAGCCTTATTGTTATCAGCTGCAACAGTGAACCGGCATTTGTCAGCGGGTGCGGATGATCGTTGGTTGATGGCTTTGCCAGAATTTCACGTTGGCGGTATGGGTATACTAGCCCGTTGTTATGACGCTGGTAGTGCGCTGGTCAAGCTGGAGGGGAAATGGAATCCAGAGTTGTATCATAGCACGATAGACTCGGAAGGTGTTAGTCTATCGTCGTTGGTGCCGACTCAGCTTTACGATCTCGTTCAGCAAGGGTTGCGCGCACCTCAAAGCTTACGCGCTGTATTGATTGGCGGGGGGCGCTTGGGTGATGGTGTCTATGAGCAGGCAGTGGAGCTTGGCTGGCCGGTGATGGAAACATATGGAATGACTGAGGCGTGCTCTCAAATAGCTACGGCATCGCTGAAAAGTCGTGATTTAATGGTGCTGCCTGGTTGGCGAACAAAGCTTTCAGATCGTGATTGCCTAAGCATCAAAGGAGACTCTCTGTTCACTGGTTATGTGACTTGCTCGGGTGATGTCTGCGAGCTCGTCGATCCAAAGCAAGAGGGGTGGTTCACGAGCGAAGATGTGGTAGAGCACGAAACTGGTAAGCTTTGTATTAAAGGACGCGTGGATCGGTGCGTGAAGGTTCTTGGCGAACTGGTTAACCTCTCGGAGGTGGAGGCAAAAATAGAAGCGAAAATAGAATCGTCTGCAGAGATCAGATTGCCTGCGGGCAGTATGACTGTCGTGGCATTACCAGACTCAAGAAAAGGCTATCAGCTCATTCTTTGTAGTGAGCAATCGTCCAGTTTAGAGCAAATACGTGAGCATTACAATTTAGACAGTCATCCCGTTGAGAGGCTCGATGGTGTATGTGTCGTGCCGGAAATCCCTCGCAGTCCCTTGGGTAAAGTGCGCCATGGCTTACTGGCGAAAAAGGTAATAGACCAACTAAAGCAAATGAAAAAAAACGGGCGTTGACTCGTTTGGGTGCAATATCTTAGGTTCCCATAGTCAACATTATAGGGAGTGAGAAAGCTCTTTAATGAGGCTTTGACATTAGCTAATCTATCTTCGTGAATATTTTTACATCTCCTCTTCGCCCTCTTTGTTCGGTCATCGCTTTTTCATCTGCTGTCATACTGGTTTCAACCAGTGGCTGTATCACCCTTCCCAAGGCGCCGAGCGGTCAGCAGCTTCTCAACACTAGCCTACCCAATGCTGACCAGGTGAGAGAGCAGTGGGCATCTCGATCTAAGAAAGGCGGTGTTGATTCCGCTTGGATCAAGTCATTTAGAGACCCCGCGCTTGAATCTTATATTGGTGAGGTAGTCGCTGGCAATATAGAGCTAGATGCAGCTCTCCATGCATTAGAAGCTGCGGCTGCCAGTGCTCGCCAGGCTGGTGCTATGTTGCGCCCGCAGCTCAACGCAGCGGGGAGTTCAAGTCACCTCAAGCGCTCTGGAGGCAATGGCAGTGATAGCTCGGAGCTTAGCGCTCAACTTTCGTGGGAGCTCGACCTCTGGGGCAGGGTGCGAGCTGTGCGCGCTGCAGCTGGGGCTAATTACCGAGCCACTGATGCTGACTACCAAAATGCCCGTTTGTCACTCGTCGCGATGGCTGCTAAAGCATGGTATCTCGCCACTGAGACGTATCAGCAGCTTGAGTATGCTAGAGAAATTGTCGACATCCAACAAAAGCGTTTGGATTTGGTCACTATCAAGTTTGACGAGGGAGAACTCAGCCCCAAAGAGAAACACCTAGCTGGCGCCGACCTGAACTCGGCCAGGGATCGCCTGCAGCAAGTCTCTCTAGCTCATCGTAATGCGCTGCGCACGCTTGAAGTGCTCGCTGGTAAATATCCTGCTGCCAAGCTCCAGATCTCACGGCGCTATGTGCCGGTACCGCCAACAGTTCCTGCTGGGGTTCCCTCGGCACTTATTGAACGCCGACCTGATCTGAGGGCTGCCAGTGAGAAAGTTGCGGCTGCCTTTAATCTGGTCACCGAGGCAAAGGCCGCGCGCTTGCCGCGGATTAGCCTAACAGCTGCAGCGGGCCGATCAAGCAGTGACTTACTAGACTTGCTAGATCAGGGGCCTGGATTCTGGGCTGCAGGAGGCAATTTTATGGCTCCTATTTACCAGGGTGGAGCACTGAAGGAGCAGGTGGCCGTGAGAACAGCGCAGCAAAAATCAGCTCTTGCCCTGTTTGGGCAAAAGTCACTCAATGCCTTTACGGAGGTTGAGACTGCACTTGATGGTGAGGCTATTCTTACCAGGCGTGAAAGCTACCTTAAGGGGGCTCTGGATGATAACCAAGAGGCTCTCAATGTGGCCCAAAAACAATTTGATGCTGGTAAGCTGGACTTGCTCAGTGTGCTTCAGATGCAGGAGCGTGTGATCTCTTCAAAGGTTGCTTGGATTAATATTCGCAATAGCCGCCTCGCCCAGAGGATCGAGCTTCACCTCGCTCTCGGGGGTAGCTTTGAGTAAATCAACAACAGCCATCAGGAGGCGTTCATGCTTTGATCGCCATTCGTTCTAACCAAGATATTATTTATTATGAAAACAACATTCAGAATTCTACCCGCAGCTGCAAAGGCTCGGCCTACTTCCCGTAAAGTGTTTGCTTCTGCAATCCTGGCGACGGCATTGCTTGGCGCCTGTGGCAAAGAGGAAACGGCGCAGCAGGATGATTACGTCCGCTCGGTGAAGGTGGTTGAAATCGGTTCCTCCGTGTTAGAACGTGTTTATGAGTTCCCCGGTCAGATTCAGGCGGGTCAGCAGCTCGATCTAGCTTTTGAAGTGCCGGGCAAGCTTACTGCTATTAAAGTGAAGGAGGGTGATATGGTTAAAAAGGGCGATCTTGTGGCAACCCTTGATACACGTGACTATCAGGCCTCGCTGAACTCCGCCAAGGCGACTCTGGAAGAGGCTAAGCTGGAAAGAGATCGTAACCAGAGGCTCTTTGATCAGCAGGCTGGCTCTAAGGAGTCGGTAGAAAAATCTATCCGCACGGTGCAAACTGCGCAGGCGAGCTTCGATAAGGCAAGGAAGGCGTTCGAGGATACCAGCCTGAAAGCTCCCTTTTCAGGGGTGGTTGCGAAGGTATTTGTGGATGATTTCCAGAACGTAAGTGCGAATCAGGATATCGTGGTAATGCAGGATACTACGACTTTTGAGGCGGTGATCGATATCCCAGAGACTCTCTGGGTGCTCGCTAAACCAGGTCTAAGTAACGAAGAGCGTAACAAGCGCTCCCGACCAGAGATTCGTCTGACAGCGTTGCGCGGTGAGAGTTTTCCGGCAACGATCTCAGAAACTTCCATGCTGGCAGATCCAAAGACCCGAACCTTTGCGGTGACTCTCGCTTTCTCTCCTCCTGCAGATCTCAACATCAGCCCGGGCATGACCGCGGCAGCAATCCTTCACTGGGCTCGCGAGGCACAAGGAGGGGCAAACATTTTCTCCGTTCCAGTAGGGGCGGTTGGTTTTGATGATGCGGGCAAGGCTTATGTCTGGAAAATTGATAGGGAAAAAATGATTGCAAGCCGCCTTGTCGTCGAGGCGGGAGAGGTGAGCGAGGGCATGATTGGTATTTCCGGTGAAATCGGGGAGGGGGAGCTGATTGCTGGGTCGGGTGTTGCCCAAATACGTGAGGGCATGGCACTCAAACGTTGGCAGCCATAACCACCGAAGAAGCCAATTACTAACGATCCATTCCCATTCCTATGAATATTGCAAAGTTAAGCATCGAGCGAAAGACGATCACCCTGGTGCTGACGGCCGCCCTCGTGCTCGGAGGTGTGATCGGTTATCAGAATATGAGCCGCCTTGAGGACCCTGAGTTCACCATCAAGGATGCTCTGGTTATTACCCCTTATGCCGGCGCCACTGCCCGTGAAGTAGAGGAAGAGGTTTCCGATGAGATGGAGGTGGCCGTGCAGAAGATGTCCCAGCTGGATGAAGTCCAATCTCGCTCGGAACGTGGTCTTTCCACGCTTACGGTTACGATGCAGGAAAAGTATGATAAGTCCTCTCTTCCACAAATCTGGGACGAGCTGCGCCGTAAGGTCAACGATGCCCAGAGCAGCTTGCCACCCGGAGCGGGTCCCTCAATTGTAGTCGATGATTACGGAGACGTTTACGGGGTTTTTATTGTTTTCTATGGCGATGGGTATTCCTACGCGGAGCTTAAAAAAGTCACCGATATGCTCCGGCGTGAGCTTCTACTGGTAGAAGACGTCGCCAAAATCGATACCTTCGGAGAGCGCAAGGAAGCGGTCTATATTGAGCTCGATCGAGATCGCATCGCCCAACTTGGGGTTCCTCCTTCCACCATTATTAAGGAGCTACAATCGAAGAATTTGGTTAGTGACGCGGGCCGAGCCAAGGTGGGTGCTGAGTTCATTACTCTCAACCCTACCGGAGAATATACTACGGTGGATGATTTTAACGGTTTATTACTTAATGCAGATGACAAGCAATTCTACTTGCGGGATGTTGGTGAAGTAACGCGTGGCTACGTGGACCCATATAACAACGCTATTATCTATGATGGCAGGAATGCCGTCGGGCTCGGAATTTCCACGGTGTCAGGAGGCAATGTAGTCACCATGGGGGCCGCCCTTGAGGCTCGACTCATGGAACTGCGTCCGGATATCCCTCTGGGAGTTAAGGTTGGGATTGTATCCCTGCAGTCCGAGGCGGTCAATATTGCGATCAAAGGTTTTATTGTCAGCTTATTAGAGGCGGTGGCTATTGTTATTGTGGTTTTACTATTCTTCATGGGAGCACGCAGTGGTCTGCTCATCGGTGCAGTACTTACCATCACCATTATTGGTTCTCTTTTCTTCTTGGATCGCATGGGTGTGGCTTTGGAGCGTATATCGCTGGGGGCACTCATCATTGCTCTGGGTATGCTAGTCGATAACGCCATCGTGGTGGTTGACGGTATTCTGGTAGGAATCCAAAAGGGTAAAAAGTCAGTTGAAGCGGCTATCGATGTGGTCAAGCAGTCGGCCATTCCTTTATTAGGTGCAACTATCATTGCGATCATGGCTTTTGCCGCAATTGGCACTTCTCAGGATTCAACGGGTGAGTTTTGCCGCTCGCTCTTCCAGGTGATCATGGTTTCGCTGCTGCTAAGTTGGGTGACTGCAGTGACCCTCACGCCGCTTCTTGGAACCATGTTTCTCAAAAGGGCTGAAGTAAAAAAATCGGCTAAAGGGGAGGGATCTGAACCCGCACAGGATGAGCAGCAGAATGAGGATCCCTACGATACGCCGTTCTACCGCCGCTACCGAGGTCTGCTTACTGCATGTATCCGCTTTCGTTGGATCACGGTGGCTGCCGTTGCCGGTATTTTTGTGACTGCGGTATTTGGTTTTGGATTCGTCAAGCAGAGCTTCTTCCCGCCATCCACAAGGCCTCAGTTTATGGTAGATCTCTGGCTCCCACAGGGTGCCCATATTGAACAAACTGAAGCAAAGGCTAAGGAGCTTGAGGCTGGGGTCAGGAAGATGGAGGGGGTCACCCACGTATCAAGTCTGATCGGCCAAGGTGGGTTGCGTTTCTTGTTAACCTACGCGCCTGAGCGCAAGAACTCGGCCTACGCACAGCTTCTTGTTGACGTTGAGGATGCTACCCACGTGGATAAGCTTATCCCAAAAGTTGACGCCTACATAAAAGAGAATTTCCCTGATACTTTGGGGTATGGCTATAAGTTTGAGCTTGGGCCTGGGTCGAAAGGGAAAATTCAGGCGCAATTTATCGGGCCCGATAGTGACATACTGCGCAATCTCGCAAATCAAGCCCGTGACCTCATGGAGGCGAACCCCAAAGCCAAAGCGGTAAGGACTGACTGGCGCCAGCGAACAAAGGTCATCCGACCGGTGATCATCGAGGAACAGGCTAATCTTATGGGTGTTGATCGCGAGGATATCGCCGCTGCGCTCAGGCGTGCCTTTCAGGGGCAGACGATTGGAGTTTATCGCGAGGGGGATCTCTTGCTGCCCATGATCATGCGCGCACCGGAACTTGAGCGTGACAACATTGACTCGCTGAGAAGTATCCAGATCTGGAGTTGGTCCGCGCGCCAGCATATTCCGATTACTGAGGTGGTGTCAGGGTTTGAGACCAGCTATGAGGATGAGATCATTATCCGTAAGGACAGAAAGCGCACCATAACGACTTTCTGTGATCCTAACTCAGGAACGGCCAATGAGCTGCTCGCTGAGCTGATGCCAAAAATCGAGGAGATTGAGTTGCCTGATGGTTACCAGCTGCACTGGGCTGGTGAGTACGAGGACTCGGGCAATGCTCAAGGTTCACTGATGGCAAGTATCCCTGTGTTTATCGGCCTGATGATTCTAGCAACTATTTGCCTGTTTAATAATCTGCGTCAGCCTCTGGTGATATGGCTCTGCGTGCCGCTGGCTCTGATTGGAGTTTCCGCCGGACTTTTGTCTACTGGTCAGCCCTTTGGCTTTATGGCCTTGCTGGGTTTCCTCAGCCTCTCTGGCATGCTGATTAAAAATGCTATCGTGCTCATCGACGAGATCAATGCACAGCAAGCCGATGGGGCTGCTCCAATGGAGGCTATCCTAGCCTCGGGCACGAGTAGATTGCGCCCTGTTGCCATGGCCGCCTCCACCACGGCTCTGGGAATGCTGCCACTGTTCTTCGATGCTTTCTTTGTCTCTATGGCGGTGACTATCGTATTTGGTCTAGTCTGCGCCACGATATTGACCATGATTGTTGTTCCCGTATTCTACGCGATTGTTTATCGAATTAAGTAAGTAGCGCTGTCATGTCATCATCGAATCTTATGCCTATTAAAAAGGGGCGCTACACCTCGCTGCTGATTTGCTTGTTGGTCACGATGGTTGGCTTGCCGCTGCTTGAGCACTTGTCAGTCGGACGAATCTTATTGGGTATTTGGTTCCTGCTGACGTCGATCCTGTTCATGGCTTCACTTACCGGGACGGGGCGCCGGCACAGGATTCTTCTCGTGGCCTCAGGAATTTTTTGTGTGCTGATGGTGGGGAACCTTTTTATGGAATTGCGGGGCTGGGATTCATTCGGTTTTAGTGTGGTTGCGCTGCCATATGGATTGATTTTTCTGTCATGGCTTACGGGTCTCATTCTTAGCTCTATATTCAAGGCAGATCGTGTCACGCCCGATCTGATTTCTGGGGCAGTGGTTGCCTACTTGTTACTTGGTATTTGTTGGGGGGGGCTTTATTCACTCATCGAACTGATTCAGCCGGGATCGTTTTCATTTAGTCACGGAGGCAGAGATGTTTCTTCTCTCTTTTATTACAGCTTTGTTACCCTAACTACCTTGGGCTATGGAGATATTTTGCCGCTGACTAAAATCGCTAGAACAACAGCGTACTTGGAGGCTGTCACTGGCGTCATGTTTACAGCGATTCTCATTGCTGGTCTGGTGGGGAGTGTTCGCCTTGGTCGGGCGTCATCTTGTGAGTGAGAGTTTCAGACAAAGAAGCCGCTAATCGGCTAGTTGTTGGCGGTTGATTTTATTTTGAAAGTGTACTGGTTAGATTCGAAATAAAAAAAGGATTGCCATCACGTGGAGAAGGCGCAATAATTAAGGTATCTTGATATTTAATTCACAAGATTATTCATTGTTCAATGAATCTGTAATCCTAACCCGCGGAGGAGTATTTGGAGACTCCCGATGCCAAAGTATCAACTGCGGAAACTTGTACTCACGCATTCGTGATCACGGATGGCAGCCGATAAAGTGGGCGGCTGTTGTCTGTAG
>ENA-OQVM01003766-OQVM01003766.1-marine-metagenome-genome-assembly--contig:-NODE-3766-length-16134-cov-5.531419_pt1 | contig 16134 bp, 15 predicted proteins | sample MGYA00237776_ERZ505498 | MGnify/ENA primary metagenome ERZ505498 (study PRJEB26159, sample SAMN06265151) | marine metagenome | isolation source: Helgoland LTER site | place: Germany:Helgoland, sampling... | reverse complement strand
GCATCACACCCGCTATGAAACTGAAAACAGCCGCCTGAATTCTACGGCTGGACCCCATTAAAAATGGGGGGATTACCATGATACGTCTACTATCCGACGCCATACCTGTTTTCCTGCTCATCTTTGCTGCACAGTTCGTTTCACGCAGAGGTCACACAACGGCTTTCTAAAACAGTCAGTGTGTTTTCTGGCTTGAGGTTGAGAACGTCTTGTATGTGTAAGCTCTGTTTGGGCCTCACTACAGACTACCATCGGAATTCGATCTCAAAAGTGGACCTGCCAAGTCATCGTCCTGCAGCGCACTATGCAAAAACTCTAGCGTTTCTCTGCTGCCGGTTTCGTCAAGCCTGCCTTCAGTTTTCTTTGCCCTTGGAAGTATAAGGCTCTTAACCGCCGACTTGGCTTTATTGCTTAGTAACGGTTTTACTCCGTATTGGTAGATTCTGGATTTCATCACTGATCGAAGTGGAGAGTTTTGCGGCACGACCCTCTTTCCTTCGGATGCATTCAAATGGCTGTCACGAAACGAGAATTCACTATTCAAGCCCAGAAAGGTTCTCACGTCCTGTAAATGCTTCTTACGGTCGGCCAAATAGTGTTCGAATGAAAGTAGATGGATGTTCCTTGATGGCAGGACCGCCTGCCATGATGTTAACTGATAGCCATATCGGCTGATGTTAATGTAACTGGGATCTTCGCGGACAGCCTGATCAAATGGACGGTCTTCCACACCAAGACCAACGAGGTGGCGGTACTGACTTGTTATTCTCTTTATCGGATGGCGTAAGATGTAGATGATCTTCAGCTGTGGCCCGATCACTTGAATAGCCCGTTGTTCCACCTGGCCATATTGGGGGTGCTTGGAATAGGCGGTTGACGCTTCTCCGCAAAGACCGTCAACAGGAGCCGCCTTAAACTTGCTTGCATAGGCCGCGGCACCCTCAGGCGTTAGAACAGTGTCGAACGCAAGGTCCTCGGGCTCTTTTTCCGGGGGAAGGTAAATGCTTGGCGTGTTTCGCAGATCGTCATAGAGCGTTGTTGTCCCTGCCTTCATCGCGCCAATGATTAGAAAATCTGGAAAACGTGTCATTGAGGTTCCTGTTCGCCCCTTTCAGGCTCGACGGGGGCCGCTAAGCATCAGAACCAACGTCCTTGGAAGAACGCAGCTCTCTCATTGTCTTAATACACACCCAAAGCTGACAAACAAACAAGAGCCCGGTTGCGAGCATCGTTGAAATCGCACCACCAAATGCTCCGTACTGGGGTATCAGAGCGAAATTGCCCAGCACATTTACGCTCAATGCAATGAGGGTCAGCGTTCCAAAAACGTTTTGCCTCCCGCTCATCAAGAGCAGGGACGTTGTTATGAACCCGAGGCTGGCTGTAGTCTGAGCAAGCGCCAGTACAGCAATCACCGGCGCACCAGCGGCATAGTCGGCTCCGAAAAGCGTCGTCATGATGGGCTCTCTCGCCAGAATAACTGGGATCGCGACTATGCCCGAGAACACACCCGCAATAAGAAGAGCACCCAAGAACAGCTTGCGCAGCCTGCCGAACTGGTTTTGTGAAAATGCTGTACTGAAAAGCGGCGACAACACTGTCGACAAGACGACGACAGGAAAAGTCTGCAAGTAAGTGATCCGAAGGGCTGCACCATAAAGCCCGACCTCTTCCAGATTGGATAAAGGTGCTATCATAATCACGTCTGTTTTGTTCATCAGTAGCTTGGCGGACATTCCGACCAAAGCTGGTAATGCAATGGCCATCCACAGACGCAGATGCCGCTCGGCTTTAGCACTTGCTGTTTTGGGGTGCTCCAGATTTGCCAGCAACCACGCACCAACGGCGACGGCAGCCGCGCTCGCAGCGAGATAAAACAAAGCAGCCTCAACCGCGGAGGCGACAAATGGAGTGATCAGAACCAGACAGACCAGAAGCGGGGGCAGTAATTCGTCTATGAAAATGCCTTTAGCCGGGTTCTTGTAGCCAGCTAGCGTATTGCGAGCCAGGCTGCGCAGCGACATCACCGGTAACAAAAGACCACCCAGCAAAAATCCGGAATACAACTCATGCTGCGGGCCAAGCCATACGCCGCCGGTCACGACCAAACATCCAAAGATGCACCCCGCTGTCAACACTACCCAGTTTGCAGTGCGCAAAAGGCCCTTGAGCATTCCCCAGCGCTCTTCGCTTAGATAGACTGGAATGAATCGCAACATGAGAACCGGCCAACCCAGCGCGCCAACGCGACCACCCACCAGCCCAAGCCCCAAAGCGAAGGTAAAAAGCCCATAACCTTCGGGTGCCAGTTCACGCGCCAGCAGGACCGTCATCCCCAACTGTGCCAGTCGCGCCCATATCGAGATCGCCATGGTTCCGAAGAAAGCGCGTAGGAATTCGCTTTGCAAATTAGCAAGAAGGCGGGCCATCATCCTCGTGCCTCAGCCGTGCATCGGGTCGGCCTCAGTCGCATGATATATCCCTCACACGTCATATCCCAACCCAACTAGATCCAGGCCTGTCAGGTCGGCGGTCGCGCGATTGCTCGCGCCATATTGCCCCTCGCAGAGGGTGGCGATGCGCTTGCGCAGTCGCGCCTTTAACGGACCGTCCAGTGGGCGCATCAAGCCAGAGATTGGGCGCAGAGATGTCATGCTTTTTTCCATCCAAGTCACTGGGAACGGAAGTAGGCCATTCTCGTTCAACTGGCTGCGTGTAAGCAAATTGAGGCACCGCCGCAGCGCTTGCAGGGCCAATGGACGCCCTGCATTGACCTCTTTTGACAAGCGGCCCTCTTGCCAGATGTCTGGAGTGCCCCCGGCAAAATCGATGATCTGTCGCGCGATGGCGTTGGCATCGTTGCGCAACTCTTCAAATGGCAGAACAAGCACATTTTCATTCCCGAACAGCACCTGGTATTTGCTGATCACCCGGTCATAATGCCAAAAGCCTAGCCTGAAGGACGGCTTGCGCAGCAGCGTTTGTTCGCGTGGAGAAAAGAACCGCGCAGGTCCCAGCGTTCCCCCACCACTGATGCTTTGCAGATACATTGAATAGAGCATTGCCTTTTGTTCCCGGATGAAGATCAAGACCCGCCCTTCAGGGAAGGTGGCATGTAGTCTTTCGGCAATAATGCCTTGATCAAAACCACGGGATGCGGGGTACCCGGACAATCGCTCGTGAGAGACAACAAATGCTTGTGTCCTAGCTTTGGCAACGGCAGCTTCTGCGCGAATGTCGGCAATCAACGCGGCGTCGGGATCGCCAAGCGCGTCTGGCAGTATGAAGGCAGAATGGATCCGCCGCCTATCATCTTTCAGGGGTTTGAAGCCAAACTCGGGCTGAAACAGATGCGTCTGCAGAAGCGACGTCCCAGTTTTATGGAAACCAATATGCAGCAAGGGTTTCATGATACCGTTTCCCTAAACTGTGCACCGTCTTTGACGACCTGTACCAGATGCGCCAGAGCATCTGAGTCGGCCGCACGCCTTTTGTCCCAAACCTGCGCGGCTTGCGCGCAAGCCTCTTGATACACATCCGGTTGCGTGGACCATGTCCTCAGGGTTCTGGAGGCGTCTCGGACGAAGCGCTCGTGATCAATGACCCAGCTCGTGCCGCTCAATTGATCCAAAATAGCGCCCTGGGGCGTGGCTAAAACAGGTTTATGCAAGGCCAACATTTCGAAAATTGTCAGGGGCTGTGCCTCATTGACATAGCTCGATGGAAAGAGCAGGGCGTCGATCTTTGCAAAAAATGCGGCCTTCTCATCACCATAGACCGGCCCCCACCACCTCCTGCGCGCCGGGTCCTGTTGGACAAAGTCCTCGATATCTTGTTGTAATTCGGGGTCCGAAATGGGGCCAGCGATATCGATATCCACGTCTGGTACAGTACGGGCCGTTTCCAGAAAGACCCGAATCCCTTTGGCTTCAGTAATGTTTGATAGAAACCCAATGGATCTTGTTGTTTTCGACAACTGCGTTGGGCGCGGCGTCGAGACAAAGGACGTGTTTCCTAAGACATGCACGTGCTGTACCTTGTAAAGCACGCGTAGTTTTTCAGCCATGTCTTGCGCAAGAACGACGTGCAATGCTTGCCCCCCCTTGCTTTGGAGCCTCTTAAGGAATTTGGCGAAAGTAGCGGTGTGCTTTGTGAGGTAAGAATAGACATGATGATGCAGAATCACCCGCTCAAAGCGCGCCAAAAGAGGCGCATGCAGGATCAGGTTGAAGTAGAGGCCGTTGTCTGAATCTGGCACGTAGTAACATGTCGTGGCCCCGGCCTTCAAAGCGCGGCGCAAGTTCCGAGCGACCTCAAAATGCTTGTAAAGCGTCCACCGTATCCCTGACGTTCCCTCGGGTTTTGTTACGGGGTACAGATACGTCGGCGTATGGACAGAAAACACCGCAGACATCCGCTCTGTCACCAGCGTCATTCCGGTTGTGGGGGGTGGGAAGACCGCGACAATATGAAGATGCTCAGGACCCATCTAATGCTACGCGTCTGACAAGGACATAAACAGCGCTGTCGCCGCCGCACGCAAAGGCGCTATATTAGGCGCGTCAAACGACTTGGCATATTTGGTTTTCCAGGCGTCTTTTTCTGCAGAGGGCGTTGTTTTCCGCGCCAAGCTTCCGACCACATCGCCGGATTTCTCCAGGCGTTTGAGCCGTTTTTTTTCGATTGCGGCCATTGTTTTGGCATCGGTTACCAGGCTGTTTTCATAGAGCGTGAAATCGGTTCCGAACTTGGCATTCAACCGTTCGATCGAACGTCCATAATCAGAAACCACCTCTTTGAAAGGAGCGATGCAATAGGCATCAGTACACGCGATAAGTGGCTTATGAAAGGCAACATATTGTTCCAACGCCCGTTCCGGAGAGACCCGCCCCTGATAATAGACTACGAGCGAAAGGGCCGCAGCCATCGGCTCTCGTATCACCACCATCGCGGGAATGCCGAAGCGCGCTGCGCGCAAAATTTGAGCGGGCGCATGGAAATGATTGCCGATGTTCAGAGGCCCAGGTTGGGCCAGACGAAAAGCCATCATGCCAAAGGTATTGCCGGACCTCGGGTACCCTTCGATCACGAGGTCGTCTCCTCGACGAACAACGCGGCGATCAAAATCTGGATGCTCACGCCAACGGCCAATCGCACCAAATGCGAGTGGTGAAGCGCGTAGTTTTTCGCGGATATAGCTTTTCAAACCCGGGGTCCGTTTTTAAATATGGCTTTTCAACCATGCGATTTCTTTGTCCTGCTCATCGCCAAGATAGTCGAGGTCCAACGTCACCAGCTGATCCTTAATGTCCTCAAGACCCACACGCCCAAATAGCGCCGAGCGCGGGCTGGGTGTGAACAGCATCGCAGGCGATCCGAAGGCAAGTGTCGCCACACAGGCATGTACCCGATCTGATAACGTGAAATCAGCGTTCGCGTAAATGTTGACATATGTCCAAGGTTCATCTGACGCCGTCGCGTTGGGCTGTCGGTAAATCTTGTGGGTCACGTGTGGGAAAAACCGATGCTCTGATCGTACAATCATGCGTTCGCCCAACGTTGCAGGCAGTTTTCGGCGATCTGTGAGATCTGCAAAGTATCCTCTGATTTTGCCTTTATGCGCAGATTTGTCCAAAAAGTTGGGGATGCCAAGATGATATTCTCGACCTTCAATCTCGATCTGCAATGTTCTGAACTTGTCCTTGTCAAATGCTGTTTCCGAAATGGTGGGCTCGGGATAGCGATCAAAGTTCATTGCCATGTAAGGCGTATCGGCACGCGTCTTGAACGGTTTCACACAGCGGTTCAGGAAATAACCGCTGTCGATGCCGTTGTATTTTGGCACACGTGGTATCCAGTCCTTGATGATGCCAAAGGTCCGATCGTCGCGAGTCGATATGAGGGCTGGGGGGTAGGCTTCCAGGAACGCTTTGACCCTTGCAATCTCGCTGTCTGAAAACTTGAAAAAGGCACAGGATAGCAGAATAATCTTCACGCCGCGCGTTTGGAGAGCTTTGAATGCCTCCTCCCAGCTTGTCGCCATCCATGAATTCAGCACGGGACCCTGAAGCACCAAATAATCGATATCTAAGTACTTTACAAAATCGACATAATTTTTCGGATTACCCTTGAATTTGTTATGCAAGGTCCGGTAATTTGGTTGGTCTTGAAAAAAGCCAACTTGGTCTTCGCCAAAGACATTCTTTAATATATATTCGCCACCCAGATTAAAAAACGCGTTCCCCACGTTTTGGGCCCACTGCCCGCCGACCAAAGCTACACGTGGTGCTGTATTATCCATATATTTTTCCTACAAGCCTATTCTTTGCAACCAATCCAAACCAAACGCATCGTACTGAAGACACTATGCTTTACCCATCACAATCTGCGTCCCTCTAATTGCTCATTGTATAGCAGTAACGATTTAATTCTACATTTAGCCCAAGTACAAACTCCGCCGAAATTCGCTTACAGCCCTATGACAAAATATTATTGAATTTTCCTGCCGAGTTTGGTGGCGATGAACTCGAAACAATCAATCGAACAACGATCCTATCATGTAGACAGTGCCACCTCAAACTTACAGGCATACTTCACCGTCCAGTTGGCTTCACCACTACCCCAGCGGTCCGAAGAATTAGTAGAATGTCCTGAAATATGCTCATGTTTTCAGTGTAACGCTTATCCATTTCGATACGTTCATTGTAACAACCATCTCCTCGGCCCTCCACTTGCCATAAGCCTGTTACACCGGGCGTAAGTTGTAAATACAAATCTACATTAGACCCGTATCGCTGCAGTTCCGCACGAGTAACTGGACGCGGACCAACAAGGCTCATTTCACCCTTAATTACATTCCATATTTGAGGAAGCTCGTCCAAACTTGTCTTACGTAAAAATTTACCTAGGTCAGTGATTCTAGGATCATTGGTTAATTTTTGAGTTCGGGACCATTCTATGGAAGCCTCAGGATTTGCATTTAAATACCCATCTAAGCGGTCCTCTGCTCCCATGACCATCGTTCTTATTTTTAGACACTTGAACGACTGACCTCGATACCCAACGCGCTCATGAACAAATAAACCAGGCCCACCATCTTTTCGCACCCATAAAATCAAGATGCCTAGAATAGGTATTAAAACAGGCAAAAGAAAGATAGATAAAAACAGATCTAACGCGCGCTTCATATGTCTTTCGTACAAACCAGCTGGCTTTACACTGCCAAAATTCTTCCGATCGCTCGTGAAGAATGTAAAATCTTGGTGTTTCAACTTACTTGCCCCCAACTATCGAATCAACACAACATTAATAAACTTTGGAGCGCGATAAGTGGTGTGCCGTCGAGCAGCAATTGAAGTCAGTGCTAAATTGTAATTTTCGGCCACTCTGTGACTTATTTGCCTAATTTTTTTGGCAGCGTGAAGGTCGCGCGATGCCGAGTAACTGAAATATCATATAGAACGGTGGCATATGTGTCATATGTGTGTGCTCCATCGCAACAGTGCATTTGGGCTGTTCGCTCATAAATGCAAGAAGCTGAACACGCGTCAGTTGCTTACGAAAAATATCTGCTCCGTTTGCGCAAGCCCCGTGAAGTTGGAACACGCGCTTTGCAAGGTCTATGCCGATAATGCTAACTTCTGACACGGATGCTCTCCCTTTGAGTGATGCTTTCTGAAACATCACAGTGGCACATTACGATTCCGGTAGGTGGGGGCATCCACGCCATCAACAAAGCAGATAGGTGATGTCCGAGCACCATAATTGGTTCGGACGATCCACCCTCAGCCCCCTGGGCAAGTAGGGATAGATCTTGTTCCCTTTCGCCGGCCTGCTGGTGTTGGGCTTCTGGTAGATCGGCATAAGCCGCATCAGCCGACGTATCCGCTTCTTGTTCACCAGATGACCGTCGTTGCGCAGGTGCCAGGTCATTTGCGGGACGCCGAAGAACGGCGTTTCCAGAACCTGTTCATCAATCAGCCGCATCAGGCTGAGGTTCTGCTCCGTCTCGCCGTTGGGCACGTAGTAAAAGGATGATCGTGCGATTGACAACAGCTTGCACTGCTGGTCAATCAACAGCTCTGGATGATCAGGCTCCACCATGCCGCGCCTCACCCAAACCGGCGGCAAGGCCGCCGCTATCGCCTACACCCTGATCGAAACCGCCAAACTGAACGATATCGATCCGTAGGCATGGTTGGCCGATGCGCTCGCCTGCATTCCAGACTACGAGATCAATCGTGTCGATGATCTGCTGTCATGGAAAACCGCTCTATAGGGCGGTCAGTCCGGACGGTTACCAGCAGAACGGCTTCATCGAAAGCTTTAATGGCAAACCGGGAGACGATTGTCTTAATGAAACGCTGTTTGGCACATTGCGCGATGCCCGCAAAACGCGTGAAGAATGACGGGAACATTAGCTGGCGAAGACCACATTCAGAATTGGGCAAACTGACCCCGATGGAGTTTTTGCAGCGAAAAGAGATGGACAAAATGGCGGCCTAACGCCAAAGATTTAATCTGGAGCGTCCTAGCGAACCTGGAGGAAGCTTGGAGCACAGGTAAATATCAGTCGTTGATCATCCTTATACTTACCAGATCGAAAAACAGCGTTTTGAAAAAGCTGCATGATTTTTCAGCAATGCGGAACGCTTGGTTAAGTGATCGTTTGAAACTGAAGGCCATTTTCATCAATCAACGCAGCGGTCAACACACCGGTGGCATAGGCACCTGTGTCGATGGCGATCCGCCCGTTGGTCGCGTGTGCCTCGTCAACAATTGTGTGGCCATGCACGACCCAAACCCCGTCTTCGCGCTGTTTTTTCTCAAAATCTGGATGGCCCCAGTACAGTGTGCGCGTGGCCTGATCTTCGATCGCCACAGTTGGATCTGCACCTGCGTGGACGACTGCCACGTTCCCCGACTGCCAGCGCGCAAGGCGCGTGCGCACCCAAGTGATCAGGTCGTCGCCCATTGCGTTGGCTAATTTGTCCCGGGCGCTGGTCAGCGCCTCAGATCGGCTTGCTTCGGTGACGCCGTACACCCCAAAGCTCGACATGGTTTGCAATCCGCCATATCGCAGCCAACGGTTGCCATGTTTTGCAGGCGCGTCGAGAAAATTCAGCATCATCTCTTCGTGGTTGCCTGACAGGCAAATGATGTCAGGGCGCGCGTGCAGGGTGCGAAGGACATCAGCGCTTTGATCACCCCTGTCTATATAGTCGCCGACGCAGATGATCTGATGGGCAGGTTCGGTGTCGAGAAACCGCATCAGCAAGTCGTGCCGCCCATGGATATCGCCCAAAGCTACGAAGCTGGTTTGGGGCACCATCTCAGGAAGCGGAGCGGGACGCCATCGATGGATGAAATGTTGAAGCATTTAGCACAGTTTCTTTCTATGCAATCAAATTAGACGTATCGATTTATTTAGTCATACGCAGTTATAAGCGTGCTGTGAAGTGATCGTCACCTTTTCCACGATTTTGGGTGATGAAGCGCCTTGAACCGCACCCAGCTTGCTGATGTGAGGGGCTTTGTTGCACAAATCACTTGATGGATGGTCTTCGCCTTAGCCCAGACACGCTTAGCCTAGGGGTTCTGTTATAGGAATGCCAAGAGCCGTGTAGCGGTTGAGGACGGCTATGCGGATTTGGATTTCTGCGACTTGCCTTTGGAAGTCCCTCGCCATCAGCGATTGGCCGAGTAGTTGCATACAATGCATCTTGGTTTCGACGCGGCTTCGGCGGTGATATCCGCTCCAGCGTCGCCACAGCGTGCGGCCCAGATACCGCTGCGCATTGACTGCATCGTTACGGGCGATGGCTCCAGCGCTCGTCAGCTTCCAGAGCTTGGCATTCTTGCGTGGTGGGATCACCGCGTGGGCTACTCTGGCGGCAATCGCTTCGTGACATTTACGGGTATCATACGCCCCATCGGCGGAAACGCGGCCGATGTCTTCGTCGGGAGGGGTTTGGTTCACGAGGTCGCGTAACATGGGAGCGTCGCCGATGTTGCTGCTGGTGACTTCGACTGTACTCGGCGGTGGGTACTACGCTTACATGATGGCAACGCCCTTGTTTCGCTCCACAGCCGTTGTGATTCTCGAAACGAACCAAGAGCAGATCGTGGATTTGCAAAGCGTTGTAGGCGGCCTTTCAGGTGACACATCCGAAGTGAACTCCGAAGTCGAGGTTTTGCGTGCGCGTGGGTTGATGGGGAAGGTCGTGGACCGTCTGAACCTGACCGAAGATCCCGAGTTCAATGGCGATTTGCGCCCGCAGTCATTTGGCGACGAGTTGAAGGACCGCATTAAGGACACACTTGGGCTCACCGCGCCTCCGCTGGTTCTGACCCCCGAAGAGCAAGCGCAACGGACCCGCGATGCAGTGGTGTCGAATTTGCTGGAAGCGACCAGCGTGCGCAATGTTCCGCTCAGCCTTGTGTTCCAGGTCACGGTTGAAACAGAAAATCCGCGTAAATCGGCGCGTATCGCGGACACGATCGTAGATCTTTACATCCTCAACCAGATCGAGGTGAAATTTGAGGCAACGGAACAAGCGACCATCTGGCTGAGTGAACGCGTGTCGGAGTTGCAATCCCGGCTTGAACAGGCTGAAGCGGACGTATCGAAATTCAGTGCCTCGACAGAGTTGGTGTCTATCGAAGGGTTGCAAGCGCTTGAGCGGCAAATCAAGGACATGCGCGACCGCATTGCGACGGCTGAGACCAACCGCAGCGATCTTGATGCAGGCATCGCAGCCTTGGAAGCGGCGCAATCCAGGGACGCGCAGGCCGCACTGGCAGACGACGCACAACTGACACGATTGTTGCCGCGGACGACAACCGATGATGCGATTGCCCAGGCTTTTGACACGCGTTTGGAGCAGGTTTTACAGCGTCAACAGATCGAGGCGACGCGGACCGATCAGCAATTGCGTGCCCTGCGCGCGTCAGAAGTCGAACTTAACCGCGCATTAGAGCAGCAAGGTGAAGATTTGATCACATTGCAGCAGCTGACCCGTGAGGCGGAGGCGACCCGGGTTCTTTACGAATATTTCCTGACGCGCTTTAACGAAACGTCGGCGCAACAGGGTATTCAGCAGGCAGATAGCCGGATTTTGTCGAACGCGGTTGTGCCAGTCAGCCCGTCGGAACCCCGAAAGCCATTGATCCTGGCGATGTCCGGCATGCTGGGATTGATGCTTGGCACCGGCCTCGTCCTTATGCGCGAAATGCGCAACAATGGCTTCCGCACCGCACAGGATTTGGAAGCATTCACAGGCTATGCGGTCTTGGGGCAAGTGCCCACCATGCCGTCAAGCAAGCGTCGCAGGGTTCTGCAATATTTGTCTGATAAACCGACCTCGGCGGCTGCCGAGGCCATCCGTAACCTGCGGACTTCGATCATGTTGTCTAACGTGGACAAGCCGCCACAGATCATCCTGTTAACGTCCTCGGTGCCAGGTGAAGGAAAAACAACGAACTCTCTGGCCTTGGCGCACAACCTTATTGGCTTGGGAAAGCGCGTCATGTTGATGGAGGGTGATATCAGGCGGCGCACACTGCACGAGTACTTTTACGATGTACCCGCGAAAGGCATTGTGTCTGTCCTGAATGGCGACATTTCGTTGTCCGATGCCGTCTTCCGGAACGAGGGTTTCGGCGCTGACGTGCTGGCTGGCGAAAAGACCCCGATCAACGCCGCCGACCTTTTTGCATCAGAGAAATTCAAAGGGCTGCTCAAAGAGGCGCGTAATTCTTACGACGCCATCATTATCGACACACCGCCCGTTCTTGTCGTACCAGACGCGAGGATCATCGCAGAACAAGTGGATGCGATCATTTTCACAGTTCAGTGGGACAAGACCAGCAAACCCCAGGTCGAAGAAGCACTGCGCACCTTCCACACCTCCGGCCAGCGGGTAACGGGTCTGGTGCTCAGCCAGATAAGTGCGCGCGGGATGAAGCGGTATGGGTATGGTGGGACGTATGGAGCTTACTCCGGTTACGGGTCAAAGTACTATTCGAACTAGACCTGTGTAAGCGTGGGTGAAGGTTTAAGTGCCCAAGTATTCGGGGAGATGGCTGGCGGAACTGATCGTGCCCGCGCATCGAAAGACGCATGCCTCCCTAAGCCTCCAAAAATGCTTAGAAAATCACTTGTTAATCTAAGCGTGCCTCAAAATTCAACCCAATCTGAAGGTGCAAAAACAGTTTATGTTAGGTTGCATCCTGACTAATTAGTACGTATAGATCGGAATAGAAAGTTGAACACTGCAATTCAAAAGAAACAAGGGCCTATAGAGTGACTCGATATCCGTACCGTTCGGACATTGACGGGCTTCGCGCTTTGGCGGTGGCTTCAGTGGTTCTTTTTCATCTTTCAGAAAACTTCCTGCCAGGTGGATACCTCGGTGTCGACATTTTCTTTGTTATCTCGGGATATTTGCTGACAGGAATAATTTGGAAGGAAATGCGGGCGGGGTCATTTTCGATTGCGCAATTTTACATCCGAAGGATTAGGCGGATCATACCGGCGCTATTGCTTGTACTGATTGTCGTTACCTGTTTGAGCGTCATTGTACTACTGCCCGCTGATCTGGCTGGCTTTGGGCGCAGTGTTCTCGCTTCACTACTGTTTGTCCCGAATATCTATTTTTGGCGAGACACTAACTATTTTTCGTCGGCCGCCGACCAAAAACCGCTTTTGAACCTTTGGTCACTGGGTATTGAAGAGCAGTTTTACCTTTTGCTGCCCCTGGTCCTTTTGTATCTGACGAAGGGCGTAGCCAGACGCGCAATTTTAATCATTTCTTTCCTGGTCTTTCTGTCTTTCGCGTTAAACTGGGCTGCGATCCTCGTCGGAGGTTCGGGCCCTGCGTTCTATTTGTTGCCTACTCGTGCGTGGGAACTTGGTGTTGGTTCTGCTTTAGCGCTATTGCCCAAAGCGTCAAGTCGGCCGTGGTTGGCGATGTCTGGGTGGGCGATAATGCTATGCTCTATGGCGCTCCCGATCCGCGGCTTTTTGGGGACACCGGATGGAATCTTCTCTGTTGGGTGCAGCGTTAGCGATCTGGGCGGGTGCACCACAGTCTTCAGCGTTTGGGAAAGTCATTGCCAGTCCTCCGGTGAATTTCTTGGGTAGAATTTCCTATTCCCTATATTTGTGGCATTGGCCGCTGATCGTTCTGTACGGTTACTATATCGTCCGCGAACCTACTCCTATTGAACTGACGGGTGTCGCTGCTGTTTCCGTCTTGTTCGCTTACTTCAGTTGGGCTTGTGTTGAGCAGCCTTTCAGAAACCGGCGTTATTCTTTTCGTCGCGTCGGCGTTCTTCTTCTTAGCGGAACGGCAGTCAGCGCGGTCGGCGCAATTGTGCTCATTTCTTCGCAAGGCCTGCCGAACCGTCTACCCGAAGAGGCGGCTCGGATTAATGCAGCCGTTGGGACACATTATCGTTGCGAAGTCAGCCGCCTGTTTCCTTTTGGAGCATCCAGGGCTTGCGACTTGTCATTGCACGAAGACGGAATTGAGGGTGCCAGTGTTGTACTTATCGGAAACTCACATGCTCAAATGTACGCACCTCTGTTGAGAGACTATGGGCAAGAAAACGATCTGTCTGTTGCTTTGGTCCCGCTGAACGCGTGCTTACCAACGGTTTCTGTGAACATAAGCAGTCGTTGCCTGAACCAAGCAAGAGCTAACCTCGCAGAGCTTCTGGAACTGCCTCGGCTCAAGGTCGTGATCATTGCACATAATTGGCCGACGAAAGCCTCGCTGGTAACAGCGGATGGAAGTGAAATTTCGGGCGACAATTACATTGCTGACGCAACCCTGTCTCTTGCAGATCAATTTAGGAAAGTGGGAGTTGAAGTCATTATAGTTGGTCCAATCCTCAGGCCGATGTTTGATGTGGCTTCGATATTGAGTCGCCAGATTGCATTTGGTCACGATGAACGTGCGCCGCGGGACGCACCCCGCTGGGCATGGGATTCAAGCTACAGGACGTCCATGGATCTCTTACAAGCGGCGTCATTTCCTATCATTAGACCTGATTTGATTCAGTGCGACACAGATCGATGCGTTTTTGTGGATGAGCACGGTTCACTATTTGCGGATGGTGGGCATCTTGGGCAATCAGCTCTACCCATGTTCCAGAATGCCTTTGAGGCTGCGTTAAACCAGAGCGTCGCAGAGTAGCGTTCACTGGCAGTTTTGGTATTTGTCTGGAGTTGTGTCTGGTTCGTAACGTTTGGTTTGTGTACCAAACGCTAGAAAGGGCAACTAAGGTACAACTGTGAGTTCCGGCATTTTGACCGTGTAAGGGGCGTAAAATGAAAAACGATGTCACCTGCACCATGACCGTGGTTGCCGCCATGAAAGCAACCTTTTGCGTATACGCAGCTGAGGATAAGGTCTGAACAATGGCAAAAAACGTGCTTCGGATGCTCTTCGTCTTTAACTTGTCGTGCAGCGTCGCGCTGTTCATCTATGGGACCCTCACCTCAGACGATCGGTTTTTTGTCGTGAGTGTCGGCCATATTTGTCTGTGCAGTGTTTTGGTTTTTCCGGTGTGGACGAGATCCAATGTGAGTTATTTGGAGCCATACTTTTTTTTTGTGATGTATACCCTCATTGGGACGCTTTGCACGAGCTACATCATTGCGTTCCATGACTCGTTCCGGCGCGACACCATTATGAATGGATACCCGGTCGGGTTTTTCGCGTCTCAAGGCGTTTTTCTCGCTGTCGCGCTGCTCCTTATGGGGCTTGGGTATGTCTCGTGCAAATCCCGCATAAAGATCGAAAATTACATGCCGAACGAAGCCCGGTTTACGCATGGCGGTCTTCATCGTGCGGGCTTAATCGTTTTGATATGTTCAATTGCCAGCCTAGTTGCATTCCTGCAAAGTACCGGTGGTCTCGATTTTTCCCAACTGTCCAAAAAGCGAGCTATCGAAGTCGCGTCTGGCGGTGAAATTGTCTACGGGAACGCGGCATATCTGAGGCTCGGCGTGAGCACAAGCATGTCGATGCTATACGTTTATATCGCATACTGCATGAGAACTGATGGTAAGATTGGCCCGAGCGGGTTTCTCTTTTCATTGCCGTTCTTTCTAACGGGTGCGGCACTTCCTTTCTTGTCGTCATCACGGGGAGACGTTGCGTATTCTCTTATCGGCCTGTTGGTCGTTTACGGCGCCTATAAACGCGTGTCTGTCGTATCCATCGGGGTCTTGGGTCTGGTCGCGATGTCGGCGTTCGGGTTAATGACCGCCATGCGATTTTCCGACCAACAGGGCACAACTGAAAAGTTTATCAACCCCATCATTGCATTGGCAGAGAGCGGGAACGGTTTGTCATTATCCGGGACGACGATCATCATGGACGGCGTACCGGAACGCTTGAATTACAAACTTGGCACAACCTATTTTACTTGGCTTGTCGCGCCAATCCCGCGAACAGTGTGGCTTGGGAAGCCAGAGATATCACTTGGCAAGGAAATAAAGACAGAAATATACGGACAAAAAGCCGTAAAAAGCGGCCGCCCGCCAGGTGTACTTGGCGAAGGTTATATTAACTTTGGGATTATTGGTTTTCTGGCAAGTGCTTTTGTAGTCGGTTTCCTGTTTCGCTTGGTAGCAAATTCATTCCTACCGGTTTTGACCTCAAACCTAATCGTGATTGCACTCTACTACCCAATCATACTGAACTTGTCTGCACTCGCAAATAACGGTGTTTCTCAGATTATAGTACGGTTATTATCCGACGCAATACCTGTATTTCTGCTTATCTTTGCTGCCCAAATATTCTCACGCAGAGGGCGAGGAAGTGTTTCTAATGCGAAACTTTGAGCCGGCATTCCCCAAGTAATTTTCCATTCTGCGCCTCTGACAGCTCCTAGTGTGTTATATTTCAGCATGTTAATTGGGCTGAGGACGGCAGGTTATGGATCACCCTCAGGGTGCAAGCGAAACGGGTGATGTTCGGCTTGGTTTTGACCAATTGTGTCCTTCAGGGCAGGATTGCGCATCTACTCAAGCGCTCAGTCGGACGGTAATCCTCCCCAAAACTAAGGGGATGCGGAAGTAGAATTTTCTCGGCAAGATATCTGAGGAGATTTTGATGAAGA
>ENA-OQVM01003755-OQVM01003755.1-marine-metagenome-genome-assembly--contig:-NODE-3755-length-16157-cov-3.792537_pt1 | contig 16157 bp, 14 predicted proteins | sample MGYA00237776_ERZ505498 | MGnify/ENA primary metagenome ERZ505498 (study PRJEB26159, sample SAMN06265151) | marine metagenome | isolation source: Helgoland LTER site | place: Germany:Helgoland, sampling... | reverse complement strand
TCTTTTAAATCTTCTTCAAAGTAATCTTCTAATGCATTTAATCTATCATCTGCATCTACTAATTTAATCAGAGCTTCCTCTGCATTTTTGTAGAAATCTTCAGTAGAATGGTCACCGATACCAACTGATTTGTTACCAAGAAGGTCTAAGGAAAGAAGTGCTTTTGCTTTATCAGCTTCTGCACTTGTTTTTAACATATCATATAATGTCTTATCCATAATTTATTCATTTATGCCAGCACCTTTGGTATCAATTTCCATAGCATCGATATCGAGAGTATTACCTTTATATTGTAAGATAGTTGTTTCACATATCTTTTTATAAATTTGTTCTCTAAGTTCTTCATTCTCACCCATCAAAGGAATAAAATCTTTTGATTGGAATTTGAATTCTTCACCTGTTTCTGTATCAACATATGCATACCATGCACCAGCCTGTTTTACTAGTTTATTTTCTTTCATAACAGATAACCATGAACCATAGTTATCAATCCCTCTGTCAAAGAAGATTTCAAAATCGGCCGCTCTTAGAGGTGGGCCCATTCTGTTTTTTACAACTTGACAACGTACTTTCATACCAACTGTCTTATCCTTACCATTTACCTTCATCTTGATTTGTCCCATATTCTTCAACCTTAATCTTACAGATGCGTGACAAGCAAGAGCTTTACCACCACTTGTAGTCCAAGGGTCACCAAATGATACACCTAAACGAGTCCTTAATTGATTTGTAAAGATTAACGAAATTCGTTCTCTACCAATAAGATTAGTAACCTTTCTCATAGCTTTGGAAATAATAATAGCTTTCTGAGTAGCATAACCAGCTTGGTCATAATCAGCTGATAACTCAACCTTAGTTGATGCACCAGCCACAGAGTCTACTACTATTGTTACTAATTTATCATTTGAGGTTTCTCGAACCTTTTCAATAATTGTTTCAGTAAATTCGAAAATTTGTTCAACAGAATCAGCTGATACATAAAGTAGTTTTGCTACATCTACACCAATTGCTTCTAAAAATTCTCTACTTACCGCAGTTTCAGTATCTATTAGAACCGCAACACCACCTTGCCTTTGTGTTTCAGCAAGGAGGTGAGCAGATACTAATGATTTTCCACTTTGTTCTAAACCAGTTACTTCAGCAATCCTTCCAATAGGAAGTCCACCATAAGGGCGATTCGAAATGGCAACATCTAACATAGCACATCCGGTTGATACCCACCCAGCTACATTTGTAGGTGCGTCATCTTCTCCTAAAAAGAAGGCAACCTTCTGGTCTTTACTATATTTGTTTAGCTCGGAAGCTAGTTCCGCTGCTAAATCCATTTCTTTTTTTGCCATTTATTATATATTATCCGTTAAACAAATCATCAAATGCTGATGCAACATCATCCATTTTCTTTTTTTCTTCAGTACTTACAGCTGCCGCAGGTGCTGCTACTGGAGCAGGTGCTGCTTTAGTTGAAGGTGTTGAAAGTGTTTGTTGAGATACACTCTCATTAGCTTCATCTGCAGTTGGGTTTAACCAACCTTCTAATACTGATTTTAACTCATCGTAAGATAATTCTGAATAGATATCAGTAATATTAGTTTGAGTTTCAATAAAGTTTTGATTTGCCGTATCATCTTTTCCTAATGGAGTAGTATTAGGTTTAACACGGATAGTAGTTACAGGATAAGAAGTTCCTGCATCTTCAGCTGATGTATATTCGATAGTAATGTCTCTACCATTAGTAGGGTCAGTAATATCTCCATAATCAGGATCAGCGATGTAACCTAAGATTTCTTGGTAAACAGTCTTTCCGAATCCCCAGAACTTAACTCCTTCTGATTCCTCTCCTCTTACAAGTACAGGTACAAAAGTTCTTAATTTTGGTTCCATCTTCTTAGCTGCTTTCCAATCTTCTTTATCACCCATTCTCTTCAACTTATCAGCAAACTCAACGATAGGGTCTGGTCTTCCAAAAGAAGAAGGAGACAAATACGTTTTGTTGTTGATGTTGTAATGGAAGAATAATTCAATAAAAGGATTCTCAGGAGAAAACTTATAAGGAACTACTCTCACTTGGTGTTTACCAGGTGTTGGTTTCCATAGATTAGATGTTCTGTTTGAAGTGTTTTGTAGTTTGTTCAGTCTACCTCTGATTGCGCTTAAATCTAGTGCCATAATTTTTAAATTTTAAAGGTTTATTTATTTAATGGTTTTATTTTGGTGTCTTTCCTACACCATATATAAATATCAAAAAACCCAGTTTTAAGAGGGTCTATCTCCATTTATTTATACAAATATACGAAAAGTTTTTAACAATTCCAAAAGTTTTTGGATTTTTATTTAAAAAAGTTTTTTTCCTCATTTGTTAATACAAATATAAGGAATTAATTTGATATTACCAAATTTATTTTGGTTTTTTTGAAAAATCTTTTGCCCAATTGATAAATTCAGTATGTGGGAAGTGTTGTTTACTATCAAATGTGTATTGTTTTACCATATGTTTGTAAACTTGTTCAGATGATTTTTCAAAATTATGAGTATTTAGAGATTTATCTAATACATCTTTACTGATTAAATCATTACCAGCCAATATCCAATTGAATACACCCCAACTAGCAGCTCCATTATAATGTGGAAAATCATTTGCATTGGGAACTCTATATTCACATATTTCTAAAATTCTTTCAACTAATGGGTCTCTCTTTAAATCATTATGTACATATTTCCAAAATGGAGTATCATCTCTTTTTGTAATATAGTGTATTTGAATCAAAGCTCTGAACTCATCTAACATCATATTAAAGTGTTCGTTATTTGCTTTGATGTTTGATTCTCTCATCATATCCTCTTTGTAAGGTGATAAGTGATGTTGTGTTAGTTGTACTAACTGAATAATAGATGAGTGTATTGATGTTGCTTCTAATGGTTCTAAGAAGGAAGATGATAATCCTATTGAAAGTACATTCTTTTTCCAAACTTCTTTCAACCTACCACTATCGAACTTAATGTTTCTAAGAGGTGTTATCTTTCTACCAGTAACTTCTTGTAGTTCTTTCAAAGCTTGTTCCTCAGATACAAACTTATCAGAATAACAATATCCACACCCTAATCTTTCTTGTGTTGGTATTTGCCACATCCAACCATTTGGCATTGCCCAAGCAGTTGTTGCAGGAGATATTTCTTCACCTTCGTTATATTGATGTGAATAAACTAATGCTGAGTTGATTGGAAGATATTCTGAATATGAAACCCATTCTGAACCAACTGCTTTACTTAGTACTCTATTGAATCCAGTACAATCAATCCAAAAATCTGATTCTATTTCAGTTCCATTGGAAAGTATTACTTTATCCAATTCACCATTTTTTGAATTTAATTTGGTATCAGTTATTGTACCTTTTTGTAATTTGATTCCATTTTCTAATGCAATCTTTTTAAACCATTCACCAACTTTATGTGCATCAAAGTGATAAGCATATCCAGTTTCGTAGCTATCACTATTTTGATTCTTTAAAAATGGTGTAAGATTCCTTTCCCAAAGATATTCGTTAGGACTAGATTCTGATGCTTTTCCATATTTTGAACATATGGTAAAATCCCTATCTAATGGCCATTCTGAAGTTTGAGTTCCTGATAATGATTCGAAAAATCTATCACCTACACCATTCCAATCTATACAATCAATTCCTAATTTAAATGTAGTATTACATTTTTCGAAAAACTCCTGCTCTCCAAATCCTTCCAATTCTCTTAAAGTAGATAAGAGTACTTTTTGTAGTACTCCAGTTGAACCTTCACCAGCTCCTATAATTGGAATATCATCACTCTCTATAAGAGTAATATCGTAAGCTGGAATATCTCTGTGTAAATTTTGTTTGGCTAGGAATAATGCTGATAACCAACCAGCAGTTCCTCCACCCGCTATAACTATTTTCATTTATAAACTATTTATTATGTAACTTTTTAAGTTTGTTTTCTTTTCTTCCCAAAGGGATTCACTAATAATTTGTGGTACTGGTTCTGATGAACCTGTATATGATGATGTAAAATAAGATGATGATATAAAAGAATCTCTGATACCTTCATATTTAGGTACACTTTCTGATAAATGATTAAAGGTAATACCCATATCACTTCCACTCTCATCTAAACTAGCTGATGTTAGTATAATCACAGATGATTCATCATCTATAAACTTAAAGTAGTTATCAAAAGATTTTACAAACCAGTTACCCATTTTTATAGATTTTCATTTATATAATCCTTTACCTCATCTCTTTTTACATTAAAGAGTTCTTCGGATATAACATCAGCTCCACCATCGCTATATGCGGACTTCATATTATCATATCCACCAGTATCAATAAAGCTCATTGCTATACATTTGTTTGTAAAATTAGTAGTTACACAGATTATTTCATGTGTTTCATCTATTAATTTGAAATAAGAATCTCTTTCTCTAAAATAATGATTTGCCATAATAACTTTTTTTAACTTTGATTGTAAATAGTAATAATCTCTGATGATTGAACCATAATACCGGAAACATTTCTATAAGTTGATGCTCTTTCTCTAACATTTAATAAATATCCTCTTTGGCTTGAATATATTTGTCTTGTTGCAGGTCTCCAACTTGCACCCCAACTAATATTATTATCAAAATAAACATCTAATCTATTACCAATCGGAATATAAAACCAAGCCCTTAGATTTGTAGTTCCCCATTGCCAGTTTTGACTTAGAGCTGTTCCATTGTATCTAAATTCCCAAGCTCTGGTATCAGCATCAACAAATCTCTCCTCTTGTCTTAGACCTATTTGAGCTTGTCTTGCATTATGTTGATATCCATACCAATCCGACCATGCATATCCACTATTAGTTTTACTAATACCATTTGTAGGATGTCTTGCTGATTGACTATTAATAGAACCATATCTACCATTTCTAGCATTCCAAATAGACATATAGCTAGAATATGCTCTACCAAACTCTGTGCTTATATTACCCGACGATATTTGTCCTGATAAGGTGATTGTCATAACTTTTTTATTTTTTTACGAAATATCGTTAGATTCTATCAACGTATATGTGAAAGAGTTTCCCCATATATCTCTAGCTTTTCTACAAATTTCCATAAATTCGTTGAAATCCGATTCCTTAGAGAATACTTGACAACCTGCAGACCATTTATCAATCTGAGTTGAACCATTTACAAACTTTCCAGCTTTATGAATATTGATTCCAAATATACCTTCATGTACATTTTCCTCAATCATATCATATTTACCATCTTTGTTATTATCTCTATAAACTTTAACAGGTTTTTGTTGTCTTAGTGCCTCATATTTACCTTGGTGTAATCCAAGTTTATGAGAACCTCTATACTGACCTGGTTTTAGAATTGCAACACCATCTTTGTTCAATAAGTTCTTTTCCCAATGTGAACCAGGATCAGTTGTTGCTTTATATTCATTATAAATCCACTTCCCATCTGAATCTTTGTAAGATATTGTAAGAGTATCATCAAATTTATTTGTTACCTCACCATATGTATCCGAATTTCTGATACCAACAATGTTAACATCATATCCTTTATCACTTGTAAAGTATTTATACCCATTGCAATTTAATGCTTCTTCGATTTGTTCTCTTGTGAATTTTGCCATTTCTTATTTTATTTTTGATTAAATTCGATAACCTCAAAAATACGAGTTTGAATACGTTTAGTACCGTCAGTATTTGTAAGTATTATTGAATTTCTAAATTTTTGCCAATCAATGATAAATGTTTTATCTAATACACCACCATTCTCTTCTCTTACTAATTGGTTTAGTGCGTTAATGGTGTATAAAGTATTTGACTCTTTTTTTCTGTGTATTAGTATAGTATCTTCTAAAGGATGTGGAGGTTTAAACTCGGTATTGATGTTATATGTAACATACAATTCATCCAAATTTGCTTTGTTCTGAAGTATGTAGATATAGTTATATACTATCACATAAGTCTCTCTAATATCTTGTAGAGTCTTTTGTAAGGTATCCTTAGAAGTAAATGTACACAATAGTTGTGTTTTCATATTTTTTCGTAAATATTATTCAATCACCTATAAATATCAAATAATTAATTTGGGGGTATTATTTAGGATTTGGATTTAAAACACTTTTGCATTTCAGTTGAGTAAGTCATTGTATTATTTGTTTTTCCAGAAGCACCCTCCTTACTTCTATAAGATTTATAGCCAAGTTCTTTTCTTCCACCTTTAGTATCAACTACATATGTGAATACCTTTTTACCGGTTACGTTACCCGTACGATTACCTTGTTCATCTCTATCTTCTGAATCATATGTTAACTCTTCTTCTTCTATTAACTTAAATTTTTGTTTAAATTCTGTTGTATTTTTTACATCCAAACATCCCCTTAGAACTTCACCATTTACAACAACACCACCCATATTTACATCAAGAGAATTACCAGCTATTGATGATGGGTCTCCTTTTACATATGCTTTAGGTGGATAATCCATCATAGTTAAATGAAATCCTCTAATATTTTCTTCAGCTTCCATTAAAGTACCTGCCCCAACACTCACACCATCTACATCAACGTTAAAGTTGTTCATTGTACGAATCCGTTCTCTTTGCATTTCTACAACTTCTGTTCTTTGGTCTGATAATAATTTCTTTACATCCAATCCAAGTGTATCAGGATTTTCTTTTTGATATTGTAATGCAACTTTGTTAATTGATTTAACCATAGAGGCATTTAACTTACCACCATCTGAAACAAATTTATTTATCATCTCAGATTTTTGAAGATTTGTTAAGTCCTCAGGCTTTACACCATCTGGTAAATATTTATCCCATTTCTTATTTATTTTGGAAAAATTACCAGCTTTACGTGCCGTTTCACCATAAATTGCATCGTTCATATTTTGTACCATAGTACCCTTATCCTCATCTATGATTTTCTCTATCTTAGATTTATCTAATTTTAATAAGTTAGTTGCTATGGGAACTGATTGTTGATTATACTTTTCCTCAATTGAACTCATTTTATCAGCATATTCTTTGTTTATTTTTTTACATTCTACCTTATCTTCATCAAATAATGAAGATTTATCAATATATGAATCATAGTTAGATTGTTCATTTGCTAATGTAGAATTATCTTGAATATCATTTGTTGTGGTTTTATCACTATGAAATTGTACTAATAAATTTCCATTTTCATCAGTTACGAAAGTTGCAGTATCAGATGGATTCATTCCACCACCACCAGCTCTTATGAATTTAATTAAATCATTTTTATCAACCTCAGTTCCATTTGGTAAGTAAACTTTTCCCTTTGCGTTGCTTACCATATCAACTTGAGCATCTATACTAGCACCAGCTCCATAGAAAGGATATGTTTTTGTTTCTTTACCAAATAATTTGTTTGATTGAAGATTTTTAATTCTTTTTTGAGTTGCTTTATGTTTTTTAATAGCAGAAGCTGCCGCAACTCTAGATTTGGAGTATGCTGCTCTTTCCTTCATAACTTGCTTATGTTGTTCTGGGAATTCTGGTTTGGTATGTGTTCCTGTTCCTTTAGCCTCTTCTCTTCGTTTTTCTATATCAGAATTTTTTATAAGACCAGAAGTATCTTTTTGTTCTTTACCTAATTTAGTATTTCCAAATCTTTTGTGAGAATAGTCTGCTAATTCATCTTCAGTCATATCAGGGTATTTTTCTAATATGAGAACTAACTCACCAGAAACTATTTCATTAAATGCAGAACCAGGCCCACCGGGAGCTGGTTTTGAACCTGTTTTCTTTTCATATCCACCATACCCTACATCAAGCATTGTGTTTTTAACATCAGTATCTCCAGTTTCTGATACAACTCTCCCTATTTCGGTACTATCCATTGGTTTGGGAAGTACTCTACTTTTTGTATTACCCTTATTTTTTTTTAAATCAGGTGCCTCATATTCAGCCTCTGAGGAAAACATATCTTTTTTCTTTTTTTTAGAATCATCTTCTTCAGAATCTTCTTTCTTAGTATGAGTTCCCTTTTCAATCGCTGCATCTCTTGCTTCTTCACTATCAAATGCTACTGTTTGGTTTGTATCTTTCTTTGTAGCAGTAAATTTTTTATCATCTGCTTCTAAAAGATTTTCAATTAATTCGTTTTTGATTTCGGTATATCCCCACTCATCTAATATCTCAGCTAGAATAGATATTTGTTCTCTATTATCTAACATAGGGTATCCTTCGTTAGAACGATAAGATAACTCAGATAATAATTCTTTGATTAATTCGTTTTTCTCCATAGTGTAATTCTTCCTATATCCTATAAATATTAAATTTTTGAGTAATCCGTTCCCCAATCAGCGTTTATAGGAAACCCAAATGATTCTACTATCTCTTTCAGTTTTAGAGCATGTTCTTTAGGAGTATCAGATGGATATGAAAATAAGAACGAATCATAAGTATATAAGGTTAACTCAATATCGGTTTCTTTAATAAACTCTACAACTTTCTTCATTATACCCATATTTAACTCAGTTTCAGTCGCTTGTAGTAAATAATTAAATAACTTCTGCGGATTCAATCCTTCTATACTACTCAGAGGGATTCTCCTATGTTGTGTTTGAAGATATCCCACTTCACTACTCTTACTCCATAATTTCTCAATAAACTCCCTAACCTTCTTATAATAAGGAATAGAGTCGAACTCCTCAGGTATACCACCATATAGTAATTGAAATGTAATTCCTTTACCCTCACCATACTCAACTTCATATTGGTCAGCTAACCATTGGTGTACCGATGTATCGGGTAAATCATATTTAACCAACTTACCGATAATACGAGGATGATATGCATCATAATCCATTTGAAGAAATATATGATTTTCTTTTGGGATAAACACTTCTCTCGTTCCATCTTTCTTATTCAAAGCTGAGAAATTGATTCCACCAAACCTATTAGATGGACGGGATGTAATGGTGTATGGGTTGTATTCGGTGTAAAGAATGTTATCTTTAAGATGTTTAGTAGCTTGAGGATACCTATCAATAAATTTTTTCCCATCGACCCGAACACCAAAACGTTCTATATCTGAAAGGAGAGGAATCATCGTATCATCAATCCAACTTTTACCAATATTCTCATTTAGTGGTAAATTTTTGCTTATATTATCAATAAATGATTTAAGATATTCATTCCATTTCATCAAAGGTGCAATCTTTCCTAAGCCATCTCTTATACCCATTCGGATATAATGTGAAATAAATGATTGATTTTGTACCTCATCGGGTATAAGTTTACCACCTTCAAAGAAGTTATAATTGGATATATCAAAAATATTTTGTATATTTGTATCAGTTTGTAGTAAACCCTTCTTATTCCATACCCATTTCGGTTGTGTGGAGGTTGAGAGGTCTAAATGATGGGATTTCCCATCAATATGATTGTATATGAGAATAAAGTCAGTTTTTCCCACCCTTACGAATAAGAAAGCAAGTTCGTTGTTCATTGGATGTTTTTCCAAATCACACCATATCGGTACAACTATGGAAGGATTATTCTCCCACATTTGCATAAAATGTTCTATCTCTTTATTAGATTCTACTACAATCATCTAACAAATATAAGAAAAATAATTGGAATAACCAAATTATTTCTTATGAAATTGTAAAAGATTTGGTAAGTATAGTGCTATCTTAGGAATAGTCTTAGATGCTATTCGTAAGGATTCTGAATTAGATTTCTTAACATCAATAGGGTCTCCAATCAATCTCCAATCTAATGTAACAGAAATATAAAATGGGTTTTGTGAGTACGAACCAACATCATCATTTGAAACTTCAAATATATTGGATGATGTATCATTTGATTTTTGAATAAAACTACGTTCAATATATCCCCTTTTATATTGATTCTTTGTTACAGATGGTATTTGTGGTGAAATACTCACTTCATTAAAATCGTTTGAATTTAAAAGTTCTTTATATCTATCTATATTCATATCTTAAAGTCCGTTAAAATTTCTATATCCACCAGTTATTTCAGTAGTCCATTCCATTCCTTGTATTGTATGCTTTACACTAATTACTTGAAAGAATCCATTATCTTCATATTTTTTAGGAATTCCAGTTACACTAAATTTATCTCCTCTTTTTATACCACTAATACCATGAATAGTAAAACTGAAATTAATTGGTAATAGAATAGATACATCACTATACTTATCAATTTGACCTTTTCCTAACTTTAAAAGTTGTTTATCATCATAGACTGCAACGTATAAAACATCATTAATATTAAATCCAGTTGTTATTGTTTTATCCTCTTTTTTTCCACTTCGTTTAAATGCTCTTATATCTACTTTTGGATATTGTCCTAATTTACCTAAGAAGTTTAAATAATTAGCTTCTTTGAGTTTTTCTTTTGCTTCCTTTTCTTCGCTAGTAGTTCCCGATGCTTCATCTACTGATTTTACAGATGCTTCAGCTTTTCTATAAACTTCTCCTAAAATTTTATCTTTAAGACCCTTTGCATTTAATTTACCTACGTTTGGTTGAGTTTCTTTATTTGATTTTATATTTAATCTACTTCCTATAACTTGATTCATCTTTGCTCCACTCATATCCAAATCTAAGGATGCATCTTTAAAAATTGAATCAGTACCAATTAAACTAAATGTAAAAACTTCTGGTTTTTCTCCGTTTGGTGTAAAGTTTACTTCCTTTATTGAAACAATACTATCACCCTTTTTTATTTTAACACCATCAATTGTAATTGCATTTGGTGCTTGCGTTTCCATTATTTGAAAATTCCATAAATCATTAACTGCAGATGACATTCCATTTAATATTTGGTATAATGCATCTTTTATAGTTATGTTAGTACTATCTAAAATACCAGCAGCAAAATCAAAATTTACATATAAATCATCTAATAATCCCCATTGATTTTGTTTTTTATTTAATGTATTTGAAAAATCTACACTTTTTCCAGCAGCGGGACCTTCCGTTATTGTTCCGTTTTCTATGTAACCGGCGTATGGGAATGTTATAGTTAAACCATCACCGTTTATTGAACAATTAGCTTCTTCGATTGGTATTGAAGATAATGTTTTTTCTGATTTTTTAGCAGCGTTTAAATCAAACTTAGGTACTTTCGTATTTGGTATAAATAATTTACTTTTATCTGTACTAAATATACGTTCAAAAGCTGCACATACACAATCAGAAGAATGTACTATCATAGATTGATTATTAGATGAACCAATTCTTAAACTTTTTAATTCTCTTTGATTTATTATTCTCATTAAAGTACCAAATCTAATAAACTTATTATCATCGACTATTGGAGTTCCCGGTGGTATTTCAACCCGTTCCGCTTTATCTCCATCACCTTGCTCTGCACCACCTATGTTAAAGAATCTACCAAGAGCCGTTCCATCAGCAAATTTATTTACCTTATCAGTTATTCTTGGGTCAAAATTTATATAATTTACTATACTAGCAATTGGAACTGATAAAAGTGAAAAATCCTTTTTATCTTGCAAAGCTTTGATTTCGGGAGTTTTTCTACTAGATGGTAGTGCATTAAATGCAAGCATCCATCGTTTTAAGGGTAGTGATAAATTATATGCACTTAGATTCTTATAATCAGATTCCGGTTTAGGTTTTTCAACATCTTTACCACCAGCATTATCACCATTTACTAAATAAGATGGTAATTCCGTAAACCCCGTACAATTAACTTGAATAGTCCATGTATCATTTTCTGATGATAATCCACCTCCTGTTATAAATCCTAAATAATTATCGTATTCACCTAAACCTAATTGTCTCCGTGCATTTACGTTTGTAAAATTATTAAAATTAGAAATGCTATCAGCGGTTAAGGGATTTACAATACCTTTAACACCATCAACAGTATTCCATCCCCATTCTAAAAAAATACTAAATCCTGGTTCTTGAAAGTATTTAGTAACCAACTCCATTTGTTCTTTTGAAAAACATTTTATAGAGAAACTTGCTTTTCTACTTAAATTACCAGCACCCTCATCAATCTCAATAGATTCGATTGTTGGTGATGGTCTATATCCTTGTCCTACTGATGGGTTTACCGCTCCACCTTTCCAAGTTGTACCAATTGTACCACTTTGTTTATCATTTCCATAAAATGAAGAAATACCTGCAGCACCAAATAATTTAAAATTTGGATTAGATACTATTGTTAAACCATCAGCTGAATCAGATGAAACACCAGATGTTACCCTTACCCATGAATTTAATTTGGATATTGCATATGGATTGTTTTTACGATTTGTTAATTTCGTTTGAGCGTATCCTACAATATTTGAAAAATTTGGAAATGTTCCCATAACTGTTATTCACTAAAATTTACTAATATCTCAATATAGTTTTGTGGTATTCTTAAAATTGTACCATCCTTTAAACCAAATGGAGCATTGTGTATGTTATTTGCTGATGCAATTATCCACCATAGTGATGAATCTTCGTAATACTGATATGCTAAAGTATCTAATCTATCACCAGTTTCAGATGCTACATATATATCATCATCTCTTAATGGTATTTCAGGATGTATTCTAGAACGATATACATTCCTACCATCATTGAGTTTTTTACTTTTGTTATTTTCGTATCTACTTGCCATTTATTAACTTGTTTGAGGTGTAAATGAATAGAATTTTCTTCCTGATGTATTATTTCTACTTAATAAAAATTTAACGGTCATTGATACATCTGTAATAAATGGTAAATTATATCCCTTCATATCGATATCATTATCAGTAGTTCCGGTTATCATTCCTGCCACATTTGATAATACCGTTTGTTCTTTATTACTAACATTCCAAGGAGTACCATCCTCCCATGTATGTGATAATGATTCTATAAATGCTAGTTTACCTTTGTATAAATCACCAATAGTTAATTTAATAAATGGTGGAACTACGGCGGATGTACTATAATATCCCTGTGGGAATACTAATGAGTTTAAGAAATTAATTTTATCCCAACCAATTTTATGTTCCGCTGCATTCATTGAATATACTTTGAAATTAAAAGAAACACTTCGTTCAATACCACTATATGTGTAATTACTAAATGGTGAACCAGTAAATTTGTGAGAATCCCAAGATGGAGAAAGGGTTTCACTTAATCCACTTAAAGTTGCTCTAAATTGTACAGTTTTATTCCTATGTACTGAAGTAAACTTCAATGGTACAAAATCTTTATCATCTAAAGTTTCGTTTTCACCTAAAGTAAGAGTTTCACCTTCGAATACATTTTGTGTATTAATCAAATCACCAATCTGGCGCATTCTTCTTTTAGATTCTATAAAATCATCTTTTGATATTTCTTTAACAATTTTACTTGCAAAGAATTTACCCGTTCTATCGGGATTTGAACTAAATAATATCTTATTTGGGGTATCTAAGTCTTTTAAAGCCTTTGAATATCTTCCACCCAAACCACCTTCATCGGATATATCAACAAAATCCAGTTTGTTAGGATTTGGGTCAATTTGTTTATTTTTATCTAAACCAAGTCTTGTATCTACACCCGCTGAGTTAATTCCATCTAAGTCAATACCCCACATTGGTATTTCTATTTTTGGTGGTAATTTTAAATTAAATGTTTTAGAATACATTAAACCTTTTACATCTATTATACCATTTTTATCAGCAGGTCCAATTGTTACTCCAGTAGGATTATTAATACTACCATAATTTGTTGTTGTATTTTTTAAACCTGCTAACGATGCCTCATTGAATCCAGTTGTACCAGCTCCTCCGAATAATGCTCCTCTTAACTTATCTTTTCCTAATTTTAGTGCACTACCTAATGCTTGTTTTCCGATAGTTTTTAGGTTTCCTCCACCACCATCTTTTAACAACTGTCCTAATAGTTTACCTTCACCTGATTTTTTAATATCAGCTAAATCAATCATTCTATTCTGAGTTTCACCTTTTTTATAAATAGAACTAAACCCTACTACTTTTGTTGGTATTACACCAGATGGAATACCTAATTTATCATTTACAAAATCTCTACCTTTAGAAATAAGACCACCTAATAATCCACCACCACCTACATCACCACCAGTAGCTTCTCTCATCTTATCTAAGAGTGGAGTACTTCTAAGTGTTAATCTTGGTAATTCACTACCATATATAAATGGCATTGATGCCGTTCTTATTAATCTAGCTCCTGTTACTTCTTCTTCTAAAAGAGTTTCACTTCCTCTAGCTCCTAAATTTTTTCTAGCCAATCTAGCCAATGACATACCAACTGTATTCACAAATGGGTCAGCTGCTGAAATACGAATATCTTTTGAATTTCTAATATCGTATGCTTCTTTTGCTGTCTTTCCACCTTGTGATGGTAGTTGTCTATCTTTAAATAATTGTTCTAATGTTGGCATATCTTACTATATCATATATGTGTTACTTCCGACCTTACTTACTCTACTTTTTATAACAGATGTAACTTTTCCACCATCCATATAAACATCTTTTGTTTCTCTAAATGTTGTTTTTAATTCTTCTACCCAAGCAGGTATATCATCACTTCCTCCTCCACTATCACCGATACCTAACATATCACTTGCTGCTCCAAACGCACTAACTGCTAACATAGCAGGTATTGCTGCTATTCCAGCTATTGAGAAGGCTGCCAATGAACCAGTCAAAGCATAGAACCCACCAGCTAATCCTAAAATAGATAATGCTAGTTCTGGAGTTGCTACTGATGATACTTTCATAAAGAAATCACCTAATCCTCCTATAATTGTTTTTACTGCGTTACCTACTGATTCTACAACCGAACCAATTGCTTTACCAATTGCTTCAATTCCAGGTGCGGCTACTTTAAGTGCAAATCCAATACCTATGATACCTGCGGTGATTGCTGCTAATCCTAATAGAGTTGCTGGGTTAGCAAATGCTGCAAATCCAGAAGCCATACCTTTCAATCCACCACCCATTCCTTTCATCATTCCACCAATACCACCACCACCAGCTGATTTTACTAATCCTTTATTAGCGTTAAATCTCATATCAGGTGCTCCAGCTTTGGTTAGTGGACCAGCTGCTTTAGCTCCTCCACCGAATATTTTTCCAATCTTTCCACCTAAACCACCCATACCTTTCATAGATGCTAAACCATCTTTTAAACTGAATCCCATTTGTCCAGCAGCAACAGCCATACTACCTAACGTTTGTACACCAGTAAGGAGTTGGCCTCCAAATGCTTTCATATTGTTTAAGGCATCTTCGTATTGAGTTGGTATTATTTCTCCATTTTTACCTAATTTATCAGCGTTAGCTGCCATCTTTTGGAATTCAGCTACTGATACACCTAATAAATCTGCAGTTTTCTTTTTAGAGAAGTAATCCATTTGGTTGAATTGTTCAATACCACCTAATGCTGAAAGTGTTTCTCTAACCATACCACCCATATCACCTTCCATTGCTAATGCTCTGGCTCTATCTAAGTTGATATTTTTACCTAACATAGCCCCTAACTCAAGTTCAGCGTTAATAGATGATTCGAAATCTAAAAGATTATCAGCAATACCACTAATCTGTCCCATTGAAACACCCAACTTACCAGCAGCTATTGCAGCTTCAGCAATGTTAGTACCACCCTCTTTTCCAAATAGTGCAAATTCTTCAGCTGAATTAGCTACATCAGCCATTACATCAGCTGGAACTAATCCATTTTGTTGTGCTAAGTTTTTAGTAGATTGTATTAAATTTTGTGCAGTTTCTGCAGAACCATCATTTAAACGAGCAAACTGACCTGTTAGGGATGCTGCTTCACCAGCCCCAATACCTAAGTTTTTAGCTATTACGTTAGTTCTGAATTGTGTTTTTAATGATACATCACTTAATCCACCAAATTCTTTTGAAAGATTTTTAGTAGTTCCAACTGCATCTTCAAATACAGTTCCAAATAATGTTGTTGCTATATTAGATGTATCTAAAAGTGAACCACCTAATTGATATGATGTATCTAATAATTTTTTACCAGCCATACCAGCACCAATAAGTGCACCTGGTGGACCTCCTATTAAAAATCCTAATCCCGCACCCATTAAACCTCCTGTTAACGCTGGGGAAATACTATTTAAGCCT
>ENA-OQVM01003752-OQVM01003752.1-marine-metagenome-genome-assembly--contig:-NODE-3752-length-16160-cov-6.347759_pt1 | contig 16160 bp, 14 predicted proteins | sample MGYA00237776_ERZ505498 | MGnify/ENA primary metagenome ERZ505498 (study PRJEB26159, sample SAMN06265151) | marine metagenome | isolation source: Helgoland LTER site | place: Germany:Helgoland, sampling... | reverse complement strand
TCGCTCTGGAATTCGGGAGGATGGCGCATGGCTGGCCAAAAGATGTTGAAGTTTACCACGGTCGAACGGGATATGCCGGAAAAGCGCCCGCCAAATCTACGCAAAGAAGACTTTGGCGAGATTTACGCAGAGTACGCACGTGACAAAGCCGCCGAGCAAGCCAGCCGGTGCAGCCAATGTGGTGTGCCATATTGCCAGACCCATTGTCCGCTGCACAATAACATCCCTGATTGGCTACGCCTGACTGCCGAAGGCCGTTTGGAAGAAGCTTATGACCTCAGCCAAGCGACCAACACGTTCCCCGAGATTTGTGGCCGTATCTGCCCGCAGGACCGCCTGTGCGAAGGCAATTGCGTCATTGAGCAATCCGGTCACGGCACAGTCACGATCGGATCAGTCGAGAAATACCTCACAGACACCGCATTTGAACAGGGGTGGGTTAAACCGATCCGCCCGCATGCAGAGCGTGGCGAAAGCGTTGGCATCATTGGGGCTGGTCCGGGTGGCTTGGCTGCTGCCGATATGCTGCGCCGTCAGGGTGTGCAGGTCACGGTCTACGACCGCTATGATCGCGGTGGCGGTTTGATGACTTACGGTATTCCCGGCTTTAAGCTGGAAAAAGACATCGTCATGAAGCGTATGGCGCAGTTGGAAGACGGCGGCGTGCAGTTCGTTTTGAATTGCAACGTCGGCGATGACCTGTCGTTTGATGCGATCCGTGGCAAGCATGATGCTGTGTTGATCGCGACCGGTGTTTACAAGACCCGCGATCTGCCGGACGCAAAGGCAGACGGTATCGTTGATGCGATTGATTATTTGACCGCCAGCAACCGCAAAAGCTTTGGTGATGATGTGCCAGAGTTTGATAGCGGTGAACTGAACGCAGAAGGCAAACGCATTGTTGTCATCGGTGGTGGCGACACTGCGATGGACTGTGTGCGCACTGCGACGCGTCAGGGTGCCGAAAGCGTGAAATGCCTTTATCGCCGCGATAAAGCGAACATGCCTGGATCAATGCGCGAAGTGCAAAATGCCGAAGAAGAAGGTGTTGAATTTGTGTGGTTGTCCGCCCCTGACGGGTTCGAAGGCGATCCTGTCACAGGTGTAAAAGTCCAAAAGATGCGTCTTGGCGCACCAGACGCAACCGGCCGCCAAGCACCCGAGGTTATCGAGGGTGCCGACTATGTCGAAGGTGCCGATCTGGTGATTAAAGCGCTGGGCTTTGAGCCAGAGGACCTGCCGATGCTTTGGGGTGTCGAAGGTTTGGAAGTGACGCGTTGGGGCACCATCAAAGCTGACTTTGGCACAGGTGCAACCAGCCTTGATGGTGTGTTTGCTGCCGGTGATATTGTGCGCGGTGCGTCGCTTGTTGTTTGGGCAATCCGTGACGGGCGTGACTGTGCTGCGGCGATGCTGGACTATCTCGGTCAAGCCGCAGACGTGGCTGCCGAATAATGATCGCAACACTGTCGGCAAAACGTCGGATTTGCGTCGGGCCATTTGCCCGACCGCTTTGACGGCTATGTCAACTGTAGTGACCTAAAAGGAAAAGACATGATGAAATCTTGGATGCTCCTCTCCGCTTTGGTGGCGGCAGCCCCGGTGGCCGCCCAACAAAGCTTTGCAGCCCCCGAAGGATGTACAGCGACATTGACCGTGCAGCACAAGGGCTGCGTCATGATCAATGTCTGGCAGTGTGATGCCGACAACGAAGGTGACCAATGGATCGCGCTTTTGACCCAAGCAGGTGTCTTTAGCATCCAAAAGATCGACAACGAATTCCAGTGGGTCGAAGCCTATAAGATCACTGGCAACGAAACCCTTGTCACGCCTGTCGAAGACCCTGCGTCGCTGACCGAGTTATTTGAAACACAGCTTGATACATGGGATTTCACCCTCGAAACAGAAGACGGCGTAGAGCGGAATGTCGGCTTTGATATGCTGACCGGTGAAACCACCGTTATCGATGGCGAAACATTACTGAATACCGAATTCCAAGGCCGCACTCTTGATGCCGACGGCAACGTGATCGACGCAGGCAGCGGACGTCAGTTTGTCAGCGACAAGCACCGTTTGTTTTTCTTTGGCTTGGCTTGGGATGATGCAAGTCCAGACGACATCATCGACATGTCCCCGGTCGAGTTTATCTACCCTGGCGAGCCCGGCTTCTTCTCGGACAGCCCAAAGTTTGAATGCAATGTGATTGAATCCGGCTACCAGCCATAACCGTCACAACCACCAGAATTTAAGCCCGCCCCCGTGTGGTGGCCCTTTGAAAGGAACGACAATGACAACTTATGACCAGACTTGGGTTGCGGCAGAAGAAGCCAAGCGTCAGTGGATGGCCGAAAACGGCCTTTATAAACATGACGACGAACATGCGTCCTGCGGTGTGGGCCTTGTGGTTGCGATTGACGGCACCCCTTCGCGCGGTGTTGTTGAAAAGGGTATTAATGCGCTGAAAGCCGTCTGGCACCGCGGCGCTGTCGATGCGGATGGTAAGACAGGCGATGGCGCTGGTATCCACGTCCAGATTCCTGTCGCATTCTTCGAGGATCAAATCCGCCGCACAGGACACGAGCCAAAAGAAGTCGAAATGATTGCGGTGGGTCAGGTGTTCCTGCCGCGCACGGATTTCGCCGCCCAAGAACGCTGCCGCACGATTGTTGAATCCGAAGTGCTGCGCATGGGCCACTATATCTATGGGTGGCGCCATGTGCCGGTAAACACCGAAGTGCTGGGTGAAAAAGCCAACGCCACCCGCCCCGAGATCGAGCAAATCCTGATCCGTTGTGAAAAAGACATTGATCAAGAGCAGTTCGAGCGTGAGCTCTATATCATCCGCCGCCGGATCGAAAAAGCTGCGACTGCTGCCGGTATTGCTGGCATCTATATTTGTTCGCTCTCTTGCCGCTCGATCATCTACAAGGGCATGATGCTGGCCGAACAAGTGGCCGAATTCTATCCAGACCTGATGGATGCCCGTTTCGAAAGCGCGTTTGCGATTTATCACCAGCGCTATTCTACGAACACGTTCCCGCAGTGGTCGCTGGCGCAGCCGTTCCGCATGTTGGCCCATAATGGGGAAATCAACACGCTTAAGGGTAACGTGAACTGGATGCGCAGCCATGAAATCCGCATGGCATCGAATGCATTTGGTGACAAAGCCGAAGACATCAAACCGATTATCCCGTCAGGCGCATCGGATTCGTCCGCGTTGGACTCTGTCTTTGAAGTATTGGTTCGCGCTGGCCGCAACGCACCTATGGCGAAAACCATGATGGTGCCAGAAGCATGGTCGCAGCAAGCCGTTGAAATGCCCCAAGCGTGGCAGGATATGTACGGATACTGCAACGCCGTGATGGAACCGTGGGACGGCCCTGCCGCGCTTGCGATGACAGATGGTCGCTGGGTCTGTGGTGGCTTGGACCGCAACGGTCTGCGTCCTTTGCGGTATGTCGTGACAGGTGACGGCCTGCTGGTAGCTGGTTCCGAGGTTGGCATGGTGCCGATTGACGAAGCGACCGTCGTTGAAAAAGGTGCGCTTGGCCCCGGTCAGATGATTGCTGTCGATATGCAAGACGGCCGTTTGTACCACGACAAAGAACTCAAAGATAAGCTTGCCGCAGCGCAGCCCTTTAGCGAGTGGGTCGAAAAGGTCGTCGATCTGAATGCGATCATGCGCGATGTACCGGAAAAAGCGCTGTTTGAAGGCGCTGATTTGCGCAAGCGTCAGGTCGCAGCGGGTTACAGCATCGAAGAGCTCGAGCAAGTTCTGGCCCCGATGGCCGAAGACGGCAAGGAAATGATCGCGTCTATGGGCGATGATACGCCCTCTGCGGTGCTGTCTAAGATGTACCGGCCATTGTCGCATTTCTTCCGCCAGAACTTCTCTCAGGTGACAAACCCACCGATTGACAGTTTGCGCGAAAGCCGTGTGATGTCGCTCAAGACGCGTTTCGGGAACCTTAAAAACGTGCTGGACGAGGATTCGTCGCAGACCGAGATTTTGCAACTGGCCAGCCCTTTTGTTGGAAACGCTGAATTTGACGAGATGGTACGCCAGTTTGGTGACAGCGTCGCGTTTATCGATTGTACGTTCGAGGTTGGTCGCGGTGCGCTGAACGCGGGTCTGGAACGTATCCGCTCCGAGGCCGAAGATGCCGTGCGTTCTGGTGCCGGACACATCGTGTTGACCGATCAGCATCAGTCTGAGGATCGCCTGCCGATGCCGATGATCTTGGCAACCTCTGCTGTGCATTCCGGTTTGACCAAAAAGGGTTTGCGGACCTTCTGTTCGATCAACGTCCGTTCGGCTGAATGTATTGATCCACATTATTTTGCCGTTCTGATCGGCTGTGGTGCGACGACTGTGAACGCTTATCTTGCGCAGGATTCAATCGCGGATCGCCTGCGTCGTGGTCTGGTCGATGGCACATTGACTGAAGCGATGAACCGGTACCGCGCCGCGATTGATGCGGGTCTTCTCAAGATCATGTCGAAGATGGGGATTTCGGTTCTGTCATCCTATCGTGGTGGTCTGAACTTTGAGGCGGTAGGCCTGTCCCGCGCGATGGTTGCCGAATATTTCCCTGGTATGCATTCGCGTATTTCCGGCATTGGCACGTCTGGTATTCAAACCAAGCTTGAAGAAGTCCACGCGCGCGGCTGGAAAGGCGGCACTGACGTGTTGCCGATCGGTGGGTTCTATAAATCCCGCCGCTCCGGTGAAAAGCACGCATGGGAAGCGCAAACAATGCACATGCTGCAAGCGGCATGTAACAACGCCAGCTACGCGATGTGGCAGCAGTATTCGAAATCTATGCAGTCGAACCCGCCAATTCACTTGCGCGATTTGCTGGCGATCAAGCCGCTGGGCACTGCAATTCCGATTGAAGAAGTCGAAAGCATCACCGCGATCCGCAAACGTTTTGTGACACCCGGTATGTCGCTTGGTGCCCTGTCGCCAGAGGCACACAAAACGCTGAACGTCGCGATGAACCGCATTGGCGCAAAGTCCGACAGCGGTGAAGGCGGCGAAGATCCGGCGCACTTCCATCCCGAGCCCAATGGCGACAACCCATCTGCGAAGATCAAGCAGGTTGCGTCGGGTCGCTTTGGTGTGACTGCCGAGTATCTGAACGCCTGCGAAGAGCTTGAGATCAAAGTCGCCCAAGGTGCCAAGCCTGGCGAAGGTGGCCAGTTGCCCGGTATGAAGGTCACAGACCTGATCGCCCGTTTGCGCCACTCGACCAAAGGCGTGACGCTGATTTCACCGCCGCCGCACCACGATATCTACTCGATCGAGGATCTGGCCCAGCTGATCTATGACCTCAAGCAGATCAACCCGCGTTGTAAGGTGACAGTTAAGCTGGTGTCATCGTCCGGTGTGGGTACGATTGCGGCTGGTGTGGCTAAGGCCAAGGCTGATGTGATCCTGATTTCGGGCCACAATGGCGGCACTGGCGCTTCGCCTGCGACATCAATCAAATACGCAGGTCTGCCTTGGGAAATGGGCCTGACCGAAGCCCATCAGGTGCTTGCCATGAACAATCTACGCGAGCGGATCACGCTGCGCACCGATGGTGGCCTGCGCACAGGTCGTGACATTGTCATGGCTGCGATGATGGGCGCCGAGGAATATGGGATCGGTACAGCCGCCCTGATCGCGATGGGCTGTATCATGGTCCGTCAGTGCCAGTCGAACACTTGCCCTGTGGGTGTGTGTACGCAGGACGAGGCGCTGCGCGAGAAGTTTACAGGCAATGCCGACAAGGTTGTGAACCTGATCACCTTCTATGCCACCGAAGTGCGTGAAATCCTCGCGTCAATCGGCGCGCGGTCTTTAGACGATGTGATTGGGCGTGCTGATCTGTTGACGCAGGTCAGCCGAGGATCGGCGCACCTAGATGATCTAGACCTGAACCCGCTGTTGATCACCGTCGATGGTGCCAACAAGATCACATATGATCGCAACCGTCCGCGCAATCCTGTTGATGATACGTTGGACGCGCAGATCGTGAAGGATGCGGCACGCTTCCTGAACGATGGTGAGAAGATGCAGCTGGATTATGCGGTGCAGAACACATTGCGGACGATTGGTACACGGACGTCGAGCCATATTGTCCAGCAGTTCGGGATGCGTAACGCGTTGCAGCCGGACCACCTGACGGTGAAATTGCGCGGCTCTGCCGGGCAATCGCTGGGCGCTTTTGCGGCGCCCGGGCTCAAGCTGGAAGTGTCTGGTGATGCTAATGACTATGTCGGCAAGGGCCTGTCGGGGGGTACCATTGTTGTGCGTCCACCGATGGTGAGCCCGCTGGTGGCGTCCGAGAACACGATCATTGGCAATACTGTGCTTTACGGTGCGACTGCGGGGTATCTGTTTGCTGCTGGTCGGGCGGGCGAACGTTTCGCTGTGCGGAACTCTGGCGCGCATGTTGTGATTGAGGGCTGCGGCACAAACGGTTGTGAATACATGACCGGCGGTGTTGCGGTTATCCTTGGGTCGATTGGTGCAAACTTTGGCGCGGGAATGACCGGCGGCATGGCTTACATCTATGACCCCAAGGGCGAAGCGGCTGATCTGATCAACATGGAAACGCTCGTGACAAATCCGGTAACGGTGGATCATTGGCATGACCAGTTGAAAAGCTTGATTGAGCGGCATGCGGCAGAGACAGGCAGCCGCAAGGCGGCTGATCTATTGCAGCACTGGGATCTTGAGAAAGCCAATTTCGTGCAAATCTGCCCGAAAGAGATGCTGGTTCATCTGCCTGCCCCACTGAGCATTGAAGAAACCGCGATCCCTGCGGAGTAAATACCACGCCCCCGCGCTCAAAATTGCGCGGGGGCGTTGCATCTTCTTGACCCGTTAACCCTGCCTATGGCTTATGGGTGCGATGGCAGAAACGAGCACAGCGAAGAAGCAACCGGCGAAAAAGCCGGCACCTAAGAAGAAACCTGCGAAGAAAACCGAAAAGCTGGGGCTGGTGGCCCGAATGCGGCGGTTCATTCGGCGGGTTGTTCTTTGGGGGGCTGTGGCTGTGTTTTCCTTCGCGCTGCTGTGGACGCTGCTTTATGCGCTGATCAATCCGCCAACGACACCCTACATGCGGGCCGAAGCGCACCGTCTGGTCAGTGTGAAACAGGAATGGGTTGATATCGAAGATATCGCACCGGTGATGGCCCGGTCCGTTGTGGCGGCAGAGGATGCGAATTTCTGTTTGCATTGGGGATTGGATGTGAATGCTATTCAATCGGCAGTCGAACGGGGGCGCGGCGGTGCGTCAACCATTTCGCAGCAGGTCGTGAAGAACGTGTTTTTATGGCATGGGCGCAGCTGGGCGCGCAAAGCGATTGAGGCTGTGTGGACACCACTGACCGAGGCGGTTTGGTCCAAGCGCCGGATTGTCGAAATCTATCTGAACGTCGCCGAATTTGATGAAGGTGTGTTTGGCGTACAGGCCGCGGCACGGCATTATTTCGGTGTGGATGCGTCTGATTTAACGGCAAGGCAATCGGCGCGGTTGGCAGCGATCTTGCCGTCGCCAAAGAACCGATCTGCCAGCAACCCCAGCACATTTACCCGCAATCGGGCCGCGTCAATCATGAGCGGCGCTGCAACCATTGCGGCGGATGGGCGTGCAGAGTGCTTTGAAAACTAAGCCACCCATTGATCAGCGGCGCGGCTTGCGGCATTGAAGGGATAGACCTTTCAGTGAGCCTGACATGAACACCCTTTACCATTATCCGATGTCCCCGTTTTCCCGCAAAGTCCGATTGAGTCTTGGCGAAAAGAAGATCGAGGTAGTGTTGGTCGAGGAACGTTATTGGGAAGAAGACCCGGACTTTCTGCGCCGGAACCCTGCGGGGAAAGTACCTGTCTTGAAGATGGACGGGCGCACGATGTCAGATAGTGTGGCAATCTGCGAGTATCTTGAAGAGACGCACCCTACGCCTGCTTTGTTACCCAAAGCGCCTGAAGCGCGCTGCGAAGTGCGCCGGTTGGTCGGGTGGTTTGATGATAAGTTTTATCATGAGGTCACGTCGAAACTGACGGGAGAGCGTGTTTTTCGTAAAGTGATGGGCCGCGGCTATCCAGACAGTACAAATGTCAAAGAGGGGGCAAAGGCGATCAAATATCATCTCGATTACATGGCGCGGTTATTGGACGAGCGCCGCTGGCTGGCTGGCAATGACATGACGCTGGCGGATTTCGCGGCCGCTGCGCAATTGTCTTGTCTGGATTATACCAGTGATGTGGATTGGAACCGTCACGAGGTGCTGAAAGATTGGTATGCCAAGATCAAATCAAGGCCAGCGTTCCGGTCTATTCTGGCGGATGAGGTGCCGGGGTTTCAGCCCGCTGCGCATTATGCTGATCTGGATTTCTAGGGGGCTCTGCCCCCGTCCCTGCGGTCCTCCCCCGAGGTGTTTTGGAACATGAGAAGCTTGAAAGAGCAGCTTGTCGCGTTTGCGCAAGAAGCGGGTTTTGCCGCCGTGGGTGTGTGTCGTCCGGGTGCAGTGCCGGATTTGCCTGAGCGGTTGCAAGCCTTTGTCGATGCCGGGATGCACGGCCAGATGGGCTGGATGGCAGAGCGTATGGCGTGGCGGGCTGATCCGGGCGCGCTTTGGCCTGAGGCGCGGTCGGTTGTGATGTTGGCAGAGCCTTACACGCCGGAACATGATCCTTTGGCCGTCTTGGAAGAACCGGATCGTGCAGCGATCAGCGTTTATGCGCAGAACCGTGATTACCATGATGTGGTGAAGAAGCGTTTAAAACGCGTGGGGCGTTGGTTGATTGAGCAGGAACCGGCGGCTGAGATCAAGGTGTTTGTGGACACCGCCCCTGTGATGGAGAAACCCCTCGCACAGGCCGCTGGATTGGGTTGGCAGGGCAAGCATACGAACTTGCTGAGCCGTGATTTGGGGAATTGGTTCTTTCTGGGGGCGATTTTTACCACTGTTGAATTAGAGCCTGACACGGCTGAAGCGAGCCATTGTGGATCTTGCACGGCCTGTCTGGATATTTGTCCGACCGCAGCCTTTCCGGCACCTTACCGATTGGATCCGCGCCGCTGCATTTCATATCTGACGATCGAGCATAAAGGCCCGGTGGATGAGGAATTGCGCGCTTTGATGGGCAATCGCATTTATGGCTGCGATGATTGTCTGGCGATCTGTCCGTGGAATAAGTTTGCCAAAGAAGGCCGTGATGCCAAGCTGGCAGCGCGTGATGATTTGCTGGCACCGCCTTTGGCTGAGCTTGCGGCGTTGGATGATGCGGCTTTTCGTGCGCATTTCTCGGGCTCGCCGATCAAGCGGATTGGCCGCGACCGTTTTGTGCGCAATGTGGCTTATGCGATTGGGAATTCGGCAGACCGGAACCTGCTCGCGGCTGTATCACCTTTGGTTGATGATCCCGATCCTGCGGTGGCCGACGCGGCGGGTTGGGCTATTTTGCAGCTAAAGGAGACCTGATCATGATCCGCATTCTTGCTTTGATAATATTGCCGGCGGTGGCCAATGCGCAGGTGGCCCAAGGCCCTGCCAATGCTGATTTTACACCCGCATTCAAGGAACAGACGCGGGCGCCAGCGTTGCCCAACTCTGCTATTTCGGTTGAGGTTTTTGCCGATGGTCTGGACAGCCCTTGGGGGCTTGCGCCCTTGGGTAACGGCCAGTTTTTGGTGACCGAGAAGCCTGGTGATTTACGCGTTATCAACGCGGACGGTAGTTTAAGTCGTCCGCTCTCTGGCTTGCCGGATATTGCGGCCGAAGGTCAGGGTGGATTGCTGGATGTGGCTATTTCCCCGGGTTTTGCACAGGATCGAACGATCTTTTGGACCTATTCCAAGTCTGTTCGTGGTGGTTTGGTGACGGCGGCGGCCCGCGGTGAGCTGGCTACCGATGGTAGTTTAGGCGCTGTCGCGGATATCTTTGTGCAGGACAATCCGGCGCGCAATGGTCGCCACTTTGGTAGTCGGATCATTCCGATGGCGGATGGCACGGTTTGGATCACGACGGGTGATCGTGGTGCAGGTGATAGCGGGACGCTGGTGCAGGATATTGCCACGACCCATGGCAAGGTCATTCGGATCAATGCAGACGGTTCTGTGCCTGTGGATAACCCCTTTGTTGGGCGTGATGGGGACGATCAGATTTGGTCCCTTGGTCATCGCAATATGCAGGGTGCTGCGATTGGGCCGGGCGGTTTGTGGACCATCGAGCATGGGCCGCGTGGTGGTGACGAGTTGAACCAACCGCAGGCGGGGCTGAACTATGGCTGGCCTGTTGTGAGCTACGGCATCAATTATCGCGGCTCTGACATTGGCGAGGGCAGCGCGCGCGGCGCCGGATTTGTAGAGCCAGTCTATTATTGGGACCCCGTCATCGCACCCGGTGGTATGATGTTTTATAACGGTCCCTTTGCCGACTGGCAGGGAGATCTGCTGATCGCGTCGTTAAACCCCGGAGGTTTGGTGCGTTTGAAAATGCAAGGTGGCCGCGTCATCGGAGAGGAACGCATGCTGACAGACGTGGGCCGCATCCGGGACGTCGAAGTTCTGGATGACGGCGCTGTTTTGGTGCTGTTGGATGCAGGCCAGGTGCTGCGGGTTACCCCGAATTAAGCCGCCAGTTTGCGCGCTGCTGCGAATGAGATCAGGCGCTTTGATTTTTCGTCCCACAGATCAAGGCTTGCGCATTTGATGCTTTGGGCGATGGTCATGCGGCTGACTTCGACCAGTTCGTTGTGGTCGCGCAGAACCTCTGTCAGCCGATAGAACGGAATGCGGCTGTAAAGGTGATGGATATGGTGAATGCCGATGTTGGCCGTGAACCAGCGCAGGATCGGTGGCAGATCATAATGTGAACTGCCGTGCAATGCGGCCTCGTGCAGCTGCCAGTCTTCGTTCTGTTCCCAATGGGTCGTTTCAAACTGGTGCTGGACGTAGAACAACCAGACACCGATGGAGGCAGCGATCAGCGTGGTTGGTAGAAAGACGAGGAACAGCGCCTGAAATCCGCCGAAATAGATAATTGTACCCAAGGTTATCACGATGGCAGCGTTGGTGCCCATCGCGCTGACCCAGTATTTCCGCCCTTGCAGCCCCAAAGGCAGGCGGTTTTGTAGGAAAAACAGATAGGTTGGGCCAAGGCCAAACATCACGAACGGGTGGCGGTATGCCCGATAAAGGAACCGTCCGAAACGTGTGCGTTGATGATATTCTTCCACCGTCAGGGTCATCACATCGCCAATACCGCGCTGATCAAGGTCGCCTGCGTGGCTGTGATGGATGGAATGGGTGCGCCGCCAGACATCGTATGGCGTCAGCGTGACAACGCCTAAAGCCCGCCCAACCCAGTCACTGACATCGCGGTTGCCGTAGAAAGAGCCGTGCCCGCAATCATGCTGGATACAAAAGAGCCGGAGCAGGAACAGGCCGTTGGCCGCAGAGATCGCGAATGCCGCAAGATAGCTATATTGCGCGACCCAACAGGCCAAAACCCACAGCACCACAAAGGGGATCAAACTAACCGCGAGTTCAAAGCTGCTGCGGATGCTGCTGGGCTCACGGTATTTTGCTAAAATCTGAACCCAATCGCGAGGGGTCATGTTGGCGGGGGTCTGTTTTTCTTCTTGCATGTACTGCTTCTTAGCCTGAGTTGATTGTGGATACCCTAACGTAAGCCATTAGCAAGTGAAAAAGGCTTCAATGTGGTGGGGCTGCGTCCTAGTGTAGCGGCGAAGGGAACCATCATGCAGCCGCTTCGGGGCATCATTTTCAAGGTTATGTCCGTATGCATGTTCATGGGGATGGCTAGTCTGGTCAAAGCGGCGTCTGCTGATGTGCCGCCGGGACAGGCTGTTTTCTTTCGGTCGTTCTTTGCGCTTCCTATTATTCTGGGCTGGCTCGCAATCCGTCATGAGTTGCGCGACGGATGGAAGACCAAGAACCCTTTGGGGCATTTCTGGCGTGGACTGGTCGGGACGTCGGCAATGGGATTGGGCTTTACTGGCCTCGGGTTACTGCCTTTGCCAGAGGTCACAGCAATCGGCTATGCTGCGCCGCTTCTGGTGGTCGTGTTTGCAGCAATGTTCCTGAACGAGGATGTCCGCGCCTTTCGTTTGTCGGCGGTTGCGCTAGGCATGGTGGGGGTCTTGATTGTCTTGTCACCGCGCCTGTCCGTTGGTGCATCGCTCAATTCATCCGAGACATTGGGCGCAGTTGTTGTTTTGATGGGGGCAGTACTTGCTGCTTTGGCACAAGTGTTTGTGCGTAAATTGGTCGCAACCGAAAGCACCGCTGCCATCGTCTTTTGGTTCACGATCACGTCCTCGGTGATGGCTCTATTTACCTTGCCTTGGGGCTGGGTCGTCCCACCTTGGCAGGTGGCCCTGATGCTTGTCATGGCCGGGTTGTTGGGCGGGATCGGGCAGATATTGCTTACGTCGAGCTATCGGTTTGCAGACGCATCTCTGGTCGCGCCCTTTGACTACACCTCGATGATCCTAGCCCTGCTGATCGGTTATTTCATCTTTGATGAGGTGCCGACAGGCACAATGTTGGTTGGCGCGGGGATCGTTATTGCTGCGGGCGTTTTGATTATTTGGCGCGAGCGGAAACTGGGCCTGCAACGCGCCCAGCAGCGCAAGGCGACGGGCAATGTTGGAAGCTAGGCGCGTTTGATCCGCGACAAAAAGGACCTGGCACGCGCGATTTGGCGGCTGATGCCCGGTGGCGCGTCGTCGATTGTAAGGCCAAGATTGTCATAGATCGGGCGAAGATGTGCCGCATCGTCGGGCGACATATGCGCGGGGACATTCACAGGCGCGCCACCGGTCGGATCTAGGAAGCGATCTGGTATTCTGAAAGGCAACGCCCCTTGCGGATGCACCATCACCTTTTGGTTGATCTGTGCAATCATACGCGGTGACACATCTTCTACCCCGATCTTCAGGCGATGGGTTCGGTAAGAGCCCGTGTCCCAATTCAAAAGTACCAACGCAAAGATATCTGATGCACTGGGCCGCGATGGAAGTGGCTTTGGGTTATCAAGATGACTTGCGGGGTCGCTGTGATAGAAAGCGTGTGCTGCGATCGCAAAATCACATTCGATCTGGTTCAGCATCCAGTAGATTAAACTGTTGTGCTGTGGCCTTTGCGAACGACGGAGGGTGTCGAGCCACAAATCTTGCGGCGAAGACTTGAGCAAACGGCGCAAGGTGATTTCGCTTTCAGAACGCTTGGGTTTGCTTGTCTTAGGAGGTGCGTTGATATTGTCGGGAGAGATCATGAAACTTCTTAATTTTTACTACAATTCTGCTTGTCTCGCTTAATCTGGTCCGAACTTTGACCGGCCGGAACATAATCACGGGTTTAATGTCGCCGATTCGGAAACAGTTCTCGGGTATTTGAGTGGCTGCCGCGCGATCATTGCCAAACATCGTAAATGTCAGGATTTTTCCGGTGTTTAGGCGAATCTGCTTTTCATATGCTATGTTCCTTCCACAGATCGGAGGACGATATGAACAGACATCTATTGGATAGACCCAAGACTGAAACTTCGATTGCTCTGACACGTGCGTTGGCAATCGAACGGCAAAAGCGGCCAAGCCTCGCTACTTTGGCATTGCAGCGTCGCCGCCGGAAAAGGGACTGGGACCAACGTGCCAAGTTTTATGCGCAGTTCGACCGTGGCGTGCGGCCCTAACGCAAAAAAGGGGCGCCGATGCGCCCCTTAATGATTTTCTGTCAATGTTTTAAGCTCGTACTAGCTTTTCATAGTCGTCGGAAATCTCGCGTGTAATTGCACCGACTTCAAAGTTGTAGTCGCCGATTTGACCAACCGGGGTGACTTCTGCCGCTGTGCCGGTAAGCCAGCACTGCTCAAACCCTTCAAGCTCTTCTGGCATGATCACCCGCTCGTGGACGGTCAGTCCTTTGTCACGCAGCATGCCAATGACGGTCTGGCGTGTGATCCCGTTGAGGAATGCGTCAGCCGTAGGTGTATGAATTTCGCCGTCTTTGACGAAGAAGATATTGGCACCCGTCGCCTCGGCCACGTAACCGCGATAGTCGAACATCATGGCGTCTGAACAGCCTTTGGCCTCGGCCGCGTGCTTGGACATGGTGGCAATCATATAAAGGCCAGCTGCTTTGGCCTGTGATGGTGCCGTTTCGGGGCTGGGCCGTTTCCATTTGGCGATATCGAGCTTGGCGCCCTTCATCTTGGCGTCGCCATAGTAGTTGCCCCATTCCCAAACAGCGACTGCCAGATGGACAGGGTTACGTGCCGCAGCAACGCCCATGTCTTCGCCAGAGCCACGCCATGCAACCGGACGCACATAGGCGTCAGTCAGGCCGTTCGCATCAAGGGCTGCTTGTTTGGCGGCTTCAATTTCGTCCACAGTGAAGGGAATTTCAAAGTCGATCAGTTGACCAGATTTGATCAGGCGCTCCGAATGTTCGCGTGATTTGAAGATCTTGCCAGAATAGCAGCGCTCGCCCTCAAATACAGAGGAGGCGTAGTGCATCGCATGGGTCAGAACGTGGACTTTTGCATCGCGCCAGTCGACCAGCTGGCCATCCATCCAGATTTTTCCGTCTCTGTCGTCATATGCACCGGCCATCGTATTCTCCATTCCGTTTTGCATTTGTTACGCTGTTAGGTCCGTTTCGGACACAATATTGCGCAGTTTCTTCGTTTTCTTACGAGTTGATTCTTGGAATGTCAACAAAGCTGACGTATTATACCCTAGGACAAAGGGAGGATACCGATGGGTGACGGGCTGCAGCCGCAGATGGGGCAGAGTCTGCTGTTCCTGACGGACGAACAGTTGCGCAAGGGGATTGAGGCGATGTTTTTCGCCTATCGCGGATTTACCGCTGATCCTGACCGCATTCTTTCGCAGAAATCTTATGGCCGTGCCCATCACAGGGCGATCCACTTTATCCACCGCAGTCCGGGGACGACGGTCAACAACCTGCTTTCTATCCTAGGCGTTACAAAACAGTCGCTTAATCGTGTGTTGCGCACTTTGATCGAAGACGGTTTGGTAGCGAGCACCGTGGGGCAGCGCGATAAGCGTGAACGGCATTTGCATTTGACAGCAGCAGGTGCAGAGTTGGAACGTGAACTTTCAGATGCCCAGCGTGACAGGATGCGCGCGGCCTATCGCGCGGCAGGTCCGAATGCGGTTGCCGGTTTTCGTCAAGTACTGGAATCGATGATGGATGAAGAGACACGACACCATTACGAGGCGATGAAGGATAGACCGGAATGAGTAACGATGATGCCCACCTACTGATTGTCGATGATGACGAGCGCATTCGCGGTCTTTTGCAAAAATTTCTGATGCGGTCTGGCTTTCTGGTCAGCACTGCCCGTGATGCAGCCCACGCGCGCCGTATTCTTTCAGGGTTAGAGTTTGATCTGATCGTGCTGGATGTGATGATGCCGGGCGAAGACGGTATGGCGCTTTGCCGTGATCTGCGCAGAACGATCACGACGCCGATAATGTTGTTGACCGCTAAGGGTGGCACGGATGACCGGATTACAGGGCTAGAGGCGGGGGCGGATGACTATTTGCCCAAGCCGTTCGAGCCGAAAGAACTATTGCTGCGGATAAACGCAATTCTGCGCCGTGTGCCGGCTGCTGAACCGGCGGTTGTTCTGCCCAAGGTCCTGAACATGGGACCTATACGCTATGATATTGAGCGCGGTGAGATGTGGAATGGCGACCAGCTGGTCCGCCTGACCGCAACCGAAAGCCAGTTAATGCGGATTTTTTCGGGTTGTCCGGGCGAGGCTATCTCACGGATGCGCCTAGTCGAGGAGTTGAGCCGGTCGGGCGGGCAGACACAAGAGCGCGCTGTTGATGTGCAGATCACGCGGTTGCGCCGCAAGATCGAAGTTGATCCCAAGCAGCCGCGCTATTTGCAAACCGTTCGCGGGGCCGGGTACATGTTGGCGCCGGAGTAAGGGGGCCGCCCCCGTCCCTTTGGGGCTCCTCGGAGGTATTCTGAAACATGAGAAGATGGTTGTGCTTCTCATCTGAATTGCGTCTTTTGGGCACATGACAACAGCTTTGATATCTCATGAAGATTGTGCGGACCATGTGACACCCCCCGGCCATCCTGAACAGGTGGCGC
>ENA-OQVM01003749-OQVM01003749.1-marine-metagenome-genome-assembly--contig:-NODE-3749-length-16163-cov-9.652431_pt1 | contig 16163 bp, 17 predicted proteins | sample MGYA00237776_ERZ505498 | MGnify/ENA primary metagenome ERZ505498 (study PRJEB26159, sample SAMN06265151) | marine metagenome | isolation source: Helgoland LTER site | place: Germany:Helgoland, sampling... | reverse complement strand
TAATTATGGAACTCGCTGAATTGTATTTACAAGTTTTAGTTTTAGATTTATTTTGTAATTTAATTTTTGATTTTGTTTTTTTTACTTTCTTAAAAATAGGTTTTGATTTTTTAGGAACTTTTTTTTTAACTTTAGTTTTAATTTTTTTTGATTTTTTTTTTATTTTTTTCATTCTAAGAGAATTATTTCTATCAATAAATTATTGATAAATATAGTCTCTTGTTACTGGGGTTGAGGTATAATTTTTTGTAAGTTGAAATTGATATACAACCTGGTCGCCCCACTTAAATGCCATTTCACATCCAGCTAAATAAAATTCCCACATTCTAAAAAATTTTTCATCAAACATTTCAATAATTTTTTCTTTATTGTTAATACAGTTTTCTTTCCAATGTCTTAATGTATGTGAATAATGAAGTCTTAAGACCTCAATGTCAGAGACAATTAACCCAGCTTTTTCAATAGGTGTAGTTACTTCACTCAAACTTGGAGTATAACCACCAGGAAAAATATATTTGGTTATCCATGGATGAGGGTCTCTAGGTGGATTTACTGAGCCTATTGTATGGACTAAGGATACTCCATCATCACTCAATAAATTATCAATTTGCTTGAAAAATTTCTTATAAAATTTTCTACCAACATGTTCAAACATCCCAACACTTACAATTCTGTCAAATTTTTCATTAAGCTGTCGGTAATCTACCAATTTAAATGTAAGCTGGTTTTCTAAATTAAGTTCTTTTGCTTTCTTATTACAATAATTAAATTGATTTTCAGACAATGTTATTCCTGTAACCTCACAATTGGCAGTTTGAGCTATATCAATAGCTAAGGACCCCCAACCACAGCCAATATCTAAAACTTTCTGATTAGGCTTTATATTTAATTTTTTGATTATATGCTGAATTTTATTATTTTGAGCCTCTTCAAGTGTATCGTTTTCATTTTTGAAATATGCACACGAATATTGTCTTTTAGGGTCTAAGAATAAGTCATAAAGATCATCTGAAATATCATAATGATGAGATACATTCATTTTAGATTTTTTAATAAAATTAAAATTAGTTAAGTATCTATAAGATCCTCTTAATCTATTTATTAAATAACTAAATAAGTTAAGGTCATTTCTTCCAAAATTCATTAAAGCTAAATCTAAAAAATCACTCAAACTTCCATTTTCAATTACTAAATCTCCATCAGTATAAGCTTCACCAAAATATAAATCTGGCTGAAACAATAATTTGTAATGAAGTTTTTTATCTAAAATTTTAATTTTAATTGGCTTATCACTCTTAGGTGTTCCAATAATATAATTTTTAGAATAGGCATCTTCCAAGATAAAACCATCTTTCTTAAACACACTATTAAGAAATCTAGCTAATTGCATTTCAAGCCGCCATTGTTGGTTTTGTAGAAAAATCTAATTTTTCTAAATTATCAATTAACTCCTTTTCTTCTTTAGAATTTAAAATCGATAATGGTGGTAAAACATTCTTATAAATTAAATCATTTTTTGAATAATAAGTATGAAGTCCAGATATTAGATTATATTTTTCAAACGTATTTCTGACATCACAAAGCTTTTGATTGACTGTTTGTTCTTTTTTATCAAAAAAATCATCATAGACTTTTCTTGCTAATGCTGATGTAACATTACAAGTTGCCGTAATTATTCCAGAACACCCAAGTTCTAATCCTTTCAATAATTTAGACTCTGATCCTGGTAAAATTGAAAAATTATCTATTTCTAGATTTTCAAAAAGATTGTATGAACTATCTTTAACGCCAATAATTTGTTCTGGAAATAATTTTACTAATTCTTGAACACACTCTACAGTAAACTTATATCCACATAATTTTTCAAAATTATAAAGTACTATTTCACACTCTGGATATGCATCAATAATTTTTGAATAAAAACTAATAACATTATGATCTGAATATTTATAAAATGCTGGTGGCATGATTAAAAATTTTTTAAAATTCAATGACCTAGCTACACTAATTAAATTTATAGTTTCACTTAAAGAATTTAAACCAGTTCCAATTATATATTTTTCTTTATATTTACTTGTAGATAATTGATTAAATAAATTTATCTTCTCACTAATTGATATTAACTGAGCTTGACCTGTACTACCAAATATTGCAACACCATGGCAACCTTGATCGATAATCATCTCTGCATGTTTAATTGTTTTTGTAACATCTAATGTTAAATCATTATTGATAACAGACATTGAAGCTGCATATATGCCATTAATTTTACTCATAAATAAAACTTATATAAAAAAAAGATTTAGTAAAGGCCTAATCAATTAAGATAAATCTTTTATAACAATTTCTTTTGCTTCATTAACTATAGATGAAAGTCTTGTAGTTTCTGGTGAAATATCAGGATGAATTTTTTTTTGTATTTTAATATATGCTCTATTCACATCTTCTTTTGTAATTTTTTGAGACGGATTAAGATTTAATATTTTATACGCTTCTGAAGTAGTCATTATATTAGAATTAGAAACATTTTTATTATTAAATGAAAATCTTCCAGAATTTCTAAGAGTTTGAATTAAACGGAATAGTGAAATTAATTGAAAAAAAGAAAGACCTTTTAATTTTAATAAAGCCAAGCTTGCAATTGTTAGTGGTAAAGTTAATAAAAATTTGCCCGCGACAGCAAATAAAATTGCGATAGCTATTAAACCAATAAATAATAATATTCTTACACCTTGTGATATTTTTTTTGAATTTATAGCCCCAAAAAACCTTAATAAAAAATATAAAGCGACCAAAATTAATACTGTATAAATTATTATATTCATATATTTCCCTAGTAATGAAAATACCATATCTTAAAAAAAAACCAGAATTAAAATCATGTCATGATGTTACATGGCAGGATGATTATAGCTGGATACACCAAAAAAATATTTTAGAGGTACTTAGAGATAAAAGTAAACTTTTACCTGAAGTAAAGAATTATCTAGAAGAAGAAAATAAATATACTGATCACCATTTAGAGAACACAAAGCCTTTACAAAAAAAATTATTTGACGAAATTAAAGGAAGAATAAAATTAGATGATGAGTCTTTACCTTATAGAGATCACACCTATGAATATTGGACCAAGACAACTAAAACTGGCAATTATTCAATAAAGCTAAGAAAGAAAATTAATTCAGATGAAGTTGAGGAAATTTGGAATGGAGATAAAGAAAAAGAAATTCTAGGTGTTGAATATTTTGGTGTTGGTGATTTAGAAGTAAGTCACAATGATAAATATTTAGGATATTCTCTAGATACTAAAGGTTCAGAATATTATACAATTTTTATAAGAAATATTGAAAACAATAAGATCATAACAAAAGAAATTTCTGAAACTTCAGGGGGAATAACATTTAGCTTAGATGATAAATTTATTTTTTATTCTAAACTTGATGAAAATCACCGAGCAAGAAAAATATATAGACACGAGATTGGAAATTTTAAAGACCAAGATCAATTAATATTTGAGGAAACAAGTGAAGCATTCACTGTTAGTATTGGTTTAAGTTCTGATGAAAAATATTATTTTATTAATACATCTGATCATAACACATCCGAGCAATATTATTTTGGAGTAGATGAAAAAAATCCTACTCCTAAGTTAATAATGAAAAGAGAAAAAGGTATTCTTTATTCAGTAAGTTCTTGGGATGGGAAATTTTACAATCATACAAACAAAGATGCAGAAGATTTTAAAATTGATATTTCTGACAATCTAATTAATCAAGAATGGAAAACATTTATTCCTTCAAGAGATGAGGTTTTGATAGGTGGGTTAACTTTTTTAAACGATTGGATCATTCGATCTGAAACTTCTAATGCATTAGACAAGTTATTTGTTAGAAATATTTCAACAGGATTAGAAGAAGAATTATTATTTTCTGAAGAAAATATTTATGTGCCAGGTATTTCCTTGGTGCAGAGAGATAGAAATACTAACGAAGTATATCTTGGTTACTCGTCTCCTAAAACTCCATCAAGAGTTTATTTATATAATTTAGATAATAAATCAAAAAAACTTGTTAAAGAACAGGAGATACCTTCTGGTCACAACCCAGATGATTATATTGTTGAAAGGATAGAATATAAATCACATGATGGAAGATTAGTACCCTTAACAATTACCAGACATAAAAAAACTAAAATTGATGGTTCGGCAAACTTATTGCTTTATGGATATGGTTCATACGGTAGTTCTATGAGTCCAAATTTTTCATCTACAAGATTGAGTTTAATTGATCGGGATATCATTTGGGCAACTGCACATATTAGAGGTGGTATGGAAAAAGGGATGAAGTGGTGGAAAGAGGGAAAACTTACAAACAAGAAAAATACCTTTGAAGACTATATCTATGCTGCAAAATATTTAATTGATCAAAAATATTCTTCTAAGGGAAAAATAATTGGTATGGGTGGATCTGCAGGAGGTTTATTAATGGGTGCAGTGGTTAATCAAGCTCCAGAATTATTTCTAGGAATAATTATGGCTGTGCCATTCGTAGACTCTCTAACGACCAATCTTGACCACTCTCTACCCTTAACGGTTGGAGAGTTTGATGAATTTGGAAATGCTAAAGATAATAAAGAGCATTTTGATTATATATTTTCTTATGCCCCTTATAATAATATTAAAAAGATGGATTATCCTCATATATTAATAACTACCAGTTTAAGTGATAATAGAGTTTTATTTGATGAACCAGCAAAATTCACCGCAAAATTAAGAGAATATAAAACTGATAATAATTTACTGCTTTTAAAAACAGAAATGAATGCAGGTCATGGTGGAAAATCTGGAAGAGATGGGGCTATTGAAGAAATTGCAATCGATTATGCATTTGCTTTAAAGATATCAGAAAAAATTTAATACCACTAATCTTGAAATATTAAAATCAATTCCTACATAAAAACTGTAAGTCGCCTAATGGGGCTTATATAAAATAAACTTGCTTAACTAAAAAGGAGAATATTATGACAAGTAAGGATCTATCTATCTTTAACTCACTAAGACCTTTTTCAATTGGTTTTGACGATATGTTTGATCAATTTGAAAATATGCTTGGAAATGGAAATTTGACTATGCAGTCAAATTATCCACCATACAATATTAGAAAAACTGGGAAAGATAACTATGCTATTGAAGTTGCATTAGCCGGTTTTAATAAAAAAGATGTTGAGGTTGAGTTTGAAGATAATTTATTAACAGTAAGAACCAAATTAGTTAATAAATCAGAAGAAGACAATGTTGATGGAGAAATTATTCACAAAGGTATTTCTCAAAGACAATTTGCAAGATCATTCACTATTGCTGATGACGTAAAAGTCAATGGTGCTGAACTTAAAGATGGTCTATTGACGATTTCATGTGAAAGAATTATTCCAGAACATAAAAAAAAGAAACTTATAGAAATTAAATAAGTTTTACCTTACTTGCGGGGATTTTATCCTCGCAAGTATATAATTAAAAACAGCCGTTAGATACAAATCCAATTACAATTTTATCAGAATTAATTTCAAATCTTCTTTCACAAGGAATTCCATATTTTTTTGTATTATAAATTAATTCAAAATTTCCTTTTGCATTTTTGAAATCTTCGTCTGGCTTTCCTAAATCCATTTGCAAAACACTTGCTGGTTTACTAATATACTTACTCAACTTTTCATTTTCTTTTTCAACAATTGAATCTGTCTTTTCTTTAATTGTCTGACAGCCCGTGACCATTAAAATCAGAATAGATGTTAAAAAAAATAAATTTAATTTTCCCATAAATAGATAATAACAACTCAATTATGGCATAAATATAAACTTCTAAGTTGAAATTTGTGAATAAATCTGAGTTTTAAAGAGTATTTGTCGGCAGAATCAAATAATTGTCCATTATTAGGAGGACAAATGCTTGAAAATTATTTCAATTATAAAAAACACAAAACAGATTTTAAAACAGAAGTAGTGGCTGGAACAACAACGTTCTTAACTATGGCTTATATAATGTTTTTAAATCCATTTATCTTATCGGGAGAATTTGCCGGACCCGAAAAAGGTTTCTTTGATTTCGGCGCAGTATATACCGCAACAATATTAGCGACAGCACTTGCATGTTTTATAATGGCTTTTTATGGAAAAACATGGCCAATTGGACTTGCACCAGGAATGGGAATTAATGCATTTGTTGCTTTTGGAGTTTGTGCGGGTATGGGATACACACCTCAGGAAGCTTTAGGTGCAGTACTAGTTGCTGGAGTATTGTTTTTAATCATATCTCTTACACCAATTAGAGCTTGGTTAATTAATTCAATTCCAAAAAGTCTAAAACTAGGAATTGGAGCGGGTATAGGATTATTCTTAGCAATTATTGGATTACAAATCATGGAAGTCGTAGTTGATGATCCAGTTACACTAGTAAAACTTGGAGATTTAAGTAACCCAATAGTTTTATTAGGTTGTGCAACATTTATTGCAATCATTGTAATGGAAAAAATGAAAATTAAAGGGAATATTATAATTGGAATTTTAGTATTCAGTATTATTTCATGGGCTGCAGGGTTAGCCAATTTCAATGGTCTAGTAAGTTCGCCTCCACCAATGACTTATCTTTTTGAGTTTGATTTGTCAGCTGCAATGACTGCAGGAATGTCTACCGTAATATTTACTTTATTATTCATCGACTTTTTTGATACTGCAGGAACGTTGACATCAGTTGCTAACGTTGCTGGTAAAGTTGATAAACAGGGTAAACTTCAGGACATCAATAAAGCTATGTTATCTGATAGTGTTGGTACAGTTGCAGGTGCAATGATGGGAACAACAACTGTTACAAGTTATGTAGAGTCTGGCGCTGGTGTAAAAGCTGGTGGTAGAACAGGAATGACCTCTCTTGTAATTGGATTGTTATTTTTAGCATGTATATTTTTTGCTCCTTTAGCAACTAGTTTACCAAAACAAATTGATGGTGCTGCTTTATTATTTGTTTCAGTTTTATTTGTTAGAAATATTACTGATATCGAATGGGACGATATTGGAGAGTCTGCTCCAGCAATTTTAGCTATGATTGCAATGCCTTTAACCTACAGTATTAGTAATGGTATTGCTTTAGCATTTGTATCTTATGCTTTAATTAAAATATTTACTGGTAAGTTCTCAACAACTTCACCAGCGATATTTGTTATTGCGATACTAAGTGTTATTAGTTTTGCAGTTGCTTAAAAATATTTAATAGGGCTAGTGTAAACTAGCCCTATTCATTAATTTCTCTTAATAATTTCTTCAATAGATAATTCTTCGTAGTGCTCAGTGGGTTGCACAATCCATGGATCTGTATCTAATCTTATTGGACAAAAGTCTGGCTCAAAAGTAGATGATTTCTTTTTCCACAAACAAGCTGTTTTAACTTCTTTAATGTAATCTTTAGTTGGGCCATAATTTTTTAACCACTCTATACTTTTATTTAATGTTAACCCTGTATCTGAAAGATCATCAACTAAAAGCACTTTATTATAGTCTTTGCTCTCAGCTAAAGAGCTAATTTCTCTTGCAAACATTAGTTGGCCTTGTTTATCTTCCATGCCCTCTCCAGAGTAACTTTGGATAACTATATATGCGGTTGGTAATTTCAAAATTCTTGAAAGGATGTCCAAAATTGGAGCAGCACCTCTCATTATTCCTACTAAAACTGTAGGTTTATATTTTTCATAAATCTCAATTGCTAACTTTTCAACAATTTTGTTATACTCATCAAAAGTGATAATTAATTTGTCAGCCATGAATTTTACTATCATAACTAAAAAATTTTAAAAGGGAGAAATAATGAAAGCGTATTGGATCAGTTTATATGTCAAAGTTGAAAATCAAGATAATTTAAAAAAATATGCAGAAACTGTAACACCAATTATCAAAAGTTTTGGAGGAGTTCCCCTGGTAAGAGGTGGAAATCACAAAACATTTGAGGGTGATGATTTTGTTAGAACAGTTGTATGGGAGTTCCCGAGTTATGAAAAAGCTATAGAATGCCATAATAGTAAGGAATATTTAGCTGGATGGGATATTGCAAAAGATACTACCGTAAGACATATGCAGGTAATAGAAGGATTTAGTACTGAATAGGTTCTGGATCTATACTTCTCCATAGATACCAAGTTGCGACAGAACAATATGGTGAAAATCTTTTATTTAATAAATTTACATAACTTTCAGGTGGTAAATATTTTTTTTTATAATTTTTTGAGATAGCTCTTAATAAACCTATATCTTGAACTGGCCAAATATTAGATCGATTATATGTAAACAATAAAATCATTTCAGCTGACCATCTTCCGATTTGTCTCAATTGAGAAAGATATAGTATTGCATCTTCATCTGACATTTTAGATATAATTCTTGGATTAAAAGATTTGTCAAGAATTTGCTTTGATAAACTTTGAATACCTTTTACTTTCAGCTTGCTGAGCCCACATGATTTTAATTGAGCAAATGACAAAGTGTTAACTGTTTTAGCATTAATCTTATTTTTACATTTTTTTTTAAATCGTAAAAAAACTGAGTTTGCTGCAGCAACACTGATTTGTTGTCCAATAATACTTTTACAAAGTGAAAAAAAAACATCTTTTCTAGTTGTTAAAATTTTTTCTGATGGAGATTTATATTTGCTAATTAAAGACGACATAACTTTATCTTTTTTAGATAAATATTTTTTTGCTGCATTCCAATATGTGGGTGTATTACTCATGTCTTGCAACCGATACACGTTTCTTAAGGGTCATTTCTCTTTTAAATATTATAAATGAAGAAAAAATTACCAGCAAAGCTCCAATTAGGGTTTTTGAAGTAGGTATTTCATCCCAAATTATATAGCCAAAAATTATTGCAAAAATTAAAGCTAAATACTTTAGTGGAGAAACTAAACTTACTTCTGAAAGTTTATAAGATTGAGATAACCATAAATTTGCTAAACCTCCCAATATTCCTATCATTGAAAGTAGAAATAGATCTATCATATTTGGCATAATCCAATTTTGATAAAAAGTAAAAAAACTCAAAACCATTATAGAGAATGAAAAGAAAAAACTAATAAGCCAGACAGGCTCTGTTGTAGATAATTTTCTAATTGAAATCGCAACATACGACAAACCTAAACAAAAAATAATAGGATATATGTAATAAAGATTTAATGAGCTAAAACCTGGTTCTGAAATAACTATGATCCCAATAAAACCCACTAAAACTGCTAACCATCTATAAAATCCAACTTTCTCATTTAATAAAAAAATTGAAAAAATAGTTGTAAATATTGGAGCGGCAAAAGAAATACTAACGACTGTTGCAAGAGGTAAATTTCTTAAGGCTATAAATATTGATATTAATGCAATCAAACCAGCTAAGCATCTTTTTAAATGTAACAATGGTCGATTAGTTTTATAAAAATCAAAATACCTGTCTTTAGGTATAAGAAATAAAAGAGGTATTATTCCGAAGAAACCTCTGAAAAATAACACTTCTCCTACTGGATATTCATCAGACCACTTAACTATGACATCCATTAATGAAAATGCACATACTGAAATGAACATGTAAAAAAAGCCCAATTGATTTTTAGACAACATATGATTAACTTTAAATTAATTAAGTTAATTATCAATGGAAATAGCAATTTTAGGTTTGGGATGTTTTTGGGGACCAGAAATTAAGTTTAGTAAACTTGATGGGGTTGTTAAAACTGAAGTAGGTTATTGTGGAGGCAATAGTAGTGAAACAACATATAAAGAAGTATGTACTGGAACTACTAATCATGCTGAAGTCGTAAAATTAGACTTTGATCCAAAAATTATTTCTTATGAAAAAATTTTAAAATTTTTTTTTGAAATTCATGACCCAACAACTTTAAATTCTCAGGGTCCAGATTTTGGAACTCAGTATAGAAGTGAAATTTTTTATTTAAATGATCAACAAAAAGAAATTTCAGAAAAAGTAATTAAAGAGGAAAATATTAAACTTTCAGGAAAAATTGTAACTAAAACTTCTTTGGTAAAAAATTATTGTCCTGCTGAAGAATATCATCAAAAATATTTAGAAAAAAGATAGGATGTCTTTAGTAGATACAAATTGGTTAGAAAAAAATATCAATAATGTAAAAATTATTGATTGCTCATGGCATATGCCTCTGGCAAATAGAAATGGTCGTGAAGAATATAATAAAGAACATATACCTAATGCAATTTTTTTTGATTTAGATAAAAACTCAAAAATAGATACAGACCTACCTCACATGCTGACTGATATTAGCTCTTGGGAAAAAATTATGGAAAATATGGGAATTGAAAATAAAGATGAAATTGTAGTTTATGATAATTCTGATGTAATAAGTTCTTGTAGGTGTTGGTATAATTTAATCTATTTTGGTCATGATCCTAAACTTGTTCATGTTCTTGATGGAGGATTTAAAAAATGGAAAAAAGAAAATAAAACTACGAACAACAATGAAGTTATCACTAAAACTTCGGTATATTCATGTAAGGAAAATGCTGAACTTGTAAAAAATAAAAAACAAATAGATGAAAATATAAATAAAAATGAATTTAATGTCGTTGATGCAAGAAGCAGGGAAAGATTTGAAGGTAAAGTTGCTGAACCAAGAAAAGGTTTAAGAAGCGGGTCAATTAAAAATTCTTTTTGCTTACCTTTTAATGAGTTAATAAATGATGATCATACGTTTGTTAACAAAGATAAAATTTCAGAAAGATTTAAGTCACTTAATTTTGACTACAGTAAAAATCTAGTATTTTCATGTGGATCAGGGGTAACTGCGAGCGTATTGGCTCTAGCATATTCAATAATAAATGATAAATATATGCCGACAATATACGATGGCTCATGGTCAGAGTATGGAAAGATTTAAAAAATGAAAAGATCAACAAAAATTATATCGATAGTATTAATCTTCTTTTTTATCATTGCAGCAGTAATTATTGCTAGAACAATGATTGGAAATCATTTCAAAAAAAAATTTAGCAAAAGACCTCCTCCAGGAATAATTGTTCAAGTAGTTGAGCAAAAATTATTTCAAAATACTATCGAGACATTTGGTACTGCGGTTCCTGCACAAATCAAATCCTTTAATATTGAAAAATATGAAATTTTAGAACCAATTAAATTTAACACAAAAGTAAAAAAAGGAGATGTAATTGCAAAATTAAAGAATAGAAATCTAACTACTCCTTTTGATGGTATTATTGGTAAAAGAGATTTTTCTAACGATATAGATGTATCAAAAAGTTCAATTATATTAAATTTAGAAGATACTTCGGTTCTATTTGTTGATGTTGATATACCTGAAACTTTTGCACCTTACGTAAAAAAAGGTCAAAACGTAAATATAAAATTTTCGGGAAATGCTCTTAAAAAATACTCTGGAACAGTAGAATCTACAGCAAGCAGGATTGACACAAACAAAAGATCTCTACCAGTAAGAATTAAACTTGATAACCCTAACTATGAACTTTTATCTGGATCGTTATTAGAAATCTCTATCAATTATAATGAGAGAAACTCATTAAGTATTCTTGATACTAGTTTGCTGATGGAGGGTGATAATGTTTATGTATATAAAGTAGACAAAGAAAATACGGTGAAAAAGGTACCAGTAGAAATTGGCTTAAGAAAAAAAGGAATTGTAGAAATCAAATCTGGTCTTGAAAATGGTGACACGGTAGTTGCTGAAGGTCTAAAAAAAACAAGGCCTAATGGAAAAATTAAACCAATTAAATATGGCTCAAAACAAAAATCATCAAGCTGGGGAAAAAAAGCCAAACCTAAAAGTGATGAACCAAAAAAAGGTAAATTTGATTGGTTAAAAAAATTAAACCCATTTAAAAAATCTGAGACAGAGAAAAAATAAATAAATGTACATTACCGAGGTAAGCATAAAACGACCTGTTGTAGCTTGGGTTCTATCTTTAATACTTATAGTATTTGGTTTATTCGTTTATTCTGAACTACCAGTTAGGGAATTGCCTGATGGTTTACAGCCACCTGTAGTACAAGTTAAAGTTAATTATAAATCTGCTTCAGCTCCAATTGTAGATCAAGAAATAACTCAAGTTATTGAAGATGTTATTGGAGGTGCTGAAGGAATTAAAAATATTGATTCAAAATCTGAAAACGGAAGAAGTAGTATAAATATAGAGTTTGATACCGATATTGAACTTGATGATGCTGCAAATGACATAAGAGAAAGAGTAGCTAGAGTTGTTGATAATCTGCCCTCTGAAGCAGATGCACCACAAATATTAAAACAAGCAGCTGGTTTTACAACAACAATGTGGTTGTCTGTTTCATCATCAACCTGGTCAGATTTAGAACTTGGTGATTATGCAGATAGATATTTGATAGATGCTTTCTCAAGTGTAAAAAATGTGGGAAGAATTCTACTAGGAGGTCTTAGAGAGCTTAGTGTTAGAGTTTGGATTGATCCTATTAAATTAGCTGCAAATGATATGACTATTCAGGAAGTAGAAAATGCACTAAGAAATGAAAATATAAGTCTACCTGCTGGAACTTTAGAAGCAGAAAATATAGATTTAACAATCAATTTAGATAAGTCTTACACGAATATCGATGAATTAAAATTTTTACCTATTAAAAGAACAAAAGATAAAATTGTAAGATTATCAGATGTTGCAAATGTAGAATTAGGTCCTGTTTCTGAAAAAACTTTATTTAAAGCTCAAAGTAAAAATAATTTAAATCAAAAAACAGTTGGTATTGGAATTTATGCAAAAAGTGGTGCCTCTACAGTTGAGTTATCAAAAGAAATTCAAAAAAAAATTATTGAAGTAAGAAAAACTTTGCCAGATGGTCTTAAGTTAGAAGTTTCATTTAATAGAGCCACATATGTTAAAGCTGCTATTGAAGAAGTTTACAAAACTTTAGCAATTGCATTTGTTTTAGTTGTAGTAATAATTTATTTATTTTTAGGTAATATTAAAGCTGTGATAGTTCCTGCAGTTGCTTTGCCTGTTAGTTTAATTGCATCATTTCTTGGAATTTATTTATTTGATCTTTCTATTAATATTTTTGTTTTACTTAGCTTCATTTTGGCAATTGGAATTATAACTGATGACTCGGTCATCATGACTGATGCAATTTATAGAAGAATAGAAAATGGAGAAAGTCCATTAGTTGCAGCTTACAAAGGTTCAAAACAAATTACTTTTGCAATTATTGCAACTACTTTAATTTTACTAGCTGTTTTTATTCCATTAATTTTTATCAAAGGAATATCTGGAACTTTATTTAGAGAAACTGCTATTGCTTTATCTTTTTCTATTGTTGTGTCATCATTTGTTGCTTTGACCTTATCACCAATGCTTGCAAGTAAATTTTTGAAAAAAGAATCAAGCAATGGGTTTTTTGTAAAAAAATTTAATAATTTTTTTCAAGGATTTTCAAATTTTTATAAAGAAACATTGGACTTTTGGATTAATAAAAAGAAAACTGTAATAACTTTCATTTTTTTGATCATAGCTGGCTCGGTTGCATTATTTATGTACACTCCCAAAGAACTGCTTCCAAAAGAAGATAGGGGTGTTTATTTAGTTATTGGTTTTACAGATGAAGGAAGTTCGTTTGATTATACCCAACAAAAAGCTCAAGATGTAGAAAAGAGATTGCTTCCTTTGCTACAGGCCGAGGATAGTCCTTACAATAGGTTTATCATGAGAGTTCCAGGATTTGGAAGCTCTGCAAATTCATTTAATAGTTTTATAATAATTGCTTTACTAGATGATTGGAAAAAAAGAGACAAAGACGCTATGACAATCATGAGACAAGCTATAGGCAAGATAGTAACTGTACCTCAAACTCTAGCTTTTCCAATTTCACCTCAAGGAATACGAGTTTCTAATTATAATAAACCGGTCCAAATGGTAATTTTAGGAAGTACCTACGAAGAATTAGAAAGCATTCAAAAAGAAGTTATAAGTAAACTTAGAAGAAATAGAGGATTATCAAGAATTGAGTCAGATTTTAATAGAAATAAACCAGAAGTAAAATTAGTTATAAATAAAAATAAAGCTAAAGATTTGGGGATATCTACTAGATCTATTGGTCAAACATTGGAAACCTTGTATGGTGGTAAAAGAGTTACTACATTTAATAAATTAGGAAAAGAATATCCAATTATTCTTCAACAATATCTTGTTGATAGAAAAGATAAAGACAGTTTAAGCAAACTATTTGTAAGATCTAGCACAACTGGAGAATTAATATCACTGTCAAATCTAGTTGATTTAAAAGAGGAGGGTTCTGCAAAAGTATTAGCGAGATATGACAGACAAAGAGCCGTAACGATTTCTGCAAATATAAATGAAAATTATTCTTTGTTTGAGGCAATTGAATATCTAGAAAATATTATGGCAGAAGTTGCACCAAACAATCAAATTACTTGGAAAGGTGAATCAGAAGAGGTCAAAGAAACTACTAATGAACTTTACATAATTTTTGCACTTGGTTTATTAACGGCATATTTAGTAATGGCAGCAACATTTAACTCTTTTGTCCACCCATTTATAATTATGCTTACAGTACCATTGGCTGTTTTTGGAGGACTGGTGTTTATTTTATTCTTGAATAGTTCAATAAATATTTTTTCTCAAATTGCTTTGGTAATTCTTATCGGTATATCAACCAAAAATAGTATTTTGATTGTTGATTATGCAAATCAAATAAGAACTACTGGAAAAAAGATAGAAGAATCAGTTAAAGAAGCATGTGAATTAAGATTTCGACCTATTATGATGACGTCTATAAGTACAATGATAGCAATGATGCCTTTAGTAATTGGAAATATAGGACCAGGTGCAGGCGAAGCATCTAGACTAGCTGTTGGAGCAACTATTCTTGGGGGAATGATAATTTCTACTTTCTTTACATTATATGTAACACCAACAATGTATCTAGCACTAGCTAAAAATACTAAAAGAATAGATTCTATTGATTTAGAATTAAAGAAAGAACTATCTAAAAAATAATATATTTGTTTCTACTCAGTGAACTACTGCATTCCTTTAGTTGATTTTTATAAACATTAGATTGTTTCTCAACTCTTTTTGCTAAATTAATTATTTTTTTATTTTTTTTGTAGTGTTTGTAATTTCCCCACCCTTCATGATAAGCAACATACTGCTTGAAAGCATCATTATTTGGAATTTTTAAAATAGTGCTAGATTTATTAGTATACCAACCGATAAAATCTACACTATCCTTAAACCTTGTTCTTACTGCAAGTTTGTTTCCTGTTTCTTTTTTATATTGTTCCCAGGTACCATTTACAGCTTGAGAATATCCAAATGAACTTGAAGGTCTTTTGTAAGGAATTACTTTAAAAAGTTTTTGTCTAGGAGGTTTTGCAAGCCAATCAAAATCTGACTCCATTTTAATGATAGCAAGCTGTAAATAAACAGGAGTTCCCCATTTTTTTTCTGATTTACTTGCATGTTTAAACCATAAATATCTTTCATTAAATATTGAACAACTATTTGAAGTATTTTTAGGAATCGAAGAACAACCTGAAATTAAAATAATTAAAATAAATAAATGACTAATTTTTAAGATTTTCATTTTTTTTATAAAGATAAGATATAATTAACACTATAATCACACCTACAAGATTTCCAAATAAGTCAGAGAATTCAAAACTTCTCTCCGGTATAAAGTAATGCAATATTTCGAGTATTATTGATAGTAATATTAAATAAATACTTAGAAAATTTAATTTCTCACTTTTTTTGTAGGTAAAAAAACCAACAAAAGAAAGAATTAAAAAAGCATAAACATGATTAGATGAGACTATAAGATTGGGAGTAATTTGTGGTTGTAAACTAGCATCATTATATAAAAACAAACCTAGAATACTTCCTGGGTATAAATATAAAATAATTAAAACAAAATTACATAAGTAAAAAAAAAATTTATATTTTGAAAAAAAATTAATCATTAAGAATAGTTTTATTTATCAAATTGATTTAAAAAGATAAACAAATGAGTTATTTAATTTTAGTAAGACATGGTCAAAGTACATGGAACCTTGAAAAAAAATTCACAGGATGGGTTGATGTAGATTTAA
>ENA-OQVM01003741-OQVM01003741.1-marine-metagenome-genome-assembly--contig:-NODE-3741-length-16195-cov-12.181164_pt1 | contig 16195 bp, 10 predicted proteins | sample MGYA00237776_ERZ505498 | MGnify/ENA primary metagenome ERZ505498 (study PRJEB26159, sample SAMN06265151) | marine metagenome | isolation source: Helgoland LTER site | place: Germany:Helgoland, sampling... | reverse complement strand
TTGCCAACTGTGGCGGTCGTTGTGTTGATATAAGCGCTGAACTGGTCAGCACCAGTTGTACCAGTCATTGTCTCTGAGCTGGTAGTGAGTGTACTAGTATCAAATATGTAACTAACTGATTTTTTTCGATATTTATATTATTAATATTGACATATTTACAAAATCATACAATATTTTCATGTTGTCGTTATAAATTCTCCACTGACCTCCACTGACCTCCACTGACCTCCACTGACCTCCACGCAACCATGCGTTTGCGTCTTGGATACCGAAGTCATAATGAAAGCGGCTTTTTTATGCCAATTGCACAACTGAGCACTGAATTGCTCTCCCTACTTTTTGCTAGCGATTCACCCAAGCAGGTTCGGACCTTCTTTGATACCGAACTGAAGGGGTTCATGCTTGAGCAGCGCCCCTCGGGCGGGATGACATTCTACTTTCGCTACCAAGATGCCCAAAAGCGGGTGCGTCTCTACCGCATTGGCAAGCTGGCGGACATTACCGTGCAGCAAGCCCGCATCAAAGCCTATGAGATTAAAGCGCTGCTGCTGCAAGGGCATGACCCTAAGCGCGAGGCTTATCGCTTGAGCGGAGCGCTTACGCTGGGGACGTTTGTGGATGCCCATTACGTTCCCTACGTTGCAGCCCGTAAGCGAAACGCTCATGTTGATTTGGGTATGCTGCGCCGGCACATCTTGCCACCGTTCGGGGATCAACCGCTCACGCGAATCACCGTGGGGGATGTGTACAAATTCCAGCAATCTTTGCTGGCGAGGGAGTATGCGCATGCCACCGTCAATCGTTTGCTGGTTTTGCTGAGTCATATCTTTAATGTGGCGATACGGCTGGAGCAAGTGCCACCCGATACTAACCCCTGTAAGGGCGTTGCCATGTTCAAGGAGACCCAACGGGAGCGCTATTTGTCCCAAGGTGAGCTGGCGGCGCTGTTTGCCGAGCTGGATCGCAACCCCAACATATTGGTCTGCCAGCTCGTCCGCCTATTGCTTTACACGGGCGCGCGCAAACGCGAACTTTTGGATGCGCGTTGGGATGAGGTTGACTTTACCCGGCGGGTGTTGTGGGTGCCACCCGAGCGCTCCAAAAGCAAGCGGCGAAGGCCTATTGCCTTGTCTAACGAGGCAATAGAGATTTTAAAGGCGTTACCCAGAGCCGATGGTGTGCCTTATGCCTTCTTCAACCCGCAGACGGCCAAGCCACCTGTGTCTGTTTTTGTGGCCTGGGACAGCATACGTAAAGGCGCGGGCATACCCGACTTTCGCATGCATGACTTGCGCCATAGCTTTGCCAGTTTTTTGGTAAACGCCGGGCGCAGTTTGTACGATGTGCAACGCCTGTTAGGGCACCACGACCCCAAGGTCACGATGCGTTACGCCCACCTGTCGCAACAAACCATGGTGGAGGCGAGCGATGCGGCGGCCAGCACGATTGCTGCTCTTCTTGGCCCCAGGAACTGATAGTTAACGACAGATGTACCATTACTTCTCAAAAGAAAATATAAAAACAATATCAATAAAACTTTATTTTGACGTTATAGTATGCGCCCTTGGAAACTACGTGCTTGAGGGAGTCAAACGACAAGCTAACGACAGCTCAACGACTGTGTCGTTGGATCACCTTCCCGAACGCCCCGCCACCAGCTACTAAACAGGAAGCGAGAGCTCGAATCTATGGCGAAACTAACATTAAGCGATGACACTGTGGCGAGCCTGCGCGTGAACGGGGCGCAGGCTCATACCGAGTTTTTTGACGCCGACGTCCCCGGGCTGTTCGTTGATGTTCAGCGCGGTGGACGCAAAACCTTCCGCGTGAGGCACTCTGTGGCGGGGCGCATCAAGGTCAAGACTTTGGGCGATACGGGGCAGATTTCATTGGCTAAGGCCCGAGCCATAGCCGTCGAACTGCGCGGTGGCAATGCGTGGCGGTCCAACCCGTTGCCTTTCCCCTCCATTGTTGTTGACGCAGCGGCAGCCCCAACGCCCGACATGACGTTAAGCGAGTTCTTCTTGGATCACTACCTTCCATATGTAAAGAGTTACAAACGCAGTTGGACTACGGATGAGTGCATGATTAGAGTGCACTTGGTGCGGCGCCTGGGCCGCTTTGTTATGGCTCAAATGAAGCCGCCGGCCATTGCGCAGTTTGTCGTGCAAATGCGCGAGGCCGGTTACGCGGCGGGCACGTGTAACCGGGCGTTGGTGTTGATTCGTTATGGATTCAGCTTGGCTGTGAGGTGGGAGTTCCCGGGATTTTTACTCAATCCCATGCGCGATATCCGCAACCTGCGCGATGACAATAAGCGCGAGCGGTTTTTGAGCGATGCCGAGCTGCATCAACTCATAAAGATCGTCGCCGAAAGCGACAACACGGTGCTGGTGCACATTGTTTTATTTCTAACGTATACCGGCGCCCGCAAGCGCGAGGTGCTGGATGCGCGGTGGGATGACGTGAATTGGGATAGCCTGTCGTGGCGCATTCCCATTACGAAGTCGGGTAAAGTAAGGCACATTCCCCTTTCGAAGGGTGCCCAACGGCTGCTGCTTGAGCGGCGCAACGCCCAAAATACGAAAAAAGTGGCGTTGGGTGACCTTGGTACACCCTTCATCTTTGCTAACCCTAAGACGCTAAGGCCCTTCGTGTCGGTCTACTACAGCTGGGACACCGTTCGGAAGAAGTCAGGTCTAGCTGGGCTGCGAATGCATGACTTACGCCACAGTTTTGCCAGCTTTTTGGTGAATGCCGGGCGCAGCCTATACGAGGTGCAAGAGTTGCTGGGGCATGCCGATATCCGCACCACCAGCCGTTATGCCCACCTGAGCCGAGAGCGCCTAAATGCGGCGGTTGAAGTGATTGCACCAGAGGTGCCTTGGCGGAAATAAAAATTCATATAGGAATGTGTTATAGTCGCGTCCTATATGAATTTTTTGATCCCTATCTCTTTGAACACAACGCCCGAGCAGTATGTGCGCCTTTGCGAGCTGCGGGCTGTTTTTGCGCAGGTGTGCAACCGCTTGGCGCCGGCAGTGCAGGCGTCGCGTGTGTGGAATCGGGTCACCCTTCACCACTTGCACTACCATTCACTTCGCGAGCAGTTCCCGGATTTAGGATCGCAAATGGTTTGCAACGCGATTTACGCCGTTTCAAAGATGGCGCGCCTTGTTTACCAGCACCCCAAAAGCCCTTACAACCTGGCCAGCCGGGGGGATGCGCCCCTGCCGTTACTGCGATTTGCAGGCAACTGCCCAGTGTATTTTGACCGCCACACCCTGAGTATCAAAGCCGAGCAGCTCTCGCTGTTCACGATGGACGGGCGCATGCACTTTGAGTTGACCCTGGCGCCCGCGAAGCGTGTCATCTTTGAGCAGGCCAAACTGCGGGAGATTGCGCTGAAAGAGGATGCGGATCACCGTTTTAAGTTGTCTTTTTTCCTCGAATCCGAAACTGCTGTGGTTACCAAGCGCCTGCCTGAAGCTGAGCCCGCCAAAGCGCTTTTCCCTGATTACGTCTCTGTTGAGGTTGCCCAATGAAACCCGATTCCCGATTGTCAGAACTCCGCCTGGCGTTGCTCGAATTAAAGCCGACGTGGATCTCCACGCTGGTGCTGAGCTGGAGCATTGCGCTGCTGGGCTTTGCATCCGCGGTCTACATGCTGCAGGTTTACGAGCGCGTGGTGAACAGCCGTGATGTAAATACCCTCGTCATGTTGAGTATCGTGGTGTTGGGCGCTTACGCCGTGATGGAGTTGCTTGAAAAATTCCGTAGCAACTTGTTGTGGAGCGCGGGTATTCAATTTGAGATGAAACTGGCAGATCGGCTTTACGCCGCCATGTTTGAAAGTTTACGCAAGCAGCCGATGAGCGGGGCGCAGATGGTGCAAGGCGATATGCGCACCATCCGAGAGTTTTTTTATAACCCAGCGGTTGGAGCGGTGTTTGAATTGCCCGTTAGCTTGGTGTCGGTGGCGCTGATCTTTGCCATCAACCCCATGCTGGGCTGGGCTGCGATTGTGGGGGCTTTGGCGCAAACTCTTGTAGCTTGGCTGATTCAACGCACCTCGAGCGCGCCGTTGCTCGAGGCTCAACGACGCTCGCGAGAAGCGCAAACCTACGCAGAAGCCTCTTTACGCAATGCACAGGTGATGGAGTCGATGGGCATGATGCCTGCGGTAATGGCTCAGTGGCAAAAAATGCAACGAGCTTTTTTGACACACCAGGCGAAGGCATCAGAGTCGGCAGGAGGCTTTAATGCCTTGTCGAAAATGTTGCAGCAACTTTTCGGCTCCGTGTTGCTGGGCATGAGCGCCTGGCTGTTGTTGCACAATGAATTGAATGGCGGCGCCGCCATGTTGATCATCAGTGGAATTTTGGGTGGCAAGTTATTGGCACCACTCAATCAGATCGCGCAGCAATGGCGGGCCTTTGTGTCGGTGGGTTCTGCGTGGGGTAGATTGACCGAGTTGCTGAGCCTGATTCCACCAGAGGTGCCACAAATGCCGTTGGCCGCGCCTAAAGGAAACCTGACGGTTGAGTCGCTAGTGGCCGCGCCACCAGGCCAACCCACGCCAGTATTACGCGGCGTGCAGTTTGCCGTGCCCGCCGGGCAGGTGCTGGTAGTGGTGGGCCCATCCGGCTCTGGTAAGACTTCCCTGGCCAAGCTGTTGCTGGGTATATGGCCAGCGCAAGCGGGCAAAGTGCGTTTGGATGGCGCAGACGTGCACGCCTGGAAAAAGACCGAGTTAGGTCCTTATCTGGGGTACCTGCCGCAAGATGTTGAGTTGTTGGACGGCACTATGGCCGAAAACATTGCGCGTTTTGGCGATGCCGATATGGCCCGTGTTGCGGATGCCGCCCGTTTGGTTGGCTTGCATGAATTCATCATTTCATTGCCGCTCGGCTACGAAACCTCGGTGGGACGCGATGGCGGCTTGTTGTCAGGTGGCCAGCGCCAACGGGTGGCCCTGGCGCGTGCCGTTTATGGCAACCCCGCACTGGTGGTGCTTGATGAGCCCAATTCAAGCCTTGATGAGGTGGGGGATGCCGCCTTGATGCAGGCGATCACCGCATTGAAAGCGCGGGGCACTACCTTCGTGATCAATAGCCACCGTACGAGTGTGTTCCCGGTCGCAGACTTGATGCTGGTGTTGCGCGATGGTGTGCAACAGTTGTTTGGCCCCACCGCCGAAGTCTTACAAAAACTAATGCCCGCTGCTGCTGCGCCAGCTGTGGCCGCTGCGCCTGGTTCACCATTGTTAGCCGCAGGAGAAGGCGCGTGATTACTGTCGTGAAACCCGCTTCCGGAGCGGCTCCGGCCAAAATGGCAACAACCCATCCCAACGCACTGACGGAAGTGCTGCTGACTTTTAAAAAAGAATTTATCGTTGTTGGTGTTTTCAGTGCTGTGGTGAACCTACTGATGCTGACGCCCACTCTTTACTTGCTTCAGGTGTTTGACCGCGTGTTGAACGGGCAGAGTGTAACAACGCTGTTGGTGGTGTCCCTCATAACGTTGTTCTTGTTTGCCATGATGGCATTTGGTGAATGGGCGCGGTCAATTTTGTTGGTCAAAACGGGGGTGAAGCTGGACCAAGCGCTGAGTAAAAAAGTATTTTTATCTAGCTTTTTATCGTACCTCAACCCGTCTGAGTCTGAGCCTTCAAAAGCATTTGGCTACCTCATCGCGATGCGCCAATTTATGACTGGCAACGGCGTCTTTGCGCTGTTTGACAGTCCATGGTTGCCCATCTATATCGCTGTGTTGTTTCTGCTCCATCCGCTGTTGGGCTGGCTGGCGATTGGTTTTTCGATTGTTCAAGTAGCGATCGCTTGGTATGGCTATCAGGTAGGACGCGAGACGCAATTGGCGTCTGATGAATCTCAGGCTACGGCGCAAAAGTTCATGCAGTCCAAGTTGCGCAACATTGAAGTGCTGTCCTCAATGGGTATGTTGGCGCCGCTTTACCAGCGGTGGCAAGGTTTGCAATTCCATGCCCTGCTAAAAAATGGCAGTGCCCAGCAACGCATCGGTGTGATTACCGCTATCAGTAAGTTCGTGCGCTTTACGCAGCAATCTGCGAGCTTGGGCGCCGGTGCGTGGTTGGTGATTCACGGAGAGGTGAGCGTGGGGGCCATGATTGCAGGCAACGTTTTGATGACGCGGGCCTTGGCCCCGATTGACTTGTTGGTCGGCACTTGGCCCAGTTTCCTGTCCAGCAAAGAGGCCTACACCAAGCTGAACACCTTGATGAGTTTCCAGCCAATCGGCCGTAACAAGGTGCTGGCAGAGACACCGGTTGGTCGCCTGAAGGTTGAGAACCTGATTGCGCGGGCGAGTGGTCGTGAGAAGCCTATCCTGAACGGCGTGAATTTTGAGGCCTTTCCAGGCCTAGCAACGGTTATTTTGGGGTCATCGGGTTCTGGTAAGTCAACGTTGGCGAGAGCCATGTTGGGTATTTGGCCCGACTATGACGGCGATATCTTGTTGGATGACTACCCGATTGTGCAATGGACCCGCGAGAGCTTGGGTGTGCATTTGGGCTACTTACCGCAAGACATCGAACTGTTTGACGGCACGATTGCAGAGAATATCGCCCGTATTGGTGCTGTTGATTCTGAGCGCGTGATTGAGGCAGCCGAGGCCGCGGGACTGCATCAAATCATCTTACGCTTCCCGAAAGGATATGACACGCGTGTTGGTCAAGGAGGCGCGTTTCTGTCTGGCGGTCAGCGCCAACGGGTGGGTTTGGCGCGCGCTTTGTACGGCAACCCAGCGGTCGTGGTGTTGGATGAGCCCAATGCAAACTTAGACGATGCCGGCGAAAACGCATTGTTGCAAGCGGTTGAGTTGTTGAAGAAGCAGGGTAAGACCGTGGTGCTCATCAGCCATCGCCCCAGCGTATTGAAGGTGGCCGATCGCCTGGTAATCATGCAGGACGGTCAAGTGGTGGCGAGTGGTCCCCGCGACGGTGTATTGGCTAAATTAAAAGAGCAGCAAGCGCAGCGGGCGCTTGCGGCATCACAGCCCCCCATTGGTTGAAACGAAACGTTGATAAAAATTATTGAGGTCCAGGATGTTGAATCAAACAGTACTTAAACACGCGTCTCAAAACGTTGAGGATGCGCAGGTGAAGGGATCTTCCGAAGAGGAAGCTGCTCTGCGAGCCGCATCAGACACCCGTGGCATTGCGCGCAAAGGTCTCTTGGTGCTAGCGCTGGGCTTGGGAGGCTTTTGCTTGTGGGCTGCGGTGGCCCCATTAGACGAAGGCGTCCCGACTGCAGGAACGGTAGTTATCGATACGAAGCGCAAGGCGGTGCAGCACTTGGTGGGCGGCATCGTCGATGAGGTGTTGGTGCGGGAGGGGCAGATGGTCGAGAAGGATCAGGTGCTGATGCGCTTGGATGATGCCGTGAGTCGTGCTAACTTTGAATCGATCCGCCAGCGTTACCTGGGCTTGAGTGCTATGCAAGTCCGCTTGCTTGCCGAGCAGGCGGGTGCAAAAACGTTGAAATTTGGTGAGGATTTGGTGTCAGCAGCAGCAGCAGACCCGTTCATGGCAGCGCAGATTACCAATCAGCGACAGTTGTTTCAGTCGCGCCGCCAAGCCTTGGCCGCCGACCTGGCCGAGATGGATGCTGCGATGGAGAGCGTTGTTACGCAAAGGGATGCAGCCAAGACCATGCTCAAGCAACGTGAAAGTCAACTAGCATCGCTGCAAGAGGAGCTTCGAAGCTTACGTGGTTTGGTTAAAGATGGCTATGCGCCACGCAACCGCTTACTCGAGCTTGAGCGCGCCCTAGCCGATGTGATGGCCAACAAAGCCAATTTGGACGGCAATATTCTCAATGCGGTGAGCTCTACGAAGCAGCTACGCCAGCGCAAACTCGCTCGTCAGTCGGAGTATCGCAAAGAGGTGGAAACGCAGTTGGCCGATGTCTCGCGCGAAGTGCAGGCGGATGCCGAGAAATTCAAAGTGCAAGTGGCTGATTTAAAGCGCGTCGCGATACGCTCGCCCGCTGCAGGCCAGGTGGTTGGTTTAGCTGTGCAAACGGTTGGTGCTGTGGTGCAGTCGGGCCAAAAGCTGATGGACATTGTCCCGGAGCAACAGACCTTGATGGTTGAGGCACGTATCGCGCCCCACTTGATCGACAAAGTGCACTCAGGTTTGGTGGCTGACATTCGCTTCAACACGTTTGCGCATTCTCCCCAATTGGTGGTTCCTGGTGAGGTGGTTTCGGTTTCTGGCGATTTGCTGGCAGATCAGGGCGCTCAGTCAATGCCTTACTTTTTGGCGCGGTTGCAAGTGACGCCTGAGGGTATGAAGAAGCTGGGCTCACGGCAGATGCAGGCTGGTATGCCTGCTGAAGTGGTGGTTAAGACAGGGTCGCGCACGATGCTCACGTATCTCTTGTCTCCGCTGTTGAAGCGCATGGCGACATCTTTGAAGGAAGAGTGATGATGACTCCCGTTCGCAACAAGGTATTGGCGCTCGCATTCGGATGCGCGGCATGCGGCGCAAATGGTATGACGCTTGTGGAGGTGTATGAGCGTGCGCTGCAGGAAGACGCCGCGATACGCGCCGCGCGCGCGACGTTGAGCGCAACCAACGAGCGCCTGCCACAAGCTAGGGCACAACTGATGCCTTCTGTGCAGGCCAGTTTAAGCCGTAACTACAACGACCTGGACACCACGACACCCAATGCGTTTGGCCAGCAAACTACCACCAACAGCGCTTATGTGAGTAGCGGCAAGACACTCACGATGCGCATGCCGCTTTACAACGCGCAGCGTTATTTCGAGTTCGAGCAAGCGAAAGATGTGGTGGAAGATGCGCAGGCAACCTACGAGCGTGGCGTTCAGGATTTAATGGTGCGTGTGGGGGGGGCGTATATGGAGGCGTTGCTCAACCAAGAGCAACTAAACCTGGTGTTGTCTCAAAAAACAAGTGTCTCGACACTGCTCGATGCGGCGACCAAAGCACTGACCTCTGGTCAAGGTACACGCACCGATATTGACGATGCGCGTGCGCGCCTTGACATGGTCCTTGCGAATGAGCTGGAGGCTCGCCAAAACGCGGACTACAACCGTCGGCAGTTAGAGATTTTGACGAATGGGTCTGTGGGCACGTTGGCCCCACTCAGTCTTGAGGGATTCCGGGGGTTACCGGTCGCGTTGCCCTCGTTGGACGCGTGGACGACGCAAGCCGGCGAATATAGTCCCGAGTTGAAGGGGTTGCGCGCTCGTTTGTTGGCGGCAGAGAAAGAGATATCAAAGGCAAAGGCCGGTCATGGGCCACGGCTGGATGCGGTCGTTCAGTGGTCCGATAGTGGAAACGAAAACATCACACGGCCCAACACCCGTTTTGTCAACTCGTCTTATGGCTTGCAACTCAATATGCCCCTCTTTCAAGGCGGTTTTGTGAATTCGCAAGTGCGCCAGGCCATCGCCGAAAAGACGCGAGCCGAAGAGGTGCTGGAGGCAACACGCCGCGACTTAAACCTGCGCATTCACAAAGAGTACCGTGGTGTCACCGAGGGTATTCTTAAGGTGCAGGCATTGGAGCAGGCGGTGAAGTCGGCCGAGCAATTGGTTTTTTCTACGAAACAGTCAAGACAGGCCGGGGTTAGAACGACGCTCGATGTATTGAACGCGCAAACGCAGTTGGCCCAAGCGAATCGCGATCTGATGCAGGCGCGTTACGCATATTTGATGTCAAGACTGCGATTAACATCCCTGGTAGGTACTGATCCCAGCGATGCGTTAGCCGAGTTAAGTTCAGCATTTCAGGCCCCTTGATCAGTTAGTAGGCATACAAGAAGGCGTCGATATTTGCGGCTGTGAAGTCGTTAGCGGTCATGCCGACGCGTACAATTTCGTGGAAGGTGTCACTACTTGTAAGCGCGGTGCCAGCGACCGATGTGTCCTCGATGTAGCCATATACAGCTTCATTGGTATCAGTGTCGAACCAGACGGCAGCGACTCCTTTACCAGCATCTAAGCCTGATGTGTTCCCACTACTTGCTGTGATGGTCGCCGTACCCATCGCCGCGACGAAAGTAGCAGCCTTGTTGGTCAGCACCAATAAATTGGTCTGATTCGCGGTACTCAACGCCGTGTTGACTGAGACCGCCTCTACGCTGAAGAGTCCTGCGGAAACTGCCGCGGCAATATCAGTTCCATCCATTGAAACTAAGGTATCGTCTCCACCGTCGGCCCCCGTAATGTTGCCGATGCTAAAGCCAATGAGGTCATTTGTCCCTGCTGCGAAACTGAATCCTGTCACTCGGTCTGCGTTGTCAGCACCAGACTCTGCATATTGAAGCTCGTCCATAGCTGCATCGGCGTTGAGTTCGGCAAGACGAATCGTGTCGTTACCTTTGCCACCAACGATGGTATCTCGCCCGTTACCAGCCACAATCGAGTCGTTCCCATTTCCACCTTGAATGTTGTCGTCGCCCACGCCGCCAATAATGGTGTCGGCACCGATACCCCCTGTGATTTCGCTAGATTTGTACCCGATTAATGTGGATAGGGCGGCATAGAGTGTCTTTGTCTCACCGACCAGATTCTGAGCGTCGACGCTGATGGTGTCAGCGCCGCCGACCAGGTCCCCGGTCAGTGTGATGGCCAAGCTTTCGTTGTTTGCGAGCTTAAAGTTGAAGCGGTCATCACCAGCGCCTCCTTTGAGCGTACCCGTGAAGAGGCTATTTGTCGTTGAGTTTTCGACGATCGTATCGATGGTGAGCGCTTTTTGTCCTGCCGTAAAGTTCACCGCCCGGCCTGCGGTTACGTCTGTTATGCCCGTCCCAACCGTGACTACTTGCGATGCGTTTGTAAAGTTCAAGGTAACCACTTCTGTGGCGTAAATATCTTTTACGACGATTGTTCCAGCAGCACCTGTCGCGTCGATATTGACAGTCTTGAAGGACGTGGTCGCACCGATCGTATCCAGATTTAGAGATTTCTTGTTGGCAAGCGCCGTAATCGTTGCTGCCCCGCTGCCAGTCGCTTTGGCGTTGATGGCTCCGTAAGTTATGTCCTCGAGCGCACCATCACTTTTGAGGGTGACATTTAATGCTGATGTCTCACCAAAGTTTTGAGTACCGGTTACTTTGCTACTATCAATGGAAAGATTAACCCCTGACGCTATGGTGCCAGCAAGGTTCAACCCTGCTTTCAGGCCAGAGGCTGTGATGGCGAGGTCGTAATCAAGATTAGTGCTACCAATCGCCGCGGTGTTGTTAAATTGACTGTTGTCTTTTGTTCCTGCAAGGGTGAGCTTCGCAACGTTTGATAGCGGTACATTCAATGCAAAGTTCCCATCGGAGGTGACTTGGACGCTCTGTGCTTTTGACAGGTTGGAGCCGTCTGAAAGAACCGTCATGTTGCCTAATGTGGTCATTTCGAGTGACGTCGCAGTCGGGAGAAGGAGGTTCGCAGAGCTCGCAGCCAAGCCCGTATTCACAACGACGGTCGACGCCACCGGGGCATTTATTGTGGCCCCAGATAGGCGGCCCTCAGCCGAAATATTGAGTTGTGATGCAGCGGTCGCTGTGAGCGTGCCGTTGAAGTTGGTTAGCTCTTCAGGGATGTCCAGTCCGTTTACCCCGCTAGCGACATTCAAGTTCACTTTAGTCGCCTTTGATGCGGCTAAGGTCCCAGATTGGGTCACAAATGAGTCAATGTTGAAGGTGACATTGTTTGCCTTCGTCGCATTGACTGCAGATGCATTGGCTATGGTTGTTCCAATAACTGTTTTGGCCCCCTGTGCTTGCATGACTGTGGGGGCAACGGTGACGTTGAGGTCGCCGGTAGTGTCTATGGAGAGTGTCTGTGTGCTGACCGCGCCACCATAAATATTGACTGCGTAGTTCTTGTCGCCTGTATTGACGATGGTGACAGCCCCGTTATCGGTTGTGTTGGCATTGAGTTGGATGGTGCTGAGATCAGTGGTGGATTCCGCTGAGATTTGAAGTGTCTTTTCGGTCAAAACGCCATTGATGATGAGCGTTTCAACACCGCTTTGCGCGAATGTCAGGCTAGAGCCCTTTGAGTCGGTTATCGAGAGGGTATCGTTACCATCGCCCCCTGTTATTGCGGCTTTCGACATGACATCGGCTGTGTCGATTGTTATCGTGTCGTTACCAGAGCCCGTCGCAACGACTGCTAGCGCCTCGGCAGTGCCGACTGATAGCGCCAAATTAAGATCGCCAGTTGCGCGTGAACCACTGACCGTATTCAATTTTTGACCAACATCAGAAATGGTCAGTGCTTGATCACCAGAGATAACCAAGTTACTGACATCCGCAGCGCTGGATAAGTCAATAAAACTTGACGATCCCACCGTCACTAGACTTAAGCGTTCGACTCCATTCAACGAGAAAGCTGGTGTGACCTGGGCTGCCGTACTAGAGCGATCCTCGCCCACGCCACTCAGCTCAAATCGCAAATAATCGTTCGCGCCAGCAGTTGTTAGAGTAGACGCAAAGGTTGCTGACACATCGGCCTGTGTGCCGATGAAGGCTAGTGTGACATCGGTTCTGCTTAGCCCCTGAAGGTTGATGCCAGCGCTACCGCCGAGTTCGTAGCGATCGACCCCGAGGAAGCCATTCAAATTGAAGGAGCGCGTGATTGCTGATGTGTTTGTCAGGGCGACAATCTCTATGCCATTGACGGTAGATCCAGCCATACCCGCGAAGTCAGCAGCAAGGTCCACCGCTAGTTTGTCGATGCCGTCGCCACCCGAAAACGAGTCGTTTGCATCAAAGGTCTTGTCGATATCAAGGCTGGTCGAGGCGGCCTCGAATAGATCGTTTCGCTCGGTTCCCTCCAGGCTGTCTTTTCCTGCCTGTAAAGTAAATGTTTCACCATTTATTTCTGCGTTTGAGGTTGCCAGTGATTGGGTTTCTGCTTGCGCGTCTTGAACTTTGAGATCAAGTCCGCTTCTGTCTGTACCCTGAGCGCCACGATTGACTGCCAGAGCAATGTTGTCAAGTGACAAGGTGCCTGCCCGCAGGTGGCCAGCCCAATAGCTAAGGCCAGTCGATTCTGGCGACCTGTCGAATAAGTTTAGGTAGACCAGCGTGACTTGCTGCTCTGGCGTTTTTTCGTCAAATTTTGCACGGTACTCGTCTTGTTGTGCGAAGGTTGCGTAGAGTGTTACCTTGTCGCCCGGAAAGCTCAGCCAATAGTTAAATCCAGCTTCTTCTGCTGCGCGATTAAAAAACGTGATGTAAGCATCTTGGATTTCGTTGGCAGATACAGGCATCATTTACTCCAAAAGTATTGCATTGAGAACTCGAAATCACAAAAAGATGTGTTGGTTCTCCGTCAGGTCCACTACAAGCAATATTCGTTCCAAGGTTGATATTGCCGCTAGGACATAAGGCTTGTGATGTCAACGGCCGATGCGAGCATGTCTGAATTTTCGAAGCCATCTGCGCAGTCTAGGGTCCACGAGTAGAGCGTACGCTGCCAAATAAGAAACTACAAATAGCGCCGTAAAGGCCATGAGGACGAGCGTTTGATCCCAGAAAATAACAGCAGGGAGCACGGTCATCACCGTTAGACCGATTAGGTACGGCGTGGTGCGATTGTTTCTGGATAGGAGCATTTTCGCTTCGTCCGCCTGAAATGTGGAACGAACCACCCGCTTGTAAATCACATGGTGCAGGTGCAGGCTGTCCGCCACGCTGGGAGCAGATCCTTGAGAAATTTTTCTATAGCTCGAAAATAATGTTTCCCATACGGGATAGATGAGTAAGAGCATCACAAACCAGGGAGAGACTTGGGGGTGTCTGTCTACCAATAAGATACAGATGATGGCAATATTTAGTCCCCAAAAGTAAGCGCCACTATCGCCCGCGAAGATTAGCCCGCGTGGGTAGTTCCATATAAGAAACCCACATGTCACTGCGATCGTGCACAACGCATAGGCTGCCAGTTGCCTGTCCCCAAGAAGATAACTGACATAAAAAAGTGCCCCACATATGATGACCGAGACGGAGCCTGCTAAACCGTTATAACCGTCAATGATGTTGAAAGCATGGGGAAGCCCGCTCATCGCGAGTACTGCCAATCCGATACCTAGAGCCGGGTAGTGCGGCCACCAAATATCAACCCACGGTATACCTAACCTGGTAATGGCTGCATCCAACCACCAGGCCGCGATAAACGCCCCGATTAGTGTTGTGAGCAGTCGTACGGACACCCGCACGCGAAAGGTTATGTCCTCCCACATGCCGATAAATACCGGGAGTGTCAGGTAAGCAATGTAAACGACGGTATCTGTAGCACCGAATCCTAAATTGAGCCTCTTGCTACTGAAGCGTTCTAACAAAATCGCACAGGCGATCGACAGAACAAAGCCCACGAACATTGCAATGCCACCTAAGCGAGAAACATCTCCGACGTGAAATCGTTGCAGAGCGTCTTGTGGGTATGCGTTAGTGAAATGCTTTGCAATCTTACGGGCCCATCCCGTTAAGAGCACCGTGCTGAAGAAAGCAGTAGTAAATAGTATGAGCAAGCGTTATCCAAAATGAGATGCGTTAAGCGATTAATGATCGATATACTTCAGCGTAATCTGACACCATGCGATCAGCGCTGAAGTGGCTTGCATAGCGCCGCGCAGCTTTAGCCCCCATTTCCTTAGCAGAAATAGGGTCGTCCCAAAGGCTTTTTAGTGCTCGGCGGAGCGCCATCGGGTCGTTGGGGGGGATCACGATGCCTGTTTGGCCGTGAATGTTAATGTACGTTGTCCCTGTGCCGATCTCGCACGAAATCATGGGCTTTCCAAACATGGCAGCCTCTAGTAGCGAAATTCCGAAAGCTTCGGAGCGAATATTGGACGGGAAGACAAATGCCAGACAGGCGTTCAATAAAGCGGTTTTATCTGCATCTGGTAACTGCCCCAGAAAATGGACATTGGGGGTGCTGTCAGCTTTGACCATGTCACGTAAGTCTTGCTCGAGCGGTCCAGCGCCGACAATGACGATTGGGTATTTGGTGCCCTTGGCGGCTTCAATTAACGTGGTTAAGCCTTTGTAATATCGCAGCACACCAACAAACAGAAAGAACTTTGGACCGATCAATTTTTGCCATTGACCTACGGCATCCTCTGATGGCTTGGGGTAGCTTTCCTTGTCCAATCCGTAGGGTATCAGATGCACTTTTTCTTTATATCGTTGGAGTGTTTCGCTACTTTCTAGGTAGTTCGGCGAGGTTGCGATGATCCGATCGACGTTACGCATCATCCAGCGCATGAGTGGGCTGTAGAGCTTCAGCAGGTAACGCTGTTTAACTATATCGGAGTGGTAGGTCAGGACGCTACGCGCTTTAGGACGAATAAGCAAATGAAGCAGATCCATCATGGGCCAAGGGTAGTGGTAATGAACAACATCTGCGTGCTGGCAGAGCGACGCAAATTGTTTGATCACTGAAAGGGAGAAACCTGTTGAAGCGATTTCAAAATCACCTTTAGCCTGGTGTACGACATAGTTTCCGTACTGGCGAGTTGACGGTGTATTACTGCTTGTTAGTGCGAGTACAGTGACCTGCATGCCCCTTTCTGCAGCCCCCTGTGCTAATTGGTGTATGACTTGTTCAACCCCGCCCATTGACTCTGGGAGTGCCTTTTTGTACACGTGGAGTATTCGCATTTATGAAGGCCTCAAGCTTGCAACGCTTCTAGGTAAACATCGTAAGTTTTCGCGGCACAGATATCCCAGCTGAATGAACGGCTGCGGTCTAGCGATTGCTTGGCCAGTTGATCGCAGGTTGACTGGTCTGATAACAGTGATGCCATTAGAGAGCCTAGCGCGGCATCATCATAGGGGTCGATGAGCAAACCGGCGTTGCCCAAAACCTCCGGGAGGCACGACGCGTTAGCAGCGATTACTGGAACGCCGGACTGCATGGCTTCCACCAAGGGCAACCCGAACCCCTCGTATATCGAGGGGTATATGAGCGCTTTCGCTCCGGCTAACAGGGTGGCTTGGTCGGCTCTCGGCATGTACCCAGCCAAAATCACTTCTCCACTTGCCATCATGCGCTCCAATTCCTTGAGTAAGCTGTCGTAACCCCAACCCAGCATACCAACGATTACAAGTGGACACCGTTGACGATCACGTTGTTCGAGCCTCATGAACGCACGTAAAAGGAGCTGTAGGTTCTTTCTTGGCTC
>ENA-OQVM01003737-OQVM01003737.1-marine-metagenome-genome-assembly--contig:-NODE-3737-length-16206-cov-102.494947_pt1 | contig 16206 bp, 14 predicted proteins | sample MGYA00237776_ERZ505498 | MGnify/ENA primary metagenome ERZ505498 (study PRJEB26159, sample SAMN06265151) | marine metagenome | isolation source: Helgoland LTER site | place: Germany:Helgoland, sampling... | reverse complement strand
CGCAGGTCTTCCGCGGTGTGTTTTGGTTTGTCGTCGTGGATCTGTTCATCGTGGCCATGCTTGTCGCGTTTCCCGATGTCGTGATGTTCCTTCCAAACATGTTCGCAAGGTGATTTGAAGTTTTTTGCGCGCGGTTGAAATCAGCGTGCGACAAGTTCTTCTAGTGCTTGTTTGCCCAAAATGGACACCCCGGAATATGAAATCCCAACCCGCAAACTCTCCATCAAAGTGCGGGAGTTTTGGGGAAGCAGGTCGCCTGACTTCGACCCTCCACCTGTAAACAATTGTACATGATTCAAAATTCTTTTCAGTTGTTTGCTTATTGGCCTGTCACTACAAATTTCTCTACAAACAAGACAAAGAATGGCTTGGAGATTTTCTCCGGTTCTATTTCGTCAATTACAAGGAGGAAAAAAATGTTCAAGATTTCAACGGGAATCGGGTGTGTATTTGCTGCGGCAATCACGGTATCAGTGGCTCAGGCAAACGAATGTGGTGAAGTATCAATCATGCAAGGTGATTGGGGATCTGCACAAATTGTTACTGCGGTTTCGAAGTTCCTCATGGAGGAAGGTTATGGATGTGAAGTTACGACCGTGCCGCTTTCATCTAACCCTGCGCTGGCATCCGTATCCGAGACTGGAGAGCCTGATATTCTAACAGAAATCTGGACAAATGGTGCGCCAGCATATGAAGGTTTAGTTGAATCTGGCGCAATTATTCCTGTGACGGAAGTTTTGTCAGATGGTGGTGTGGAAGGGTTTTTTGTTCCAAATTACCTTGTAGAGAAGCATCCAGAACTAGCAACACTGGAGGGTATTACAGCTAATCCAGAGCTTGTTGGAAACCGCTTTCACAACTGCCCAGAGGGATGGACCTGCCTGAATCTCAGTACCAATTTGCTCAAGGCAGGCGGGCTGATTGATGCAGGCATTGATAACTTTGTGCATGGTTCTGGCGAAACTCTTGCTGCCTCGATCGCTTCGGCCTACGAGAACAAGGAACCGTGGTTCGGCTTTTACTGGGGACCGACATCTGTACTAGGTAAGTATCCGATGACTTTGGTCGAAATGGGTGAGCACAAGCCAGAGGTATGGGCCTGCAACAGTACTGCAGAATGCGAGACGCCTGCCATGAGTGGGTTTCCTCGTAGTTTGGTTGTGACGGTCTTGGCTAAAGAGTTTATGGCAGAGAACCAAGCGATCAGTTCACTCATGACAAACTTGTCCTTTACAAACTCGCAAATGAGCAAAACACTGGCATGGGTTGAAGATAACGATGCTTCTTATGACGAAGGTGCAGTGCATTTCCTAACAACCTACAAGGATGTGTGGGGGGCCTGGCTTAACGATGCGGCGCGTGACAAACTTTCCGCATTGCTGAAGTAAATTGCACAGACAGGGGCATCCTTAGCGATGCCCCTAACGCATTGGAGTAGATCGGAAAGTGGGATAATGGCCTTCTATAATAAGTTATTCAGCGCATTGGGTTTGGACGACTGGTGTGGCACGTCAGATGACAATGCGCCTCTTTCGCTGGCGGACCTTGCGGCGCTAGCAGGAGGAGAAAAGGCGTCTGGGCCTTTCTTTCCCATTCCTTCGTTTGATAATTTGCATGAAAGTTGCAACCGCATATGGCAGTCGCGCGATGTAACCAACGGAATCGAAGAAGGATTTCTGGCAGCCAAACCGGTCCTAAAAACTGTCCTAGACCCGATCACACAACCATTAAGCTGGATGCTGGATAGCGCACTTTGGCTGTTTGAAGCGATGCCGTGGTTCATCATGGTTCCGTTTCTGGTTGCGATTTCGTGGTATGCGTCACGATCACGTCCTGTGACGATCTTTGTCGCCGTCGCGATTATGCTATTGGCCCTCGTCGACCACTACGATGTGGCGATGCAGACACTGTCGATCATCTTTGTATGTACGACGATATCGGTGTTGTTCGGTGTGCCCATTGGAATTGCCATGTCGAAATCCGATAGGTTGCAAAAAAGCGTCGTTCCCTTACTCGATCTGCTGCAAACTCTGCCGACCTTTGTGTACCTGATCCCTCTGATTTTTTTGTTCTCTGTCACGGAATCCAAACTTTATGGAATTGCGATCATCCTTTACGCGATTGTGCCGGTGATCCGCCTGACAGATTTGGGCATCCGGCTTGTGGACAGAGATGTGATTGAGGCGGCCAATGCCTTTGGCATGAATGGCCGCCAGAAATTGTTGCGGGTGCAACTTCCTTTGGCGTTGCCAAATATCATGGCCGGAATAAATCAGACCATCATGATGAGCCTTGCCATGGTCGTGATCGCCTCCTTGGTGTCAGCACCCGGTCTGGGAGTGAACGTGTTGCGAGGTATCCGAAACCTTGAACTGGGTGTGGGCATCGTCGCTGGCATCGGCATCGTGCTGCTCGCAGTGATCCTTGACCGCGTGTCCAAGGCCGCTCTCGCACGGGTCGATAAGACCCAATTCAAACACTAAGGAGCCTGTTCGATGACACAACCAATGGTCAGCCTATCCGGTCTCTATAAAATTTTTGGCGCCCGCGACAAGGATGTGTTGCAGCATGTTAAAGGAGGTATGGGCAAGGAAGAATTGCTGGCGCAGCACGGGCACGTGATGGGGCTCAACAACATCAACGTCGATATGCAGGCGGGCGAAATCACGGTTGTCATGGGTCTGTCAGGCTCGGGCAAATCCACGCTGATCCGTCACCTGAACCGGTTGATCGAACCCACTGCGGGCGAGATCATCGTGCAGGGTGAAGACGTTATGGGCCTGTCTGAAGGCGGGCTGCGTCATGCTCGTCAGGAAAAGATGTCGATGGTGTTCCAGAATTTCGCGTTATTGCCGCACAAGACTGTGCTGAAGAACGCAGGCATGCCCCTGTCGGTCCGTGGCGAGGACGAGGACACCTGCGACCGTGAAGCTTCGAAATGGCTGGATCGCGTGGGTCTGAGCGGGTTCGAGAACTATTATCCGGCACAGCTTTCTGGTGGGATGCAGCAGCGGGTGGGCATTGCCCGGGCGCTGAGTGCAAATACACCGATTATGCTGATGGACGAGGCTTTCTCGGCCCTTGATCCGCTGATCCGAACAGACATGCAGGACTTGCTGCTCGAGCTACAAAAAGAGCTACACAAGACTATCATATTCATCACGCATGATCTCGATGAGGCGCTGAAGCTGGCCGATCACCTTGTGATCCTGAAAGACGGCTTTATTGTACAACAGGGCGAGCCGCAGCATATCCTTCTTAACCCTAATGATCCCTATATCGAAGACTTCGTGAGCGACATCAACCGCGCACGGGTTCTGCGGGCACGCTCGATCATGACCCCGCTGGACGGTGGCATAATGCCAAAAGATGCCCATGGCGAAGTGGACGTGAACGACACGCTCGAAAGCATGATCGCGCGTTCCGGTGGAGATACGACACACGCCTATGTCGTCAAAGATGGGGAGCAGACGGTCGGCACACTGGATATGATCAAACTGGTTCGCGCTCTTGTCCCTCGCGTCGCATCTGAAGCCGGTGCGCGACAGTCCTGACGCGCACTGATCGGACCTAGGTAGCTCGATATGCCTTGCCTCTACCGTTAACCGAAGTTTCCGAACGATGGTCGAAGCAGAACGCCTAAGATCACGAGCGAAAGGTAATCTGATTGGACCGCAATTAGGATATATTAGAGAACTTGCGAGATGGCGCGGATCTTTTACTCGAATTGCGTCAGAGGCACCTCGCTGTTCTGCTCAAGCAAAAACGGACCATTCCGATAATAGGGACAGGTTTAATACGGCCGCCGGCGGTTACTGATTTTACATGGTCCAAAAATCTTTTCACTTCTTCGAGAGTGGGCGTGCCGATACAAAGAGTTATTAATCACAACTGTCCAATCGTGAAGGGAATGGGCGTGCACTCAACCTCTGAAATTCACATGAATAAGGTCTGAATGAACCAATAATAGGAGCTTCGCACATGTCCGACACAGATGAGCATCTGAAAGCAGGCACCAGCAAGGAATGGAACTGGCATCCGGATTTACCTGTTGCGGTCAATCCACTCTTCTCTTGGCCTCCAAAACCAATGGCAGCTCTCCGATGGGTAACCAATAATTGGTTACCTATGACTGAATATACGATCTATGCCCTGATAGCCTGGGCTACCTGGGTTTGGTTATTGCCACCGTTGGAGCAGATGCAGACTCTAAGCTGGGTATGGGTTTTACAGATTTGGGCACGCAATCTGATTTTAATAATTATTTTTGCCCAAGGTTTGCATTTGTGGCTCTACGGATGGAAAAGGCAAGGCGACGATTTCAAGTATGATCGACGTGGGCCTGCCAAGAATGCGCGTATTTTCCTCTGGAACGATCAATACTGGGATAACATTACTTATGCCTTGCTGTCGGGTGTCACGATTTGGACTTTTTATGATGTCATTGTGTGGATAGGATATGCCAATGGCTGGGCACCTATGATCACAATGCAAAGCAACCCTATCTGGTTTTTTACATTATTCTTGTTTTTGCCATTAATCCAATCATTCCACTTCTATTGGATACATCGTGGTTTGCACATTCCGTTTTTTTATAAACGTGTGCATTCAGTCCATCATCGAAGTGTTTCGGTCGCTCCATGGTCAGGCTTTTCCATGCATCCGATCGAGCATTTCTTCTACATGAGCTTGCTGTTGATCTTCCTGGTTATACCAGCGCATCCAATCCATTTTATTTTCATGGGATATTGGCTGGTCCTCTCTACAGCTACGTCGCACGCTGGCTTTGAGGATCTGGTACTTGGAGAAAGAGCGCACTTAAAAATTGGATCTTTTCACCACCAACTTCATCACCGCTACTTCGAGTGCAATTATGGCGGCCCAGAAATGCCTTGGGATAACTGGTTTGGCAGCTTTCACGATGGCAGCCCTGAGGCGACGCAACGTGTGCGTGAAACTAAGAAGCGCATGCACACGAAATGAGTGGCTGGAAAACACCCCAAGAAGGTCGGCGTTGATCCGGAACGCGCTAACAGGCATAGTTGGAATTTAACAGATCAGGACCGGAAGAACCGCATGTTTGGGTCGGCCTCGATCTGATCAAATAGCCAGTCAACAAACGTTTCGAGCTTTGGGTTCGGTACACGTTCTTTTTGTGTCGCCAAATACCAGCGGCCTGGCTCTGGCACCGAAATATCAAACGGTTTGGTCAACCGACCCCTTTCAAGATCACGCGAGCAAAACGGCGCCCTTGAGATGCTTATTCCGTGGTTATTCAAAACGGCTTCGCGGACAAGAGGGTAGTTATCAAAGATTGAACCAAATTTCATGGTTTTACGATCTAAGCCTGCCTTATCCAACCAACAGTCCCAGTCATCCGGCTCATTCCATGTGCCTGGGACACTCAATAACAAGAAATTTCTTAGCTCTTCGAGCAGCATTCCTTCGCTTGCGGTGTTAAGGGCCTCCGGAGCACATACTGGGAAGATATCGGTTTCGAACAAGGGACTATAGTGAAACCGTTTGTCAAATGGTGGTGCATTGAACACCCCCACATCGAAACGGTGCATATCATAATCACCGTCTTCAAAGGTAGAGACTATCCGCACGCGTGTGTTCGGATTATCCTGAAGAAAATCAGCCAATCTGGGCTGGAGCCACATTGTGTTGAAACTTGCGTAGGACTGAATAAGCAATACGTCTGGTTCCTCAGGTGACTGGATACGCCGCGTGGCTTTGATAATGCCCTGAATGTGTTCGCGAACTGGCGGGTAATACTGCTCGCCAGCCGGTGTTAGCTCGACCGATCGGCTTGTGCGTTCCAGTAGTTTAACACCGATAAATGTTTCCAATGCCTTGATCTGGTGGCTAACTGCTGCATGGGTCACACAAATCTCGTCAGCGGCTTTTCGGAAACTCTTGAGACGCGCCACCGCCTCAAAAGCGCGCATTGAAACCAGCGTGGGCATGTGGGTGGTCATAACTGCATCTCCTTGATGAAAAATACTCTATTTACCCTTTAGTAAAGTTATCCGATGACGCGCGTTAACGAAGCGAGGTTTTATGATTTTATAGCCTTTTTGGCAGGGAAATGCAATAAACGGAGTGTTATGATTGGTTAGAATTTCTTTATGATAAAAAATTTTTTTCAATTCTTCAACCTAGTGAGAAATGCCATATTGGAAAGGTAACAAGAACAAGGATTTCACCTTCATGCCACCTGGTTCACTTTCGCTAAATGCATATGGCTATCCGTTGCTGATCAAACATTTGTTGACTAAATCGAACATTGCGTCGGTCTGCCAAGAGATCGTCAGCGGTACCGATATGCGGCTAAGCTATGCTGATTTGGGCAAACGTGTGTGCCAACTTGCCAATTCTCTAAAGACTGAAGGGATACTTGAGGGCATGCGCGTTGGTGTCATGGATTGGGATACACACCGCTATCTTGAGTGTTTTTTTGCTATCCCGATGATGGGCGCAACCCTCTTCACAATAAACATCCGTCTATCTCCTGCCCAAGTTCTCTATACGATCAACCATAGCCAGTCGGACCTAATCATCGTGCACCAAGATTTTATGACGCTAATTGATGATATCAAATCGGGCTTCAATCGAGACATCATCATCTTAACGATTGGTAACGGTGAAGGGTATGAAAGGTGGATAGGCGGAGCCTCAGATAGCTTTGACTTTCCGGACTTCGATGAAAACCAAACCGCAACGCTGTTCTATACGACTGGGACCACCGGCAAACCCAAAGGGGTGAGCTATTCACATCGACAGTTGGTCCTTCACACATTGGGCTTGATCGCCGGCTTCGGCGCGTGGCCTGGGAATGCAGGATTTCATCGTGGCGACGTCTACATGCCGCTGACGCCATTGTTTCACGTCCACGGCTGGGGATTTCCATATGCAGTAACGATGCTGGGGCTGCGTCAGGTCTATCCCGGCCGATATGACCCTGCCACAATCTTAGGACTGATTGCAGCCGAAGGCGTCACCTTTTCCCATTGCGTGCCCACAGTTCTATCAATGGTGCTCGACCATCCGAACTGCACACAAATTAACCTTAGTAAATGGAAGGTTATCATTGGCGGGGCAGCTTTGCCGCGCGGATTACAGGACCGCGCTGCGGCAACAGGTATATCCTTGCATGCGGCATATGGGATGTCGGAAACCTGTCCGTTTTTGACAGTGGCCAATTTGTCCAGCGACGATCAAGAGGTGCGGGCGCAAACCGGCTTTCCCGGCCCGCTTGTCGACCTTCGTGTTGTGACTCAGGATATGAAAGACGTTCCGCATGACGGTAAAACAACAGGCGAGGTTGTTGCTCGAGCTCCCTGGTTGACACAAGGTTATCTGGACAACGCGGAAGCCTCAGATGAACTTTGGGATGGTGGGTATCTGCATACCGGGGATGTTGGGTATATCCGCGAGAATGGATCGTTGCAGATTACGGACCGCCTCAAAGATGTAATCAAGACCGGCGGCGAATGGATTTCTTCACTGGCACTGGAAAACATAGCATCTTCTTGTAGCGGCGTTGAGGAAGTCGCCGCGATCGGGCTGCCGCACGCGAAATGGGGCGAAAGGCCAGTCTTGGTTGCTCAAGCTGCAAAAGATTCCAACCCGAACCTTGTGCGCTTGAATATGATGGAAGAAATCCAGTCGCGTGTTGACGCAGGCGAGATCTCAAAATGGGCAGTTCCAGACGAGATAATCTTTGTCGACTGCCTACCTAAAACCAGCGTCGGCAAGCTCGACAAGAAACTCATGCGGAAAGATATTTCAACGCGCTCGGATTTAAAATCATGACAGACAAGCAATGCCGTATTCAGGCGCTTATACAATCCATTGTCACCTATCTGCAGGCTCACAGAGCTGCCACGCGTGGCGTTGATCTAACGTTGGACAAGCTGGCATCCATGGACCTGTCTGAGGAGAGAATCATTGACTTACCTCCCAAAGGAACCCGGCATGATGAGGTTCTGAATAACGCCATCGCCGGGATAGTCGCCCCTGAATTGTGCGAAATCGCAGGTTGTTTGAAAGCGGCCAAAGATGATCTGGTCTGGCGTGAAGATAACGCCCAATTTTATCCACCCGGTACCGATTTGGGAGAGGGATACACAAAGTGCAACCTGCATACTTTGCTGATCGGCGCCAACGCATGTGGGTTCCATCATCCCGATTTCAGCCTTGGTATTTTTATGCTGGGTCCACGAACATTGTATCGGGATCATAATCATGATGCACCAGAACTTTATCTGAACCTGTCCGAGAGATCTGGTTGGCGTTTTGGTACCCGCGATTGGCAGGATTATTCGGCTGGATCACTTATTTGGAATAAAGCGGGCGATCCCCACGCTACCCGCGTCTATGACCAGCCTTTCATCTCAATCTTTGTATGGCTTGAGAACGTGAATTCACCCTGCAATGTTATCCATTTCGACGACTGGATAGAAGTCGAACAAGATCTTGCCAAAGAGCAAAACAATTGATGTTTTGATCAATAATACAACCAATTTTACACAAGAAAGTGTCAGATATGCAGATGCAGCTACCAGTATTTAAGTTTAAGAATATAATTGTCGAAGCAGACACAAATATCGCTATTATTAGCCTCAATCGGGCACAAAAGCGGAATGCACTTAATATCGAAACTATAGAAGAACTGATTTCATTTTTTTCAGAACTTCCCAATCTTGGCTTCAAGGCTGTTGTGTTACGAGCAGAAGGAGAGCATTTCTCTGCAGGTCTAGATTTGATTGAACACCAAAAAGAGCAACGCTCTGCTTCAGAATTTATGCAAATATGCCTTCGTTGGCATGAAGCATTCAACAAGATTGAATATGGCGGGATACCTGTCATTGCAGCATTGAAAGGTGCGACCGTTGGTGGTGGCCTTGAATTGGCTTCGGCCGCGCATATTCGAGTGGCTGACCAAACTACATATTTTGCCTTGCCAGAAGGGCAGCGTGGCCTATTTACAGGCGGTGGGGCAACCATTCGGGTTTCCGATCTTATTGGCCGGGCACGCATGATTGACATGATGCTGACAGGGCGCACCTATAAAGCCAATGAAGCGTTAAGGGTCGGTCTTTGCCAGTACCTTGTCGAGAATAATAGCGATACCAAAGCAATCAAAATTGCAAAAGCCGCTACAAAAATACCCTCACTTTCAAACTTCGCAATCTGCTCAACGATTTCTCATACGCGAAACATGTCTGCTCTTGATGCATCCTATATGGAAGCTTTTGTCGCTGGAGTGGTCAATACACAACCAGAAGCAAATGATAGGTTAATAGCCTTTGCTGATAAAACTGCAGCACGCGTGAGGGCTGACTGATATGAGCGAAAATACAGCTATAACTCATTACCAAATTGTTGATGGCATTGCGACAATAACAATGACGTCAAAGCCGGTCAATGCACTCGATTTAACCATGCGTAGAACACTAACTGAACACTTACAAAGTGCGGATGGTGATGATCATGTAAAAGCTATTGTTATTACGTCAAATCTGCCACTCTTTTGCGGAGGAGCTGATATTGTAGAGTTCCAAACTGAGCGCTTGTGGGAAAAGCCCGATCTGCCAGACCTGTGTGTAACGATTGAGACCAGCAAGAAACCAATTATCGCCGCGATAGCAGGTCCCGCGATGGGCGGTGCGCTAGAAATCGCACTTGCGTGTGATTACCGTGTAGCCACGCCGGATGCATTGATGGGGCTACCCGAAATCAAGCTAGGGCTGCTTCCAGGTGCGGGGGGCACACAAAGACTACCTCGGATAGTTGGGCTGGAAGTGGCCTCGGAGATGATCCTTTTGGGAGATCCCGTGAAAGGTAAATACGCCTCGTCTTGTGGGCTGGTTGATGCGTTGTTTGAGAATGACCCAGATTTTTACAAGCATGTTTTGGACTTTGCCAGCCGAGTTAGTCATGAAAGCGGTTCGAAACGCAGTTGCGCGGATATGGCGGTCATACATCCTGATCCGAAGGGTTATCTCGCGGGTGTACGAGACAAGATAGTGCTCAAGTCTAAAAATCTTGTTGCCCCTGAACGATGCTTGGCATCCATCGAGGCCGCATGCGAATTGCCGTTGGCCGAGGGATTGGCACAAGAGAAGGCAGGTTTCGCTGAACTGCTCGACACACCTCAATCACGCGCCGGGCGGCATCTGTTCTTTGCGGAGCGTGAATGCAACAAGGTTCCGGGCGTTACCCGTGCGGACCAACCACGTGATATTAAATCGGTCGCCGTGATTGGTGCCGGAACAATGGGACGCGGCATTGCCATCGCCTTTCTGCAGGCGGGGTATCCGGTCACGCTTCTTGAAACGACGCAAGGCGCGCTGGAGCAGGGGCTGGAAAAGGTCCGGGAGCATTTCCAGCGTGCGGCTCAAAAAGGGCGGCTCAGTTTCGATCGGGCAGAGACAATCGCCGCCAACGCCACCGGGACGCTCAGCTACGGCGACCTTGTAGAGGCCGACCTGATCATTGAAGCGGCGTTTGAAAGCATGAATGTCAAACGCCAGATTTTCGAAGCGTTAGACCGGCACGCTAAACCTGGCGCGATACTGGCCTCAAACACATCGACATTGGATCTTGATGAAATCGCCGCAGTCACGTCACGTCCGGAGGATGTGATTGGCCTCCATTTCTTTAGCCCGGCCAACGTCATGCGCTTGCTGGAGGTGGTGCGGGGCGCCAAGACCGCTCCCGATGTCATTGCAACGGCAATCACGGTCGCAAAGAAGATCCGAAAGCTCTCTGTCACGGTTGGCGTGTGCTACGGCTTTGTTGGAAACCGGATGCTGGAACCATACTTCCGCGAAGGATCCCGTCTGCTTCTAGAGGGGGCGACGCCAAAACAGGTGGATGATGTCCTTGAGACCTTTGGCATGGCCATGGGTATTCACGCGATGGCAGATCTGGCTGGGGTCGATGTGGGCGCCCGCGTGCGTCAGGAACGGCGTAGTGAAATCGCTCATGACCCGACATACCAGGCTGTGCAGGACAAGTTGTTTGAACTAGGCCGACTGGGTCAGAAAACCGGGCGAGGAAGCTATGTCTACGAGGGGCGGACACGGGTCGAAGACCCAGAGATTGTTCAAATCAGTGCCCATTTGGCGGACTTGCATGGCGTGAAGCGCAGGGAAATCAGTGATCAGGAAATCCTTGAGCGTTGTCTGTTCCCCCTGATCAACGAGGGCTTATTGATCCTTGGAGAGGAAATTGCAACGCGCCCAGGTGATTGCGACCTGATCTGGGTCAATGGCTATGGCTTCCCAAACTGGCGCGGCGGCCCAATGCACTATGCTGACGAGATTGGATTAAGTCAGATTTTGGAACGCATGACCCACTATCGGCAGTCGCTAGGTGCCTATGGTGAGATGTGGTTCACGCCTGCGCCTTTGCTGGAAGAACTCGCAACCTCGGGCGTGACACTTACCGCGTATTTTAATGGCAAAAAGGAAAAAACATGAGAGAAGCCGTTATCGTCTCAACAGCACGAACCCCTATTGGGGTTGCCTTCAAGGGTGCGCTGAACAACATCAAATCCCCAACCATGATGGGGCACGCCATTGAGCACGCGGTTAAACGTGCAGGTGTGGACCCTGGTTTGATCGAAGATGTCGTCATCGGATCGGTTCTTACGGCGGGGACAGCAGGCATGAATGTCGCCCGGTTGTCTGCGCTTGCTGCTGGCCTTCCCAATACGGCAGCGGGACAGACGATCGACCGGCAATGCTCCTCCGGGTTGATGGCCATTGCGACGGCGGCTAAGCAGATCATCGTGGATGGTCAGAACGTCGCCGTTGCTGGCGGGCAGGAAAATATTTCTGCCCTGCAGAATGCCTATCTGAAATGGGCGGGCGATGAGAAAGATCCAAACGTTATCGCCCAATCTGAGCATGCCTATATGCCGATGCTGATGACGGCGGAAAATGTTGCGCGGACCTATAAGATCAGTCGTGACGCCCAGGATGAATATGCAGCACTTTCCCAAGGTCGGACGGCCCGGGCTCAGGCCGCTGGCGCCTTTGATGAAGAGCTCGTTGCGATCACTGCGATCAAACGGGTCAAAAACCGCGAAACCGGAGAGGAAACCCTGGAAGAGGTGACCTTGTCAAAAGACGAAGGCAACCGGCCTGGCACGACGGCTGAAACACTTGGGGCATTGAACCCGGTTGTCGAAGGCGGTGTGATCACTGCCGGAAACGCAAGCCAGCTTTCTGACGGAGCCTCGGCTTGTGTGCTCATGGAAAGCAAAATGGCTGAGCAACAGGGCCTCACACCGCTAGGTATCTATCGCGGTATGGCAGTTGCCGGAAACGCACCGGAAGAGATGGGGGTTGGCCCGATCTTTGCCATTCCAAAGCTTCTGAAGAATGCAGATCTTTGCATTGACGACATCGGCCTTTGGGAACTTAACGAAGCCTTTGCCTGTCAGGTTCTCTATTGCCGCGACCATCTTGGGATTGATCCCGAAATCTACAATGTGAACGGCGGCGCAATATCGATTGGCCACCCCTACGGTATGACAGGTGCGAGACAGGTTGGGCATGCCCTGCTTGAAGGGAAGCGTCGTGGCGTAAAATACGTGGTTACCTCCATGTGTGTTGGCGGTGGCATGGGGGCTGCGGCTTTGTTCGAAATCGCCTGAGATAAATTGTAAATAGGAAAAGTAATAAATATGACTAAAACTGTACTTTTAACGGGTATTTCAGGCTATGTTGGCTTGTACTGTGCTAAGGAACTACTGGAATTGGGCCATACCGTCCGGGGTACCGTGCGCAACCAGGCCAAGGCTCAAGAAGTACGCGAAACACTTAATTCGGTTTCCGTCAACACCAGAAATCTAACATTTGTTGAACTTGATCTTACGGCTGACCAAGGTTGGAATTTAGCGGCTAAGGGCTGTGATTTTATTATGCATGTGGCCTCACCCTTTTTCGCTGCGAACCCGAAGAATCCACAGGAAATGATTGCTCCAGCAGTTGATGGTACCTTGCGAGTAATGCGTGCCGCGAAGAAGGCGGGTGCAAAACGCGTTGTTCTTACCAGCTCAATAATGGCAATGATGGGCAGCTTGAAGACCGGCAAATTTACCTCAAAGAATTGGACCGAGGTAAACGCCGTAAATATTAGCACCTACACCAAAAGCAAAACTCTGGCGGAAAATGCTGCATGGGAATTCATCGACAACCAAGGTGGTGAGAAGCCAATAGAGCTCGTCGTCATCGCCCCAGGTGGGGTATTAGGCCCGCCGTTGGGCCACCGTATTACAGGTGAATCCATGTCAATGATGAATAAAATGCTGCATGGGGATTTACCAATGGTACTAGATACCGCCTTCCCAATGGTGGACGTGCGCGACGTTGCTAAATTGCACGTGCAGGCCCTGACACTACCCGACGCCGCCGGCAAAAGAGTGATTGCAGCCAGCGCAGAACCTAACGGAATGCTAAGTGCTGCGCAGATTCTAAAAGAAGAAGGTTACAAGGGGCCTAGTACACGTGTAGCACCTAGCTTCTTATTGCGCTTAACAGCGTGGTTTAACCGTGAAGCTGCAGGAGCGGTTGGCATGCTAGGAATGAACCTGAGTTGCGATAATTCCGAAACACGTAGTTTGTTCAACTGGAAGCCAATTCCCTTCAAAAAGTCTGTGCTTGAAACTGCTTCTACCTTGGAAACTATTCAAAATGCCGATTGGAGAAAGTGATGAGCAAGGTTTTAGCGGTTATTTTATCGATCCCAAATCAAACTTCATAAGTTGTTGTTGTAGCTGTCAAGCCGGCACTGTAATGAGTTTAAGCAGTGGTAAAAAGGTTTGGTGGCGTTGTGCATTAGGGCATGAGTGGAAAGCGTTTTCGCCCATTTGCAAAACCTGATGCTTGATCTACTAGGTCAGTCAACACCATATTTGGTGCCTGTCAATCTTAATTCGTCGTGGATCACCCATAAAAGTGGGGTATCTGGATCAGAATTAACACTATGGGATGTACCATTAATGTTCAGTGATATTGCCATGCTTTATCCTTCATATTCGTGTGCGAATGTCTCCAGTTATTTGCTGGGGTCTCCAGAGGCCCAAGCCACGCCATCGCCGCGATTCATCTTTGCCATCTGCGCCATGTCAGCATCGTCGATGGAAAAGGAGAAGATGTCGAAGTTTTGGCGCATCCGCTCCTGACTCACGCTTTTGGGCAATACAGCATAGCCATTCTGAACTCCCCAACGCAGCAGCAGTTGAGCTTCTGAAACTCCATACTTCTCGGCAATTTCTTTGAAGGCTTTACCGTCTGACTTCATCTCATCGGTCTTGGCACTATCCTGACCTGGCTCGGTGCGCCACGTGGAAAGCGGGACCAGACTGCTATAGGCAATCGGCGCGATATCGTACTTCGCCATGTATGCCAACAGGCTCGGTTTCTGAGACCAAGGATGTAACTCGATCTGATTTGCATCGGGCATCGGTAACCCGGCTGTGGCAATCTCGGCCAAATGGCTTTCGTTGAAGTTGCTGACTCCAACTGCACGTGCTCTGCCGCTAGCTTGCAAGTCCAACAGCGCACGCCACTGTTCAAGGCGTTTGTCGCCACCGTAAGGCACGTGAATCAGATAAAGGTCCACGTAATCCAAACCCAATCGCAACAGGCTGGCGTCGCATTCTGCGAGTGTTTGCGCCCCAGTTTTGGGTGCGTCACCCCAGGCTGGATTACCAGGCCACAATTTAGCTGTAACGAACAGATCAGCGCGTGAAAGCCCTTCGGCTTCAAGTCCTTTCCTGATCCCCGCACCGACAGTTTCTTCGTTGCGATATGCCGAGGCAGTGTCGATATGCCGATACCCTAACTCAATTGCAGAACGGATGGTGTCTTCTGCGTTGTCATTTGAGATAAGGTAGGTGCCAAACCCTACGGCTGGGATGCTAGTTGACGTATTAAGTGCGAAAATGGCTTGCGATGCAGACATGCAATGCTCCGTCCGAGTGAATTGTTGGTCTGAAGTTAAGAGTGAAGCGCTAATGTGTCCTGCCAGATTCTCCATCAGTTTTGCCAATTCCTCCAAAACTCTGGTATTGATGCGTGATTTTGGTTAGCTGGATTGGTAAGGGTCTGAAAAGGAGAATCTAATGTCACTGGATCAACTTAAACATCTTGCAACAGAGCTTGCGTCCAAAGAAAACCGCGATTCTGAAAAAATTCTACCGTCTGCGCACATATTTCAATGCGCGGAAGTCACTGTTTTTGAAGCTGTTGTTTATAATCCTGTAATTTGTCTGATCCTACAAGGTCGGAAAGAAATGAATGTTGGACAGCAGTTCGTCGAACTGCGTGAAGGCGACGTGCTTTTGGTAAGTCATGACTTGCCAGTGGCCTCGAAGATTACCCAAGCCAGCACGGAACGTCCTTATCAGGCGCTCATATTTTCATTGGATTTGAGCATTCTGCGGGGCTTGTATGAACAAGTTGGTGAAGCTGTATCCCATAAGGATCACGCGACATCTTTGTCTGCCAGCAAAGCTGATCCTGCTTGGATTATGCCGATGGTTCGCTACCTTGAGTTAATGAATACACCTATAGACGCGCGAGTCCTTGGTCCGATGATCTTGAAGGAAATCCATTATCGCCTCCTCTTATCACCTATCGGCGGCATGTTGCGAAATCTCCTTTCGGTGGACAGCCATGCCAGTCGTATTGCTAAATCTATTCAGCAGATCAGGGCAAAATTTCGGGAACCTTTGGTTGTTGGTGCATTGGCGCAAGTCGCCGGAATGAGCCAATCTTCTTTTCACGAGCACTTCAAAAACGTTACGGGCACGACGCCTCTTCAGTATCAAAAGGACTTACGGATGATTGAAGCGCGCACTCTCTTGGAGCGAGGTGTCCCTTCCGTATCCTTTGCTGGCTTCCATGTGGGTTATGAGAGCGTAACGCAGTTTAGCCGTGATTATTCCCGAAAATTTGGGTGCTCGCCCAAACACCATCATGTGCGAGCTTCCTAGGCCAACAAACACAACGGCTCTGTCAGAATAACCCACCTTGCCTGGTATTGATATCACCGATTCTATAGCCTTTACTCAGACGCACATTTGGCGAGGGTGGGTTTTGGGAATAAAAAAATATTTTTTTACATAATTGTTACATTGATGAAAGACCGCTGTTACATAAAAAATATACTGGTGCCTTATCC